>Ga0335085_10008039_pt1 | contig 16178 bp, 14 predicted proteins | sample Lox_Sample_45_FD_206712 | JGI IMG/M metagenome (GOLD analysis project Ga0335085, IMG submission 206712) | Soil microbial communities from Loxahatchee National Wildlife Refuge, Florida, United States - Lox_Sample_4.5 | ecosystem: Environmental > Terrestrial > Soil > Wetlands | place: USA...
ACATCCCGAAGAACATCCCGCCGGTGAACCTGCAGGAGCATTTCGATCCCAAGGACTTCTCCGGGACGGGCGTGGAAGGCGGCATCGCCACCGGGATGACTCCGAATACCGACCAGGTGTTTTCCGCGGACGTGGTGCAGGAGAAGCCCGAGGTCCTGTCGCATCCCCCGCTGGAGTTTCCCGAGCTGCTGCGGCAGGCGGGGATCCAGGGCGTGGTGATGATCCAGGCGGTCGTGGACACCTCCGGGCGCGTGGAGCCGAACTCGGTGAAGGTGATGTCGAGCGCCAACCCCGGGTTCGATACGCCGGCGAAGAACATGGTGCTGAAGTCGCTCTTCCGTCCCGCGCGCGTCTACGGCCACGCGGTGCGGGTGCTGATCCAGCTTCCCGTGAACTTTCAGTTGAGCCATCACTAGGCGTCATTTCCCGGTCTCTCAGAAGGAGCGCGCGCAGATGAGCTTGAAAGATCTCTTCCTCACGATGGGGCCGTTCGCCAAGGGCATCGTGGTCGTCATGCTGATCATGTCCCTCTGGTCGTGGACGGTGGTGCTCACGAAATGGTGGTACCTGCGCAAGTCGCAGAGCCAGACCGCCAAGTTCGCCCCGCAGTTTTCGCGCTCGCTCCAGGAAGAGCAGCTCGACCAGGCCATCGCCCTGGCCGAGAAGAACAAGATCAGCCACGTGGCCCGGGTGCTGGGCGACGCGCTGGCGGAGGTGAAGCCGCTGCTGCGAGACCGCGCCACCATCACGGCCGGCGACATCAATTCCGCCGAGCGCGCCGTGGAGCGGCAGATGCTGATCATCACGGCGGAGATGAAGCGCGGGATGGGCGTGCTGGCGACCACCGGCGCGACGGCCCCCTTCGTCGGTCTGCTCGGCACCACGATGGGCATCGTGGCGGCCTTCCAGGGAATGGCGGCGTCGGGCGGCGGCGGCTCCCTGGCGGCGATCACGGGCGGCGTCGCCGAGGCCCTCATCACCACGGCGTTCGGTCTGATGGTCGCGATTCCGGCGGTGTGGCTCTACAACTACTTCTCCACCAAGATCGACTACGTCTCGGTGGAGATGACCTACACCTCCAAGGAGCTGATCGACTTCCTGATCAAGAGCGTGGGCTCGGAGTTCGGGCGCTCGATCTTCACCAAGGAGTTCCAGACGCAGAAAGCGACGCAGTCCAGTGGCCCTATCAGCAAGTAGCGGCGGTCAGTCCGTCAAAGCGGACATCAACGTCACGCCGATGATCGACGTGATGCTGGTGCTGCTCATCATCTTCATGATCGTGACCCCGGCCATCGCGGCGGGCTTCCAGGCCCAGATCCCCCGCGCGAGCCACGCGTCCAAGCGCCCCGAGGACAACGGGGAGATCCGCCTCGGCATCGACAAGGATCAGAAGTTCTTCCTGGACATGGTGGGGCCGGACGGGAACTACACCGGAATGCGGTTCATTTCGGACGACAACCTCGCCACGACGCTCACCAACGTCTACGCCGGCCGGGCGTCCGACAAGATCCTGTTCCTCAAGTCGGACGCCGGGGTGCCCTTCGCCCGGGTCCAGCAGGCCATCGAGATCGCGCGCAAGGCCGGGGTCCGCGTGATCGCGGCCATCGCCGAACAGACCCGGGGCGTCAAGCCCGCGGACGAGGAGCAGTAAGATGGCGATGGGGGTTTCGAGCGGCGGCAGCCTGCAGTCGGACATCAACGTCACGCCGATGATCGACGTGCTGCTGGTGCTGCTCATCATCTTCATGATCACCCTGCCGCTGGGCCGGCGCGCCCTCGACGTCCAGGTGCCGCCCGAGCAGAAGCAGCCGAACCAGAAGCAATCGCCCTCCGACCAGATCGTGCTGGAGCTGACGGCGGACGGTGGGTACTCCGTGAACACCAAGCCCGTGCCCCTGACGGGCCTCGGCGACTTTCTCAAGGGGATCTTCGACCAGCGCGCGGCCAAGCTGATGTTCATCAAGGCGGCGCCGAACCGGGTCTACGGGGACGTCGTGGCGGCGATGGACATCGCCCGCGGGGCCGGGGTGCAGGTCATCGGGTTCACCCCGCCGCCCGAGGGGCCGGGGAAATAGGGGCCGGGACGCGGGAGACGGCACGGGGCTGAAACCCAGGGGGCGCGAAACGCGTCCCCTTTTCATTGCCCGGGTGTAATTATTTCACCGTGTTTCCACGCGACCGCTACGCTCCGCCCTCCGGGCGCCGCACGCCCGACCTCCCGTCGCCGCGCCTCGTCGTGCCCCGGCAACGCGCGCGCCGGGGCGCGGCGCTGTCCCTCGCGATCCACGGCGGCATCATCGTGGCGCTCCTCTGGGGCGGACGCGAGGTCTTCGGCGGCGCGGGCGACGGCCCCGGTCCCCGCGGCGGTGGCGGCGGCGGAGGCCGGTCGGCCGTGCACCTCTTTCTCCTCTCCGGCGCCGGCGCCCCGCGGGCGGTACCGGTGCCGCCCGTGCCCCAGGTCGCGGTCACCAAAATTCCCCTGCCGGCGGCGGCGAAGCTGGAGCTGCCCCGGGTCGAGCCGCCCGCGCCGGCGGTCCAGACCGCCGCCGCCCCCGGCACGGGCTCGGGGACCACCGGCGGCCCCGGCGCGGGACCGGGGTCGGGGGGCGGCAAGGGCGCGGGCGCGGGTACGGGGGTCGGGAACGACTCCGGACCTGGTAGCGGGGGCGACGGCAGTTACATTCCCCTCCCGTTTCTGGTCTCCTGGCCGCTGCCTCCGACCTGCATCCCCCGCGGCAGTTACACGCTCCGCTTCTGGGTCGCCGAAACCGGGGCGGTGACCAGGGTGACGATCGACCCGCGGGTGAAGGACGAGAGCTGCGAGCAGGACTTCGAGCGGCGCGCGCGAGACTACACGTTTCAGCCTGCCAGGACGCGGAGCGGGGTCCCGGTCGCCAGCACGTACAGCGCTCAAATCACGCACTAGGTCCCGCCATCCCCATCGGAGGCGTATGCAGCTCTTTGCCCGGAAGACGGTGGACCAGTGCATCGCCGACGGGGAGTCCGGCGGGGGCCTGAAGCGCTCCCTCGGCCCGGTCCAGCTCACCTCCCTCGGCGTCGGCGCCATCATCGGGGCCGGCATCTTCGCCGCCATCGGGTCCGCCATCTCGGGCGACGCGGGCCACCCGGGAGCCGGCTCGGCGATCGTGATCTCGATCCTCCTCGCCGGCGTCACCAGCGCGCTCGCGGCCATTACCTACTCGGAGTTCGCCGCGCTCATCCCGATCTCGGGCAGCGCGTACACCTACGCCTACGCGACCCTCGGCGAGCTGATCGCCTGGATCATCGGCTGGGACCTGATCCTCGAGTACGCGGTGGGGAACATCGCGGTGGCCATCGGCTGGGCCGGCTACTTCGACTCGTTCCTGCAGGGGATCGGCATCACCCTCCCCCGCTGGATGATGACCGACACCCTCACCGCCCTCCAGCAGCACCTGCCGGGGCTCCCCCATCTGTTCGGGCTTCCCGTCGTCTTCAATCTCCCCGCCGCGCTGATCGTGGTGGTGGTGACCGTCCTGCTGGTGATCGGCACGACGGAGACGGCGTGGGTCAACACCCTGATGGTGTCCATCAAGATCGCCATCATCCTCCTGTTTCTCGCGGTGGGCATGAGCTTCATCCACACCGCCCAGTGGACCACCCCGTCCTTCGCGCCCCACGGCATGTCCGGAATCGGGGCCGGGGCCGCGATCATCTTCTTCTCGTACATCGGCTTCGACGCCGTCTCCACCGCCTCGGAGGAGGCGAAAAACCCCCAGCGGGACATCCCGATCGGGATCATCGCATCCCTGATCATCTGCACCATCCTGTATGTCGCCATCGCGCTGGTGCTGACCGGGCTCATCCCGTGGGATCAGCTCAACGTGGCGGACCCGCTGGCCAAGGCCCTCAAGTACGTCCACGCCGACTGGGCGGCGCTCTTCCTCGCCATCGGCGCCGTGGCGGCGATGACCTCCGTGCTGTTGGTCTTCCAGCTGGGGCAGGCGCGGATCTTCATGTCGATGGCCCGGGACGGGCTCCTCCCTCCCTGGGCGGCCAAGATCCACCCCAAGTACAAGACGCCGCACATCACCACGATCGTGACCGGCATCTTCGTGGCGGTGTTCGCGGCGTTCGCGCCCATCGGGATCGTCCTCGAGCTGACCAACATCGGCACCCTCTTCGCCTTCATCCTGGTGGCGCTCGGCATCATCGTCCTGCGGCGCACCGACCCCGACCGGCCCCGGCCCTTCCGCACGCCGTGGGTTCCCTGGCTGCCCCTGGTCTCGATCGGCTTCTGCCTGTACCTGATCTACAACCTGCCCTTGTTGACGCAGATCCGGTTCGTGGTGTGGCTCGTGATCGGCGCGGCGATCTACTTCCTCTACAGCGTCCGCCACAGCAAGGTGCGGCAGCGCGGCACCGGGGGGAGTTAGCGGGGAGGGGCCAGGCTCAAGGCGCCCAGGGCGGGGTCCACGGTCCGGTGGGCGAGCGCCACCGGGTCGCCGGAAAGGTTGGCCCTGAGGGCGAGGAGGAGCGGCGACTCGGGGCGGAGGAGCCCGCCGCCGGTGGCGAGGGACACGGGCCCCGAGTCCGCGGGGAAGCGCGGCAGGAGGACCCGCACCAAGGCAGCGAGCTCGGCCGCCCCGTCGGTGATGATCGCCTGCGCCACGCGCTCGCCGTCCCGGGCCGCGTTCACGACGTGCGGCGCGAGCCCCGCGACCTGCGCCGGGGTCGCCGTGGCCGCCCACCGGACCAGGTCGTCGAAGTCGCGGAGACCCAGCGCCACGAGCAGACGGGCGCTCAGGGTCGAGCCCTCGCCCCGGCCGTCGCGCTGGGCACCGGCGGCGCCCAGGGCGCGCCGGCCAAGCCAGTAGCCGCTGCCTTCATCTCCCATCTGCCAGCCGTAGCCGCCCGCGCGGTGCAGGCGTCCCGCGGGGTCCCGCGCGTACGCGATCGAGCCGGTGCCCGCCGAAATCAGCATCCCGGGCTCGACCCCGAACGCGGACCGCAGGGCCGCCTCGCCGTCGCTCACCACCCGCACGGCCTCCGCGAGGCCGGCCGTGAGGAGCGCCTCCTCCAGCTCCCCCTGCTCGATGTCGCGTCCCGCGCCGGCGGCCCCGACACCCATCCACGCCGCCGGAAGCGGGCATCCCGCCTGCGTCGCGGCGCGGCGCGCGGTATCGGCGATGACCGCGGCCGACTTCGCTCCGCCACCGGGCCGCATCGCCGAAGCCGGACCGTCGCAGCGCGAGAGCACGGCACCGGACGCGTCGGCCACCACGACGGTGGTGTGGGAGCCTCCGGCGTCGACGCCGAGAAGCGTCGTCAGGCGGTCAGGCGGCTGGTCGGTCAGTTGGTTGTCGGCCACGATTGTCTCCCGGGGGTGCTTCTCACTAACCGCCTAGCCGCCTAAGCACCAACCGACTCTTCAGGCTCAGCACACCCACCGCCACGGTGATTCCGGTCCCCAGCGGCACGTACCAGGGCCACGCGAGCCCCGGGAGCCAACGGACCGGCACGCCGATCACGATCGGGAGCATCAGCAGGGTGGACGCGACCATCGCCACGATCACGTCCGGCTGGCCTGCGTTCGCCACCCACCCGCCCAGAATGTAGGTCCCCAGCAGCGCGCCATAGGTGATCGAGGCGACCGACAGCGCCAGCTGGACCACGGGAGTGTTCTGGTTCCGGAACGCCATCGCGCCGGTCACGAGCACGACGGTCCACAGGAACGTGAACCAGCGGCCCACCCGGAGCAGGCGTTCGGGATCGGTGCGCCCCGAGAGGGGCGCGTAGAAATCGTATGTGGAGGCGGAGGCCAGGGAATTGACCGCGGAGGCGTGGCTCGACATCGCGGCGGCCAGGATCCCCGCCACGACGAGGCCCGACAGCCCCGCCGGCAGTCGGGTCACGACGAAGGTCGGGTAGATGGCGTCGCTCCGCATCCCGGCGTGGTCGGCGCCCGCCAGCCAGAGCGCCGTCCCCACGAGGAGAAAGAGCGCGAACTGAAGAATGATGAAGACCCCGGAGCCGATCAGGGCGCGCCGGGCGTCCCGGAGGTTCCGGGCGGCGAGGAGCCGCTGGACGATCAGATGATCGGTGCCGTGGGACGCCGCCGAGAGCAGGGCGCCGCCCACGATGCCGCCCCAGAAGGTGTAGAGCGCCGTGAACGACGGCGTGAAATCGAGCGTGCTGAGCTTGCCGGCGGCCGCGGCCCGCGAGAATGCGGTGACGCCCCCCGCGGCGTGGGTCGCCACCACGAGCGTGGCCATGCCGCCGACGAGGTAGACGCCGAGCTGGATCACGTCCACCCAAACCACGGCCCGGAGGCCGCCGATCCAGGTGTAGATCAGGGTTACGACGCCGATGGCGACGATGCCCGCCGGCAGGCTCCAGTGCGTGATGATGGCCAGGGGGATGGCGGTCGCGAAGATGCGGACGCAGTCGGCCAAGGTGCGGGTGCCGAGGAACACGATGGAAGCCACGCGCCGGGCGCCGGGGCCGAAGCGGCGCTCGAGCCGTTGGTAGGCCGTGTCCTGGGTTCCGTCGAAGTATCCCGGCAGGAGCAGTGCCGCGACGCCGATGCGGCCCACCAGGTATCCGAACCCGATTTGGAGAAAGGTCAGGTCACCACGCGCGGCGATCCCGGGGACCGAGATCACGGTCAGCGCGGAGGTCTCCGTCGCCACGACCGAGAGCATCAGCGCCCACCACGGCAGGCCCCGATGTCCCAGAAAGTAATCGCCGGCGTCCCGCTGCCGCCCGGCCAGCGCCAGGCCGAAGGCGACGACCGCCGCGCAGTAGACGACGACGACCGTCAAGTCGAGGGGACGCACGGGCTAGAAAAGAAAACGAGGCCCGCGGATTACGCGGGCCTCGCTCGCTCGGGGGAGTCGACGCACCGAAGCGTCAGACGGTGAACGACGATCCGCAGCCGCACCCGCCGGTGGCGTTCGGATTCTCGAACGCGAACCCCGACTCCTGGAAGTTGCTCTTGTAGTCCAGCGTCACGCCGTTCAGGTACTGGACGCTGAACGAATCCACGAAGACCCGGACCCCGGCGGACTCGATGATCACATCGTCGTCCGCGGCCCGCTCTTCGATGTTGAGGCTGTACTTGAACCCGGAGCACCCGCCGGGCATGACGCCGATGCGTAACCCGGCCGTCTCAGCCGGCACCTTCTCCTCGACCATGAACTTCCGGACCTCGTCGGCCGCCCGGTCGGTGAGCGTGAGGGTGATCGAAACGTGCTGCGTGGTGGTCATCGCGGTGTTACCTCCTGTCTGGCCGCAACTTAGGAAGGCGGGCGGGGCGTGTCAACGTCCTAGAGCTCAGGGTGCGTCAGCGCCCGCGCCACCAGGTCGGCCACGTGAGGCCGCACCCGGGCGATCCGCTGGTTCGCCCGGGTCGGGTTCACCCGGTTGGTCAAGAGGATCACGAAGAGATCCCGCCCCGGGTCGATCCACATGGACGTCCCCGTGAATCCCGTGTGGCCGAACGCCGCGTCGGTCATCCGGGTTCCCGAGCTGGAGGGCTCCGACGGCGTGTCCCAGCCCAGCGCGCGCGACGAGCCGGGCGGCAGGTCCTGCCGCCGCGTGAACTCGGCCACCGTCTCCGCGTGGACGATGGTGAGCGAGTCCCAGGCGCCGCCCGCGAGGAGCATCGCCGCGAATCGTGAGAGGTCCGGGGCGTTCGAGAAGAGCCCCGCGTTTCCCGACACGCCGCCCAGCCGGTCCGCGCTCTCGTCGTGCACTTCACCCCACAAGAGCTTGTGGCGCAGGATGGTGTCCACCTCGGTCGGCGCGATCAGGGGCCGCCAGCTGGGGGGCGGGAGGTACCGGGTGGCGGTCATTCCCAGCGGGCCGAACACGTGCGCGGCCAGGTAGCGGTCGAGACGCTCGCCGGTGATGCGCTCCACCACCTGTTCGCCCACGATGGCGCTGACGTCGGAGTACACGTAGGTCTCCCCGGGCGGACGCGCCAGCGGCGCGGTGTCGGCGAGCGCGAACGCCTGGTCCCGGTCTTTCGTGTCCTGCCACAGCGGGAGGTCGGGCGGGAACCCCGCCGTGTGGGTGAGCAGGTTCCGGATGGTGACCCGGTCCTTCATCGGGCCGCGGAACTCCGGGACGTAGCGCGAGACCGGGGCGTCGAGGTCCAGGAGGCCCCGGTCCACGAGCTGCATGCACGCCGTGGTCCAGCCCACGACCTTGGTCAGCGACGCGAGGTCGTAGAGCGTCTGCGGCGTGACCGGGCGCGGGTCGCCGGCCGCGTAATGGCCGACCGCGGCCAGCAGGGCCATCCGGCCGTGCCGTCCCACGGCCACGGTGGCGCCCGGGAAGGCCGAGTCGACCTGGGTGCGGAGGTAGGTGACCACGCTGTCCAGCGCCACGCTGTCGAACCCGAGCGCGGCCGGCGCGGCGGCGGGAATCCCGGTGCTCACGGGCGGGGGTGGCGACGGGGGGGCGCCGTGACAGGCGGCGAGGAGGGCGGCGGCGAGCGCCGCGGGCGCGACGGTCTTCACGGCGACTCCGTCCCCAGGGCGACGCCCCAGCCGAGCGGATACGGCGGCACGCGGATGGGCAGGTGCCCGCCGATCGGGGTCCGTCCGAGGAGCGCGTCCCCGAGTGCCCGCTCCACCGCGCGGGCGTCGCTCCAGCCCAGGAGGTACGACTTGGCCGTGGGCACCTGATCGAGCAGGTAGGGGCTGCCGAGCGAGATCAGCACCGTGGGCTTCGCGGAATCCGTCACGGTGATGAGGCGGGCGAGCGAATCCGGGAGCGCGATCGTGCCGCGTCCCGACAGCGGGCGCACCACCGACGTGAAGAGGACGGCGGGGGCGCGGGCCATCACGGCGCGCGCCGAATCATAGGAGGCGGGGCCGGACATCGGCCAGAGCCGGAAGTAGTCGACGGTGTCTCCCCCGGCCCGGAGCTCCGTGGCGAGGAGCTGGCCGACGCTCCCGTTCAGCTCGTCACCGTAGGCCACCAGCGCGAGGCGGGAGCGCCGGTGGCGGAGGGACCAGAGCGCGCCGCCCGAGTCCCGGACCAGGGTGAGGGCGCGGGCGGCGATGTCGTTCGCTTCGTCCTGGAAGGCCTTGCCGCCCACGATGCTCATCACCGAGTCGAGCGGGACGAGGCGGCGCGCGAAAAGCCCGAGCTTCCATTTGGCTTCCAGCACCGCCCGGACCGACGAGTCCAACCGGGCGGCACCGACCCGGCCCGACTGGACGGCGGCGGCCATCGCGTCGAGGGCCGAGTCGGGGTCGGCGGGCATCAGGAGCAGGTCCGACCCGGCCAGGAAGGCCCGGACCGTCGCCTCTCCGGCCCCGTAGGTCGAGACGATGGCGCCCATCGTCAGGGCGTCGGTGACCACGAGCCCGCGGAACCCCAGGGAGTCCCGCAGCATCCCCGTGAGCACCGCGGGGGACAGGGTGCCGGGGACGTCGTCTCCGGTGATGGCGGGGAGGGCGATGTGGGCGCTCATCACCACCGCGGCGCCCGCCGCGATGCCGGCGCGGAAGGGGACGAGCTCGAGCGAGTCGAGCGCCTGGTATCCCGCGGTGATCAGGGGAAGGCCGAGGTGGGAGTCCACTCCGGTGTTGCCGTGCCCCGGGAAGTGCTTGAGGGTCGCGAGCATCCCATTTTCCTGCACGCCGCGGACGAACGCGACGACGAGGCGCGAGACCTGGACCGGATCCTCCCCGAAGGACCGGGTGTTGATGATGGGGTTGAGGGGATTGTTGTTCAGGTCGGCGTCGGGGGCGAAAGCGACGTGGATGCCGACCGCGCGTCCCTCGAGGGCCGCGGCGCGGCCGATGAGATACGCGTCTCCCGGCCGTCCGGTGGCCCCGACCGCCATGATCGCGGGAAACGCGGTGCCGCCCACGAGACGCATCCCCGCGCCATATTCGAGGTCGGCGCCGACCAGGAGCGGCAGGGGCGACTCGGCCTGCAGGGCGTTCAGCTTGGCCGCCACGTCGACCGGGGAGCCCACGGAGATGATGATCCCGCCCACGCGCAGTGAGTCCACCCAGCGCCGGGCGACGAGGAAGGTGGAGTCGTCGAGCGCGGTATAGGCGCCGGACAGCCACGGCACGATGAGCTGACCGATCTTCTCCCGGACGGTGAGGGTGCGGAGCAGTGAGTCCGTCGGGTCGGGGACGGGAAGGGCCAGGGGTCCGGGAGCCGGGGCCGGGACGGTCGTCGGGCGCGGCGGCGTGCACGCCGCGATGGCGGCCAGGAAAAGGAGCGTATGCGCGCGCATCAAGTCTCGTGGGTGATGGGTCTGGCGCTCGTCGCCTCGCCGGGGCGGGCGGGGGCGCAGGTGCGTCCCGGCATCGAGGTCGTGTTGACGGACTCGGCGCACCTGATCCGGGGCAAGCGCCTGGGCCTCCTCACCAACCAGACGGGCGTGGACCGTCGCGGCGTGCGCGACGTCGACGCGCTGCGCGCCGCGGGCTTTCGCGTGACCGCGCTCTTCAGCCCCGAGCACGGATTCCGGGGAACGGACGACCGGCCCGGGCTCCCCGATGCCGTCGATTCGGCCACCGGACTCCCAATCTACAGTCTTTACGGGGGCCGCGCGGCGCGCGCGCGGGCCGCGCTCGATTCCGTCGACGTCCTCCTCATCGATCTCCAGGACGTCGGCGCGCGATACTACACCTATCCGGCGACGGCGACGTCGCTCCTGCGTGCGGCGGCGGCGCGCGGCAAACCCGTCGTGGTGCTGGACCGGCCCGACCCGGTGGGAGGCGTCCTGGTGCAGGGCGATGTCCGGGAGCGGATCGGGGACCCGGACTCGGACTTCGTGGGCTTTCTGCCCGTTCCGATGCGGCACGGGATGACCCTCGGCGAGCTGCTCCGCCTCGCCGTCCACGACCTGGGCATTCAGGTCCGGCTGACCGTGGTGCCCGCGGCCGGGTGGCGGCGGGGCGAGGCGTACGACGCCACGGGCCTCCCTTGGGTCCGGCCGTCGCCGAACCTGCCCGATCTCGAGTCGGCCTTCCACTATCCCGGGCTCTGCCTCTTCGAGGGGACCAACCTGTCCGTGGGGCGGGGCACGCCGTTCGCATTCCAGGTGATCGGGGCGCCGTGGATCGACCCCGGGGCGCTCCGAGGGGCGCTGGGGACGGTCGCGGGCGTCGCGGTGGACACGATCGGCTTCACGCCGGAGGGGCCCAGCGACGGAAAGTTCGGCGGCGTGGCGCTGCGCGGCCTGCGATTCCGCGTCACGGACCGGGCCACGTACGATCCGACCCGCCTCGCGGTGCGCCTGTTGGTGGCCCTCGCGCGCCTGTATCCCGCGCGGTTCGCGTTCCGGCCGGAGCAGTTCGACCGCCTCGCCGGACCGGCGCTGCGACCCGCCGTCCAGCGCGGCGCGTCGGCGGCCGCCATCACGCGGGCGTGGGACCGGGCCCTCGCGCGGTTCCGCCGCCGGCGCGCCGCGTACCTGCTCTATCCTTCCATCCCCTCCGGGGCCCCATTACCTTCCCCCCGGCCATGAACGTCATTCCCCAGCCGGTCCGTGACGGATTCCTGAAGGCCGTCGGTCCGATCGCCCGGGGCGCCATCCGGGCCGGTTTCACGCCCAACGTCATCACCACCTTCGGAGCCGCGGTCGTCCTCGGCTCGGCCGTGGCGTACTGGCAGGGCTTCCCGCGGTGGGGCGGGGCCCTGCTCCTGGCGAGCGGGCTCTTCGACATTCTCGATGGACAGGTGGCCCGGCTGGGGGCGCTGTCGACCAAGTTCGGCGCGTTCTACGATTCGACGCTGGACCGGGTCGGCGAGTCGGCGGTGTTTCTCGGCATCGCCATCTGGTTCATCCACGGCGGGGTGGCCGAGGGGCAGCGCGATCTGGCGGTGGGGCTCGCGATCGTCGCGCTCTCGGCCAGCCTGCTCGTGTCGTACACGCGGGCCCGGGCCGAAGGGCTGGGCCTCGAGGCGAAGGTGGGGATCGCGCAGCGGGCCGAGCGGTTCCTGGTGCTGGGGGCGCCCACGCTCTTCTTCGGGGCCGGGGACGCCGGCCGGGTGCTGTTCTGGATCATGGCGCTCCTGGCGGTGACGACCACCATCACGGTGATTCAGCGCGTGGTGCACGTGGCGCGGAGGGCCGACCGGGCCCCGGGCGCGCCGGCGGCCACGGCGCGCCGGCGTGATACGCTCGCGGGGCACCGTGCGGTGCTTCGGAAAGGACATTGATGGCGGCGCAAGCGGGCGGGCGCGTGATCGCGCCCGCGAACGGGAAGCTGGGCGTGATGCTGGTCGGACTGGGCGCGGTGTCGACGACGTTCATCGCGGGGGTCGAGAACATCCGGCGCGGCCGGGCGCTGCCGATCGGGTCGCTCACACAGATGGGCACGATCCGCCTGGGCAAGCGCACCGACCGCCGCGCGCCCAAGATCAAGGAGTTCGTCCCCCTCGCCGACCTGGCCGATCTGGTCTTCGCGGCGTGGGACCCCATTCCCGACGACGCGTACACGGCGGCGGTGAAGGCCGGCGTGCTCGAGCGGGAGCATATCGAGCCGATCGCCGATTTCCTGAAGGCCATCCGGCCGCTCCCCGCCGCGTTCGACCAGAACTACGTCAAGCGGCTCCAGGGCACGAACGTCAAGCACGGGAAGAACAAGCGGGAGCTGGCGGAGCAGCTGCGCGCCGACATCCGCGGGTTCCAGAAGGCGAGCGGCGCGGCCCGGATCGTCGTGGTGTGGGCGGCGTCCACCGAGGTGTTCATCACCCCCGGCCCCGCGCATCAGACCCTGGCGGCCTTCGAGAAGGCCATGGATCAGAACGATCCGGCCATCGCGCCGTCGATGCTGTACGCGTACGCGGCGCTGATGGAAAACGTGCCGTTCGCGAACGGGGCGCCGAACCTGTGCGTCGACGTTCCGGCCCTGGCCGCCCTCGCGGATGAGCGCAGGCTCCCGATCGGCGGGAAGGACTTCAAGACCGGCCAGACCATGATGAAGACGGTCCTGGCGCCCGCCTTCAAGGCCCGGATGCTCGGGCTGGCGGGGTGGTATTCGACCAACATCCTGGGGAACCGCGACGGCGAGGTGCTCGACGATCCGGAGTCCTTCAAGACCAAGGAGGAGTCGAAGCTGGGCGTGCTCGAGTACATCCTCCAGCCCGACGTGTATCCGGAGCTGTACGGCAAGGTCTTCCACAAGGTGCGGATCAACTATTACCCGCCGCGGGGGGACAACAAGGAAGGCTGGGACAACATCGACATCTTCGGGTGGCTGGGCTACCCGATGCAGATCAAGGTCGATTTCCTGTGCCGCGACTCGATTCTCGCCGCCCCCATCGTGCTCGATCTGGCGCTCTTCTTCGACCTGGCCCAGCGGGCCCGGCTGTCGGGGGTGCAGGAGTGGCTGTCCTTCTACTTCAAGAGCCCGCAGACCGCGCCCGGCCTGTACCCCGAGCACGACCTCTTCATCCAGCAGACGAAGCTGAAGAACACTCTCCGGTGGCTGATGGGTGAGGAGCAGATCACCCACTTGGGAGTCGAATACTACGAGTACGGGGACAAGTGATCCCGCTCGCCCAACCGGTTCCGCACCGAGGAGATGACCGTCCGATGATGACGCCGACGTTTGCGCGCCTCCGCCGCATCGCGATCACCACCCTCCTGGCGGTGGGCCTGGCCGCGTCCGCGGCCCCCCGCGCCCTGCTGGCACAGAACCCCGCCGCCGCTCCCGGCCCGGAGGCCGGCGGCGAAGCGACGCTGGTGCTGCCCGACCTCCATCAGTCGACGTTCCTCGGCGGCGTGGACGGGCACAGTCTGCTGGTCTGGGGTCTCCTGGTCTGCGTGCTGGGGCTCGCGTTCGGACTGATGATTTACACGCAGCTCAAGAACCTGCCGGTGCACCGGTCGATGCGGGAGATCTCCGAGCTCATCTACGAGACCTGCAAGACCTACCTGATCACGCAGGGGAAGTTCCTGCTCGTGCTCTGGGTGTTCATCGGCGCCATCGCGGCGATCTACTTCGGCGGCCTGGCCACCACGGTGGATGCGTCGGGCGCCACGGTGCACGGCTACCCGCCTCTCACGGTCGCGATCATCCTGCTCTTCAGCCTGATCGGCATCGCGGGCAGCTACGGCGTGGCCTGGTTCGGCATCCGGGTCAACACCTTCGCGAATTCGCGTACCGCGTTCGCCGCGCTCTCCGGAAAGCCGTTCCCCTGCCACGACATTCCCACCAAGGCGGGAATGAGCATCGGGATGCTCCTGGTGTCGGTGGAGCTGATCATGATGCTCTTCATCCTGCTCTTCGTGCCGGGGAACTACGCCGGCCCCTGCTTCATCGGCTTCGCGATCGGCGAGTCCCTCGGCGCGGCGGCCCTGCGCGTCGCGGGCGGGATCTTCACCAAGATCGCCGACATCGGCTCCGACCTGATGAAGATCGTGTTCAAGATCAAGGAAGACGACGCGCGCAACCCCGGGGTGATCGCCGACTGCACCGGGGACAACGCCGGCGATTCGGTGGGCCCTTCGGCCGACGGCTTCGAGACCTACGGCGTGACCGGCGTCGCCCTCATCACGTTCATTCTGCTCGCGGTCCACGAACCGCTGGTGAAGGTCCAGCTCCTGGTGTGGATCTTCGTGATGCGCATCATCATGATCGTGACGTCCGGCCTGTCCTACTTCATCAACGCCGCCCTCACCCGGGCCAAGTACGCGACGGCGGACAAGATGGACTTCGAGGCGCCGCTCACCACGCTCGTGTGGCTGACGTCCATTCTGTCCATCGCGCTGACCTTCGTGGTGTCCAAGGCGATGATTCCCGACCTGGGCGGGGACCCCACGCTCTGGTGGAAGCTCTCGCTCGTGATCACGTGCGGCACGCTCGCCGGCGCGGTCATTCCCGAGCTCGTGAAGGCCTTCACGTCGATGCAGTCCCAGCACGTGCGGGAAGTCGTGACCTCCTCCCGTGAGGGCGGAGCGTCGCTGAACATTCTCTCCGGGCTGGTGGCGGGTGACTTCTCCGCCTACTGGCTCGGCATGGCGATGCTGGCCCTGATGGCCGTCGCCTACGGCGTGAGCACCACGGGCCTGGGCGGCTTGATGGTGGCGCCGGCGGTCTTCGCGTTCGGTCTCGTGGCCTTCGGCTTCCTGGGAATGGGCCCGGTCACCATCGCGGTCGATTCCTACGGTCCGGTGACCGACAACGCGCAGTCGGTGTTCGAGCTCTCGACCATCGAACAGATTCCCGGCGTCCAGGCCGAGATCGCCAAGGACTTCGGGATGGACGTGAACTTCGCCCGGGCCAAGGACAATCTGGAGGAGAACGACGGGGCGGGGAACACCTTCAAGGCCACGGCCAAGCCGGTGCTCATCGGGACCGCCGTGGTGGGCGCCACCACCATGATCTTCTCGATCATCGTGGCCCTCACCCACGGACTCGATCCCCAGCTGGTCAACAACCTGTCGATCCTGCACCCGCCCTTCCTGCTCGGCCTCATCGCGGGCGGCGCCGTGATCTACTGGTTCACCGGCGCGTCCACCCAGGCCGTGACCACCGGGGCGTACCGCGCCGTCGAGTTCATCAAGGCCAACATCAAGCTCGAGGGCTCCACCCGGGCGTCGGTGGAGGACTCCAAGAAGGTCGTCGAGATCTGCACCCGGTACGCGCAGAAGGGGATGTTCATCATCTTCCTGGCGGTCTTCTTCGCCACGCTCGCCTTCGCCTTCGTGGAGCCGTACTTCTTCATCGGGTATCTCATCTCCATCGCGCTCTTCGGGCTCTACCAGGCGATTTTCATGGCCAACGCCGGCGGCGCCTGGGACAACGCCAAGAAGATCGTGGAGACGGTGCTGAAGCAGAAAGGCACGCCGCTCCACGACGCCACCGTGGTCGGGGACACCGTGGGTGATCCGTTCAAGGACACGTCGTCCGTGGCGATGAACCCGATCATCAAGTTCACCACGCTCTTCGGATTGCTCGCCGTGGAGCTCGCGGTGTCGCTCACCGCCGAGCGGGGCGCCGGACTGACGCAGGGGATCGCGGCCGTGTTCTTCCTCCTGTCCGTGATTTTCGTCTGGCGGTCCTTCTACCGCATGCGCATCGAGTCGCAGTAGGGAGACCGCGTGACCGGAGCGCAGCTCGCCGTCACCGTCCTCGGCGGATGCGCCATCGCATGGGTGCTGTGGTACTTCCTCGGGTCCCGGGCGGCGGCCGCCGCCGCCCGGGACACGG
>Ga0335085_10008040_pt1 | contig 16175 bp, 16 predicted proteins | sample Lox_Sample_45_FD_206712 | JGI IMG/M metagenome (GOLD analysis project Ga0335085, IMG submission 206712) | Soil microbial communities from Loxahatchee National Wildlife Refuge, Florida, United States - Lox_Sample_4.5 | ecosystem: Environmental > Terrestrial > Soil > Wetlands | place: USA...
TAGCTGAGCCCGCCCCAGACGAGCACGCGGTGACCGGTCCAGGTGGCCGCGAATTCCGAACGTGGCAGCGGCATGGCGGGCAGCAGCCGCCAGTGGTTCCTGGCCGGGTTGTAGGCCATCCCGCGGGCGCTGCTGGTGCTGAGGAACAGTGCTTCCCTGCCATCCCACAGCGCGGGCCAGCCGATGGCCGTGCCCGGCATCGACGGGAGCTTGCGCCAGGTGCCGGCGGACGGGTTATAGGCGGCCGCGTCGCGGAAGGCCTTGTGGTAGTTCGACCCGCCGGCCACGACGAGTTCCTTGCCAGTCCAGGCACCGGAGGCGCGGGTCCGGGACGCAAGCGGCGCGGCCGGGATCGCGCGCCAGGTCCCAGTCGCCGGGGTGTAGGCCAGCCCGCCCCGGGTCGTGTCCTCACAGCAGGCACCGCCCCAGGCCAGGAACTGACGGCCGGTCCATCCGGTCACCGCCCCGGACATGGAGCCTGCGGGCCGCGGGATCGCGCGCCAGGTATTGGCTGCCGGGTCGTAGCTGCCGTTGGTGAGCCCGGCGACCAGCATCCGCGATCCGGTCCACACGGCGACATCGGACGTCTGGAACGTCGTCCCGGGCGACTGCGGTCCAGCGGCGAGCCGGACCCAGGCCCTGGACGCCGGGCGGTAGGCGAAGGTGACGCCGCGCCACCCGCCGAGCGGCAGGAACTGCAGGCCGCGGATGATCATCTCGCGGCCGGTCCACACACTGGTGATCATTCCCGGTGCCGTGGTGATGGGCGCGGCGGGCAGTTTCATCCAGGTCCCGGCGGGGGCCACCGGGGCTGCTACGGACGGGACAGTGTCGCTGGCCGGAGTGGTGATGGCGGTGGCGGGCGCCGCCGCGGAGCCGGTCCCGGTCTGTGCGCATGCCGCGAGCGCGGCAGCAGCGGCCATGGACATCGTGATGGCGAAGAATCGCGGTCCGTGGAGCCGCGCCGCCATCAGCGCGGAAAGCCTGGTCAATGTGATCATCTCCCCGTATCGGGAGCCATGCGCCGCTCGCACGGCTCACTGCGAGATCGGCGTGGCGCCGGGCCGACCCAGTCGGCCAAACGCCGCAATCTTGATGCTTGTGCTCGCAGGGAAAATTGAGTAGAGGCACTGGTCCCACTCTGTCGGGGCCTTTTTCGGCTCAATGGTCCATGGCCGCCCGAAGCCTGGATGCACGGCAATCCCGCGGGCTGCGGCACGCGATCCCCTGGTCTACGCGGCCTACAAGGAACTGCATGTATGGGACCGGGAGTTCGGGTTCCTGCGCGAGATGCTGGTAGCCCCGGTCAGCCGAATGTCGCTAATGTCTGTCACCGGCTTCGGCAAGCCCGGCTAACCGGCTATGCCGTTACCGGGCTGGACGGTCTGCACGGACAGGATCTGCACCGAGGTGCTGGTGCAGGCCGTGGCGTTCAGGGTGAGATACAGGGGGCTGGTCTGGCCCGGCGGGAAGACCCTGAGCCGGTGCACTGTGACGGGCTGGCAGGCGGAGGCCGGGTAGTTCATCGCGTCGGTGACCCTCAGCTCGGCGTGCGCGGCGGCGCCTGGCGCCAGCGTGACCAGCCGCCGCGGGTAGGACGGGTCTTCGGTGGCTGCCGCGCCGACCTGGCCGCCGGAGACGGCGGCGAACGAGACGCCCGGGTAGCCGTACAGCGTGCAGGGCGCGCCGGAGTTGCTGGTGAACTCGATCGGGTAGTAAGTGCTGCCCGCTGTTCCGTTGCCGGGACCAAGCGAGGCCGCCAGGGCCGAGGTCTCGCAGGCCGGCGGACCCGTCGGCGCCGGGGACGGCGGCACCGGGCTGGCGGTCGCCGGGGGCGGTGCGGTGACGGTTACCGTCTCGGTCACGGTCGGGCGGGCGGACGGGGCGGGTGCGGATCCGCAGCCGGCGAGGAAGCCGGCGGCCAGCAGAATGATCGGGGCGCCTGCCTGCCAGGCGGCGATGCGCGCGGACTTCATCTTCCGGGCTCCCTTCGCGGGAGGGTTAGCTGCCGGTGATCCATGCTCGGCGCCTGTGGAGCCGGACGGCAGGGTCCTAGGTCCCCATCCGCGGGACCTAAGGGCCATCTCGCTCTGGTGCCGTCCGCGACCAGCGCCCGTTCAGCGAGGGCGCCGACGCCGGAGCGCGGCGACGAGCGCCAGGCGGACCTGCCCGCCGACCGGCGTGGGGCTCCGCGGCGGCAGGGAGGCCTCGGCAGCCCTGAGGGCGGCCGAGAGCGCCAGTCGCAAGACATCAGCCACACCCCCAGCGGGAGAAATGTCCTCCCGGGCAGTGCGCACCATGCGTAGTGCCTTAGCTCTGCGGAGCCTCGCCCAAAGTCCCGCAGAGCGCGATGTGGCGGTTGATCCGGCGTGATCATCGCCAGATGAAGCAAGAGTTCCTTCGCTCGTGCTGCCCGGCTGGCGATGCGGCCGGCCGGGCGTGGCTGCTGGTCTTCGCCGAGCGCGCTTGCCGCTGCCCGGCCAGGCCGGGGTCACCGCGATGATGCCGCCGGTGCCTTGGCGCCCGTACCCGATCGACCTGCTGACCTGCGGTCTCGTCTCGCCTCTCCTGTCCGGTGAGATAGCACTGCTCGCCGCGAGCGCCACCGTCTATGGCAACTCGGGCGTTGAGGTCTCGGTCGGCCCGGCTTGGTTCCAGGGCAATGACGAAGGTCCGGTGGTGCGGGGCTGGAGGACCCTGTGGCCCGGACTGCATTCGCTGGACAGTGACTACAGATAAGGCTGGCTGAGTGGGAAGGAGCGTGTCATGAACGTGAACGAGGATTGGTCGGTGAGTGTGTCCATCGCTGAGACCGATGGGCAGACCCGTGCCGAGGCCCTCCTGGTCATGCCGGGTGGCGAGCAGCTGGCCGGCCACGGCCAGGCACGGCGTAATCCCGCCGACCGGGAGGTGGCGCGGATCGGGGCGCAGCTCGCCGCCGCGCGCGCGTTGTCGGACCTGGCCGGGCAGCTTGTGCACGCGGCCGCCACCGCCATCGAGGATGTCACTCACGAGCGAGCCCATCTGAACCTGTAACTGGTCAGGCACGTGTGAGGGAGGTCCGGTCGTGCCGGGCGGTTGCTGACCGATCTGTATGAGCTGAATATGGCGGCCAGTTACCTGCGCCGCTCGATGGCCGGGCAGGCGACGTTCAGCGTGTTCGTCCGGAGGCTGCCTCCGGGCCGCGGGTTCCTGGTTGCCGCCGGGCTGGCGGACTGCCTGCAGTTCCTGCAGGATTTCTCGTTCACCCCCGATGATCTGGGCTACCTGCGGCAGGCTCGGGGATACGGACAGGACACCCTGCGCGCCTTCGCGGGGCTGCGGTTCACCGGGGACGTGCAGGCGGTTCCGGAAGGCCGTGTCGTGTTCGCCGGCGAGCCGCTGCTGGAGGTGACCGCGCCGATTGCCGAAGCGCAGCTGGCCGAGACGGTGCTGCTGAACCATGTGACGTTCCAGACCGCGGTGGCGACCAAGGCGGCCCGGTGCGTGCTGGCCGCCGGCGGCGCGCAGCTGGTCGACTTCTCCTTCCGCCGCACCCAGGGAATCGACGCGGGCCTGGCGGTGGCCCGCGCGTCGGCGATCGCCGGGTTCACCGCCACCAGCAACGTGGCCGCGGCGCGCCGCTACGGGCTGGCCGCCGCGGGCACCATGGCGCACTCCTTCATCGAGGCGTTCGGCGATGAGCAGGCGGCGTTCATCGCCTTCGCCGAGGACTTCCCGGGCATGACCACGTTCCTGGTCGACACCTACGACACCGGCCGCGGCGTGCGCAACGCCATCGAGGCGATCCGGCGCCTGCGGCTGCCCGGCCCGGTCGGGGTGCGGCTGGACTCCGGTGACCTGGCCGCGCTGGCCCGGATGGCCCGCGCGATGCTGGATGAGGCCGGGCTGGCCGACGCCAGGATCTTCGCCAGCGGCGGTCTGGACGAGTATGCGATCGCCGCCCTGGCCGCCGCCGGAGCGCCGATCGACGCGTACGGGGTGGGCACCAAGATGGGCGTCTCCGCGGACGCGCCGTACCTGGACAGCGCCTACAAGCTGGCCGCCTATGACGGGCGGCCGGTGATGAAGCTGTCCGCGGGCAAGACCAGCCCGCCGGGAGCCAAGCAGGTCTACCGGGGCCCGGACGGCGATGTGCTCGCGCTCCGGGAGGAACCTCCGCCACCGGGCCATCAGCCCCTCCTCGTCCCGGTCATGCGCCAGGGCCGGCGGGGTGACGCCCCAGAGCCGCTGGCCGCCGCGCAGCAGCGGTGCCGCACCGACCTGGCCTGGCTACCGCCGGCGGCGCGGGCACTGCAGGATCCGGTACCGGTACCAGTGCAGATCAGCAACCGCCTCAAGATCCTTCAGGACCAGGTAACCCGCGACCTCAGACGGCGCGCTGGTGTTCCGGATTCTCTAGAGGCTAGAGCGCCGGTCAGGTAGCTGTCAGGCGGCTTGCTGGTAACTGTCGGTGGCGGGCTGGCGGGCGATGATGTGGAGGTTGTGGACGACGGCGACGCGGCGCAGGTCGAACAGGTTCTTACGGGTGCCCCGGTAGCGGGCGCGGCGGCCCTGCCAGCGGCCGACGTGGGCTAGGGCGTGCTCGACCGCGACGCGTTCCCGCAGCTTCGCGCGCCCGTCCGGGTCCTGCTGGCGGTGGCGCAGCTCGGCCAGCAGCGCCTCATCGGGGTGGATGGCGACGCTGCGGCCGTTGCTGCTGGTGGTGCAGCGGGCCCGCAGCGGGCAGGCCGCGCAGGTGCCGGCGGGGAAGCGCACCGTCTTGCCGGGTGCGAACGGCATGGCTACTCCGGCCGGGCAGGTCAGCTGGCCGGTATCGAAGTCGAGGCTGAACTGGTCCTTGGCGAACCGGCCGCCGGTGTTGCGGACCCGCCAGGCCTTGCAGTAGATGGCCAGGTCCGGGCTGCGGTCGCGGACCAGGGCCGAGGCCAGGTAAGCCCGGTCGATGTGCAGCTCGGCCAGCTCCCGCCCGGCGGCCTGCAGGTCGGCGGTGATGTCGCCGGTGACGCTGGCCTCTGGCGCGTTGGCCGGGGTGATCCCCACGGCGGGCACCAGGCCGGTGTCCAGGTCCCGCATGACGTGCCGCTTGTAGCCGTCGAACAGCACCGAGCGGGACTTGCGGCCATGCCGCATCTGGCTGTCCTCGATGCTGATCCGCCGGTCTTTGGCCACCCCGCGGCGGAGCGCCGGCGCCGCCCCGGTCAGGTCCACATCCTGGTCACGGACCTGGCAGGCGGCCGCCACCGCGGCAGCCGCGGCCTGGTCCCCGGCCTGCCCGGCGATGAAGGCCTCCACCTGGTCCAGCAGGCTCAGCACCACGGCGAGGGCATCGTCCCGGGCGGCCGGGTCGTCCCAGTCCCGGTCAAGCGCCGCCTTCAGGCTGGAGGCGGCCAGCTCCGGCACCCCGGCCTGCGCCGCCACGGCAGCGGTCCCTGCGGCCTGCCCCCGCCCCTGCAGCACCGCGATCACGCCCAGGGCCTTGCGCAGGGCGTGTCCCATCAAGTTAAAGGTGTCCTCCACCCGGCCCGCCCCCCACAGCGGGGAGGAGTCCAGTGCGGCCCGCAGCGCCCGCGCCCCGAACCCGCCCGTGGCCGCGGCCAGCTCCACCGTCCGCTCGACCAGCCGCCGGTCCAGGTTCTTCTCGATCAGCCGCTTGCGGAATCCCACCAGGGTGCCCTTGGAAAACGGCGGCTCTTCGGCGTTCATGCAGTCCAGGACCAGCTGCCAGCGCCGGTCCATCACCGTCGCCTCGATCACCTCATCATCGGATACGCCCGTGTAGGCCTGCAGGATCGTGGCCAGCGCCAGCCGGGCCGGCGGCACCGGCGGCTGCCCCTTCGGGCTGTCCACGTACGTTTCCGCCAGCTCGGCCTGGAACCGCTCGTCAAACAGCTCATGCCGGTGCAGGCGCAAGAACACGAACAGCTTCGCCCGCCGCACCGCCTTGATCACCGCCTGCTCGGCCGGCGAGGGCTCCGCCGGCGGGCGCCACACCACAGGACGCACCATGCTTCCTCCCTGCCTCGTAGCCGATCCTTCACTACCTGCTACGAACAGGGAATAGCACACTCGACGACCGTCAACCGGTCACACGAAGAAACTCGGCCCCGCTACTTGACCGGCGCTCTAGATGACCGCGTGCGCCAGGATCCTTCATAACCAGCGGCAGGCACGGTAATTGAGCACCATCAGGGATGTCCGGGGCTTCCTATCCCACAGCGGCCACGAAGCCGTGTACCCAGGACTACACTCCTGGTCAATGGCATTCCGGGGCTCTGAAGTGGATTGATTCTCTTTTATCCGAACGGGCCGGCGCGACAGTTCCCGGCACAGGCTTGGTCGTTTTTTGGGCGCCACCCTTGTCGGTACTCCGGTCGGCATCGTTCAAGGGATTGCCCATCTGGCCGGCGGGCTGCCCGGGCGCTTGCTGATCGCCGCGCTGGCCGGCGGCTCGCCGCGTCGTTGCGAACAGGCCAGCGCGGCCGCTCGGTCAGGATTTGCTGATGGCGATCTTCTTGGCCTCTTCGTGTTTCGGCTCCGGGATGCGGATCTCCAGGACCCCGTCCTTGCAGGACGCGGTGATGTCGGCCTCGGTCACGCCCTCCGGCAGTGGCAGCGACCGGGGAAAAGGCCCCGTAACGCACCTCCCGGCGCAGGTAGCCCTTCTCCTCCCGCTTTTCCTCCTCGCGGCGTTCGGCCTCGATGTGCAGCATCCCGCCGGCGACGGTCAGCTCCACGTCCTTATCCGGGTCGATGCCGGGCAGATCGGCCCGCACCACCAGGGTTCCGTCCTCCCGGTATTCCTCCACCCGGATCAGGTCCCCCGCTTCCGGCCAGCGCGGTAACGACATGGGCCGGAACGGCATCATCCGTGCCCACTCCTCGAACAGCCTGTCAAAGCGGCTGAAAACGTCGGCCCGGCTGGCAAGCAAAATCGGTACCGACGCCGATCAGCGCACCCCAGCAGGCTGGATGGAGACGGTGATCAGCCTGCCCCTGGCGGACTGCAGCCGCTTGGAGAGGACGCGTGCGACCCGATGCGTGACTTCGTACCCAAGCACGGGGTCGGCGGCGCAGCATGCCCGTACCGCGCGCGCGTCGAATTCGAAGGCCTCGACGGGGCTGGCGGCCACGGCACCGAATGCCCACTTGTACGGCGGGAACAGCCACGACCAGCCGAGCAGCTCGCCCATCCCGATGGTTTCGATGCTCATCGGGCCCTGCCCGGGAACATGCAGGTCCAGGGTCACGTGGCCGGATTGAATTAGCCAGAACCGGGTGGCGCTGCGGCCGTCCTCGATCAGCCGGTGCTTAACCGGAAAGGTGACGTCCGAGGCGGCATCGGCGAGCACGGCCAGGTGGTCATGGGACATGCCGTGCAGGAACGGATGGGCGGCCAGCGCCGCAGCGGTGACCTCGATCATGAGAGTCACCTCCTTGGTTGTTGCCGGGGTGTCGACTGCGATACCACGCCACCATGCGGCCAGTGCTCGGAGATGACCAGGGTCGGAGGTCCCCGCCGCCCCGGGACCATGGCCTGGGCTCGAAGTGCGGCAGGGAACCATAGACGATGTCCCGGCCGGTGGTCCACCCGCCAGGGAGAAATCAAAGACACGAGCGAGCCCGAGCCGAAAGCGTGCCAGCTGCGTGCCCGATAGGAAACCGGTACTCGACGGCCACTCAGGGACAACCGCAGTTGGCACATGTCCGTGACCCGGGACTCTTGCTCACGGCATGCCCATGGTGACCAAGGACCCTCGCCCCGATCGCGCCGGGGCATAGCGTGATAACCGAGGACGTGGTCGAGCCTGAAGGCCGCCAATTCCGCACCAGGACGGGCAAAGACCGAGGCATCGGCGCGGCGCGCCCGGGTTTCTGCAACGCCAGGCCGAACACGCGAAGGAGGTACGCAGCCATATCGTCGCCGCTGCCGGAACTCTCGCCGCGATAGCAGAGGAAGTCGTCATGCTTCACCAGCACCGGGAAACCCGCCGTCCCAGCGACTATTACCTGGGCTGAGATTCGGACACTCCGGTCAGAAGACCAGGCTAGGTCAGGGCCCGTCCGGACCGGACGCGGGCGATCCCCGCACGCTTCCGGCGGTCATTTCGGCTGCCGCTGATGGCGACCGTGACAGCAATAGCAGCAGCCGACGGCAAGCATCAGCTGCCATCCGGGCTTAACTGTCCGGTGCCGATCCGGTCAGTTCCTGCTGGGCTCGCTCGACGGCTGCCTGCTGACGTGCCGCCGATGCCGCGTCCCGGTCGGCCGCTGCCGCCTCCCTGTCCTGGGCCGCGGCCAGCCGGTCCTGCACGGCGGCCTGACGATCGGCGGCGGCGGCGCGCCGGTCCAGCCAGACCCCGGTCAGCAGCAGGCGTGCCGCGTCCCGGTCGGCCGCCGCGGCCTCCCGCTCATCGGCCAGGTCCTGCCATGTCCGTGCCGCCTGGTCCCACTGATGGGCCAGTCGTCCGGCATCCTCATTTCCTGCCGCGGCTTCGGCTTCCGCCCTAGTTGCTGCCTCACGGGCCTCGGCTGCCTTGCTGCGCAGGTCGGCGGCATACAACCGGCCTCGCATGGTCAGGTCACGTTGCAGCGCGGCCTCGTCCCGCGCATACGCCGCATGGTTGCGTCCGGCTGCCCGCACGTCCCGGTCCTGCGCCGCGATATCGCGCAGTCTGGCGCTCTCATCCCGGATCTCTGCCTCGTGGTCGCGCTCATCCGGGGTCCGCCGGACTAGCCATGCCGCCACTGCAATCCCTCCCGTACTGACGAAACCGGGACCCAATCTCAAACCTGACTTCAGTAAACGCTGTGCTCCGCGGCGGCTGGCAGGGCGTTAGTCCTCTTCTGTGCAGGCGCAGGTCACCTCAAGGGGACGGCAGCGGTTACCCGTGGTCCCGCGCCATCTTCTCGGCCTGAGAACCGCCGAGCTGGGCAAGGTCATCTCGTGTCCGCCACGGACGGTGCAAGGCGGGTCGGACAGAGTCAGAGTAGTGGTATGCCGTCTCGCGCGTTGGCTCCGGGACGAAGAGGCCACACCAGCGTAGGCGGCTGCGGTGTTCAGATCCGTGTAGGCGGATGCCGGCCAGCATGGCTCACTGAGCGCTCACGCTTGCCCATGAACAGGGCGTACGGTCGTGATGTCTCGGCCGCGGGCGCAGGCTCCGGCGGCGTCGGGCTCTGTCGCGCATCAGTCCAGGCACCCGGGTCCGTGATGGCTGTGGCGATATGGGTGGTGAATGTCTGGATCGTCGCCTCGGCGAGGCGACGCATCGTCGCCGGATCCAGTTCCGCGCCCAGCCGGGCAATCGACGGCCGGTAGGCCCTGGACACGATGAGGAGCGTGGCGTCTTCCCGGGCCCGGGACGAGCTTGATGTCGGCGTCCAGGACCGGGACCAGCGCGCCGCCATGCCCGGAGACCTCCCATCGCATCGCGCGCAAAGCCGAGTCCGCGCGGGTGTCTAGTCCCATTGTCTAGTCCCATGCTCTGCCGAATTGAGCCGTCTTAGATCAAGTGTGGCGCTTCGCCGCAGGCCGGCGTCAGCGCCGCCGCTCTGGCCAGTTCGGCCCGCGCGGCACGCCGGGCCCCCGTACCGGCAGGACGCGCAGACTAGATCGGCTCAGGCGGCCGCGCTGATCGGCGCGGGCAGGCCGGTCACGGTTGCTGCTCCCAGCGTTCGGCCATTTGCGCTGCCTGATCAGCAAAGGCCCGCCACCGCTTTATCTCGGTTGGATAGTCGATGCGGCGTGGCTGGCCGAGGAGGTCAGCCCGCCGCTCCAGCAGCGCCGCGGTGTCGGCCGCAGGCGGACTGGACCGCACGCGCCGTTTGCGAAACGTGCCTTCGCAGCAACTGCGAGCGGTTCCTGGCCCGCGCCGAACGCTCCAGTACGCCGCGTAGAGGCCTACAGGCCACATCAGGCTCGGCACCCTGGCGGGGTTCGGCGAACACGTGATGACGGATTTTCCCGGACAGATCGTGAGGTGATGTGCCACCGGTGCGCCCCGGCCGACGATGCGTCTGACGCGTAAGTGGGACCGGGACTCATGGGAGAAAGATGCCGGCCCGCAGCCATCTGGGCTCAGAACCCGGGGTCGTCCCCGGGTTGGTCCGAAGACCCGCCGCCGGATCCTCGCAAGGGGATGCCAGGCCATGAGGGCCCGCGTGCTCCCGGGGGCACGCCCACAGGCCCTTGAGGCCCGTCAGCGGCCGGCTTGCCCGGAAAGATCAAAGAGAGTATTTCCTGGTAAACCTGTGCCGGATAAGGCACGAACCTGACACGGCTTAGCGCCTGCTCCTGCCCGGCGGACTCGACAATGAACTCGCCGTAGCGCAGCATGCGGCCCACGATGCTCTCACTCAGCCTCAGGTCGGTCACCTTCGCAAGCGGCATCATGGCGACGTCGGTGAAAACCAGGCTGGTAACCAGCATCAGCCGGTTCTCGGTGACGACGAAGTACCGCCGCCACCAGATGGCGATTTTCCAGCCCTGCCACACGAACAGCACGCCCCACAGCAGCCAGATGACCCGGACAAGCCCGCCGTTGCCGTGGACGGCCCTGGTCAGGAGACCGGCGAGGATTGCGCCGCCCAGGATCCACAGCACCGGCCTGATGATTGCTGCCGGGTGCATCCGCACGGCGGTGACCACTCGCTCGGTCGGCATCAGGTATTTGTCGACTGCGCGAGTGGGCAGCTGAGGCGCATAGGTAATCCTCTGGACCACAGGCTAACGGTAGGTCGCCAGATGCGGATCAGGCCTCGGCCGTTCAGCCTCTGCAGCAGCGACTAATATCCTTAATGAGAAGGTCTAATGTCCCGTCAGCAGGCATCACAGCGACTCCTTACTTGTAGCTATTCAGCAAGCGTCAGCGGCGTGACGTAATGAGAGCGGCATGGCCACGTTATCCGGCGGGTTCGAGGCCGGGAGGGAGCCATGCGCGGCGGTTGAACAGGTCGCGGAGGGCATCGAGTTTGCTGATGCCCCATTTGGCGGCGGTGGATAGGTAGGACTGGACGAGTGCGAAGTCCGCGAGCCCGTCGATGGTCCGCCAGCATCCTCCGGAGCTGCGCTGCTGGACCTTGACCGGCCGGATCGTGCGCTCCGCTTCGTTATTCAAGCGAACCGTCGACTGCGCGTGATCGGGGCGGTCAGGCGCCAGCGGGCCGGGTGCGGGTGACGCACCGGTTCCACCCGTTGTCCGGGCAGTCGTTTGAGTTCGTCAAGCGGCTGCAGACGTGGCAGTCGGATCTGGTCTATTTCCTCGATTCCGCCGGAGAGCTGGTGAGCGTGCCGGCGGCGTGGACCGATCTGGTGGCGCCCGATCCGTTCGTGGTGGTCGCGGCGGGCCGGGCGGCGTTTCGCGCCGGGGACCTGGCTGAGCTGGCCGGCCTGGTCTGCGCGTGCCGGGAGGCTGTCCACGGGATTACGTCATGATTGCCCAGCGGATTACGTCCGTCTGGAGGCTGGCCATCTGGCAGGTCCGCAGCCTTCCCGGGCGGCCTGACATTATCCTGCTGGGAACCCTGGCTTCATTCCGCTGGATGCGGCTCCTCTTGCCGGATCTTAGTGATGTAATTACATGGACAAGATCCGGCTGCGGGAGGCGGCATGGCCAGGCGGGACGACGGCAAGGACGCCGCGCTGGCGGCGTCCCGGACGCTGAACAGCGATCCGCAGAAGGTGACCGACCGGGCGTTCACGGCCGGCGGGTTCTTCGATCCCGCCGACCTGCTGCAGGTGAAGTACGAGATGGTGCGGCGGGTCGAGGTGGACGGCGTGCCGGTGTCCGCGGCGGCCGACGCGTTCGGGTTCGCGCGCCAGAGCGTCTACAACGCCCGGGCGGCGCTGGCGGCCGGCGGGCTGGCCGCGCTGATCCCGGCCAAGCCCGGGCCCAAGGGCGGGCACAAGCTCACCGGGCCGGTGCTGGACCATCTGGAGGCCCTGCTGGAGCAAGATCCCCGGCTGAGCCCCGGCGAGCTGGCCGGGCAGGCCGCGCAGCGGTTCGGCATCCAGGTCCATCCCCGCTCGGTGCGCCGGGCGCTGGACCGGCGGTCCGCCGGCCGCGGGGCCGGGACCGCCGGGACGGCGGCGCCCAAAAGCGGCCCGCGCGGCTGAGGGCGGCAGCGCGGCGGACCAGCCGGGCCCGCTGTCCTGGCCAGGCGCAGACCCGGCGGCCAGGCGCTATGAGGCGCTGCGCGCGATCGCGCTGGCCGGCGCCGGCGGCGGCTGGCGGTACCAGCTGCCCGTGCTGGCCGCCCGGGGAATGGCGTCCTGGCTGGCCCAGGAGCCCGCCGGCCCCGGCGACCTCCAGGCAGCAGCGATGCCGCAGGCCGGCCCGTCCCTGTCCGCCCCCGACCCTGTCCTGCCCGGTACCAGCACGAACGGAGGTGATGCCCGCCCGCCGGCCTGCACGTCGCTGCCGCTCACCGCGGAGATCGTCGCGGTGCTCGCGCAGATGGCGCTCCACCATGCCCGCTGACAGCCACCCGCCCGCCCCCGGCAAGGAAGGCCCGACCATGAGCGACGACGCCACCAAGGTGACTCCCGCGCGGCTACGCCGCGACGCCTACCTCTACATCCGCCAGTCCACCCTCTACCAGGTCATCCACAACACCGAGTCAACCGCCCGGCAATACGACCTGAAAGGCCGCGCGGTGGCGCTCGGCTGGCCCGAGGACAAGATCCACGTCATCGACATCGACCAGGGCCGCTCCGGCGCCAGCGCCGCCGACCGGGCCGGGTTCCAGCAGCTGGTCGCCGAGGTCTCCCTGGGCCGGGCCGGCATCGTGCTCGGCCTGGAATGCTCCCGGCTGGCCCGCGACTCCGCCGACTGGCAGCAGCTCGTCAAGATCTGCGCCCACGCCGACACGCTCATCTGCGACGAGGACGGCCTGTATGACCCGGCCATCTTCAACGACCGCGTCCTGCTGGGCATGAAAGGCCAGCTCTCGGAATTCGAACTCCATTTCCTGCGCGCCAGGATGCGCGGCGGGATCCTGGCCAAGGCCCGCCGCGGCGAGCTCGCCCTCGCCCTCCCGGTCGGCTTGGTCCGCGACGGCCAGGGCCAGGTCACGCTGGACCCCGACGCGGGCGTGCGCGACGCCGTGCGGCTGCTGTTCAGCACCTTCACCGCCACCGGATCGGCGTTCGGCGTCGTCAGGGCATTCCGCGAACAGCAGCTGACCTTCCCCGCCCGCCACCACCGCGGACCCCGCAGCGGCGAGCTGTTCTTCCAGCCGCTCACCCACGACCGGGTCCTCACCATCCTGCACAACCCCGCCTACGCCGGCGCCTACGCCTACGGGCGGGCAGCCCACGCCACCGGCCTGGACGGACACCACCACACCACCGCCAGGCCCATCCCGGAGTGGACGGTCCTGATCAAAGACCACCACCCCGGCTACCTCACCTGGGCCCAGTACGAGGCCAACCTCGCCGTCCTGGCCGCCAACGCCGCCGCCCGCGGCGACGACCGCGCCGCCGGCCCGCCCCGCGAAGGCACCGCCCTGCTGCAGGGCCTGGTCGTCTGCGGCCGGTGCGGGCGGCGGATGACCATCCGCTACCACATCCGGCACGGCACCCAGATCCCCAGCTACGTCTGCCAGAACGACGGCATCCGCACCGCGCAGCCGATCTGCCAGCACCTGGCCGGCGACATCATCGACGCCGCCGTCAGCGACCTCATCCTGGCCGCCCTGACCCCCGCGGCCATCGAGGTCACCCTCGCCGTCAGCGACGAGCTGACCGCCCAGGCCGAACGCGCCGACCAGCTCCGCCAGGCCCAGGTTCAGCGCGCCGAGCAGGCCGCCGATGCCGCCCGGCGCCGCTACCTCGCCGTCGACGCCGCCAACCGGCTCGTCGCCGACGCCCTGGAAGCCGACTGGAACACCGCCCTGCGCGCCCTGGCCGCCGCCCGCGAGGACTACCGCAAGGCCACCGCCGCCGCCACCGCCCTCAACGCCCAGCAGCGCGACAAGATCCGCGCGCTCGCCGCCGACCTGCCCGCCCTATGGAACGACCCCGCAACCCCGGTACGCGAACGCAAACGACTGATCCGCCTGCTGATCACCGACGTCACGCTGACCCGCAATCATGACTGCATGACTGCCGCCGTCCGCTTCCCCGGCGGCCGTCACCACGTCCTCCGCCTGCCCCTCCCGCAGACCGCCTGGCAGCTCCGGAAGACCCCCAGCCAGATCACCGGGCTGATCGGCCAGCTGCTCCACAGCCACACCTACGCCCAGATCGCCGGCGAGCTCAACGCCGCAGGCCACACCAGCAGCGACGGGCACCCCTGGGACGGCGACCGCGTCGCCAAGCTGGCCAGCTACCACCACATGCCCAGCCACGACCAGCGCCTGCAAGACCGCGGGCTGCTCACCCTCAGCCAGATCGCCGCCGACCTCGACGCCCACCCCAGCAGCATCAAACGCTGGCACCGACTCGGCCTGATCACCGGCGAGCAAGCCGACGACCGCGGCATCTTCCGCTACCACCCCGGCCAGGCCCGCCCGGCCAGGGCCGACACCGAGAACGCCCGCAAGCGCCTCGGCGACGACCACCGCTCAGGCCGCCGCAACCCCCACCGCAAATCCGGGCGCCCCCGCACGCCAAGGCAAAATGTCAGACCCCCCGGCAACACTGAAACCACCAGCCCGGAAGCCACCGGAACGCCCAGCCAGCCCCCGTACTTCCCAGCCACCACAAGAGGTGCAGTATGAAGCCCGATCGTTGGAGAAGATGTCCAGGTCAGGGCGGGTGGCAAAGCGGAGGATGAGGTCCTCGAAGCCGAGGAACCGGCGGGCGATGCGGCGGGCATCCTTCGCGGCCGCGGTCCGCCGGTAAAGGTTCGCGGCGAGGCCGGCGGCGGCCAGTGCCCGGTAGCGGGCGACCAGGTCCTCCAGGACGACGGCGTCCAGGGCGGATTGCCCCGCCTGACGGGCGGCCGAGGCGGCGTCGCGGGCTTCGATCAGCAGGCCCGCCATCTGCGATGCCCATTGCTGCTGGGATGGCTCGAAGTCGTACAGGCCCTTCAGGTCCCGCAGCAGGTGAACCCCGCACCAGGCGTGCAGCGCGTCGGTCAGGTGCCCGTAACCGGCGTAGCCGTCGCGGACGATGACGCCCTGGTAGCCGGGCAGCACGCCGCCGGCGTCGATCGCGTCCGCTGACCGGTCACCGGTATGCAGGCAGGTCAGGTACCTGGTGCAGGCCAGGTGCACATACCGGGTCCCGCCCGCCGCGCGGGCCGGCGTCTCGTCAGCGTGCACCGCCGGTGCGGTCTTCAGCAGCTCCCGGACCCGGTCCATGAACCCGCTCGCCTCGACCAGCGAGGCGGCCCGGCCGCGGATCCCGGCCATCCACCCCGTCGAGACGGCGATCCCGGCCAGCTGGCACAGCAGCAGCGTGGACCGGTAGACCGGGATGTGGTGGCCGGCGGTCAGGTTCGCGGCCTGCGCGCAGGTCTCCGGCCCGAAGCTGGCGCGGGCACGGACGTGCGCGGGCAACTCGCCCTCGGTGACCGTCCCGCAGCCGGAGCATTCCTTAGCCTGCGCCACGTACTCGGTGACCCTCGGCGCCGGCGCCGGGGCGATGTCGGTGACCTGATGACGGCGCTGCGCCAGCACCGGTGCCCCGGCCAGGCCCGCGCCGCACCCGCAGCAGGCCGCAGGCGGGAACTCGAACCTCTCGTCCGGGTCATCTACCAGGTTCATCGTCGTCCCCGGTTCGCCCGGCTGCTTGCCGGGCCGCCTCTTCCCCCGATCCCGCAGCGACCGGTCGGCGCCCTTCTTGTTATACGGGCTGTCCGACGACGGCGGCCGCGACGACGTGGACGAATCCCTGCGGGCCTGACGCTCAAGATCTTCCACCCGGGCGGACAACCGCCCGGCCTGCGCGGTCAGCTCGGCGATCAGCCGGTACGCCTCAGCCAGCCGGGCCGCCAGCTCGGCGGCCGGCAGCGCTGAAAGCTCCTCAGCTGAAGGAACACCGGGCACATCGGGCACACCTGGCAATGATCACCACCCCGGCCCGCCAGTCAACAACCCGCCCCGGCGTGGCTGTCATCGGCCGAATTATCTGACCAGGGTTCGGTGCTCAACGGCAGCGTTGTTTGAACTGCCTGCCGGTTACGTAGCGTGGAGCCGGTCACCCGGCCGGACTCCCGCCCGGGACA
>Ga0335085_10008041_pt1 | contig 16175 bp, 15 predicted proteins | sample Lox_Sample_45_FD_206712 | JGI IMG/M metagenome (GOLD analysis project Ga0335085, IMG submission 206712) | Soil microbial communities from Loxahatchee National Wildlife Refuge, Florida, United States - Lox_Sample_4.5 | ecosystem: Environmental > Terrestrial > Soil > Wetlands | place: USA...
GAGGTCGAAGACTCGAAGAGGCGGTTCGGGCGGCGGCCCACCGAGGTCGCCTACGACGCCGGGCTGCTCGGCCCGGACTGCGTCGCGGCGCACTGCGTATGGCTGTCGGACACCGAGATCGCCCTCATGCGCGAGACCGGCACGCACATCTCGCACAACCCGTCGTCCAACGCCAAGCTCGGCAACGGCATCGCCCGCGTCCCGGAGATGCTCGCCGCCGGCATCAACGTCGGCCTCGGCCACGACGCCGCCGAGTCGTCGAACACCTGCGACCTGTTCCAGGTGATGAAGTTCGCGTCCCTGGTGCACCGGGCGGCCCGGACGGACGCGAGCCTGCAGCAGGCGCCGGACGTGCTGACGATGGCGACCCGCAACGGGGCGGCGGCGCTCGGGCACGAGACCGGCTACCTGGCCGCGGGGCGCAAGGCCGACGTGATCCTCGTCGACACCCGCAACGTCATGTTCACGCCGCTGGCCGACGGCAACGCGGCCCAGATCTACTCCCACCTGGTGTTCGCCGCCAACGGCTCCGCGGTCGACACCACCATCATCGACGGGAACATCGTCATGCGCGGGCGCCAGGTCACCACAGTGGACGAGCGAGCGGTGCTCGCCGAGGCGAACAAGGCGCTTGCCCGGGTAGCGGGAGCGATCGGATGGGGGAACTAGCCGATGCAGGTCGACGCGCACACCCACATCCTGAGCCTGGCCGAAGACCCCGAGTTCACCGCCGAATACGGGCGCGAGGGATCGCTGTGCATCTACCGCAGCGAGGGCAAGCTCCCCGCGCACCGGATGCCGACGGAGGAGGAGTGGGAGACCAGCGGCTTCAGCCGCAAGGGCTTTCCGGTCATCGGCGTCCCCGAGACGATCAGGGACCATCCGGGCTTCGACAAGATCGTGATCCTGGCGATCTCGCCGCAGTTCCTCGACGGCGAGCTCATCGGCACGGTGGACAGCTACGGCATCACCGACGTGCTGGGGCCGCCGAGCCCGGAGAAGTGCAACGACTACATCGCCGCGCTGCAGCGCCAGGACCCGGACAAGATCGTCGGCTACGCGTCGGTGAACCCGAACTACCGCGGGCCGAAGGCGGCCGTCCGCGAACTGGAGCGGGCGGTCACCGAACTCGGGCTGCAGGGCGTCAAGCTCTACCCGATGTACCAGGACTGGTCGCCGGCCGACCCGGTGCTCGCCTTCCCGGTGTTCGAGAAGGCCGAGGAACTCGGCATCCCGGTCATGGTGCACCAGGCGGGCTCCACCCGGATCGACGCCCGGATGGAGTACGCCCGTCCCGCGCTGCTTGACGCCGCGGGACGGCACTTCCGCTCGCTGCGGCTCACCATCGCGCACCTCGGCCTGCCCTGGGTCGACGAGGCGCTGTTCATGCTGACCAAGCACCCGAACTTCTTCGCCGAGCTCAGCTACTACATCGCCACCTGCACCGGCGAGGACCTGTACCGGTTCCTGGTGCACGCGGAGCAGTTCTTCGTGCCGCTCGGCAAGCTGTTCTTCGGCACCGACTATCCCGGGTTCCTGTATGACCCGGTGAAGCTGCGGGCCAAGCTGCTGTCGGTGAACGAGCACGCGGAGCGGCTCGGCACCGACCCGATCCCGCAGGCCAAGCTGGACGGGATCATGGGTGACAACTACGCGCGGATGATGGGGTGGCTGGAGTGAGCCTGTCCGCCCCGGGTCTGTCGGCACTGCTGCGCGAGCGCGGCGCGGCGACCTGGGCCGCCGCGACCGGCCATCCGATGGTCGCCGAGATCGGCGCGGGCACCCTGCCGCACGAGACGTTCCGCTTCTACTTCGAGCAGAACATCCAGTACCTGCACTGCTACGTGCAGGCGATCGCGCTCGCCGTCGCCGCCGCGCCGGACCGCGCGTCGCAGGCGACGCTCGCACGCTTCCTGGTCCAGATCACCGACGTGGAGATACCGGCGAACCTCGCGTTCCTCACCCGGCTCGGCGGTGCGCCCGACCGGCTGCCCGCCCAGCTGCCTACCACGCGCGGCTACGCCGGGCACCTGCTTGCCGCCGCCGGTTCCGGGAGTCTTCCTGTGGCGCTTGCCGCGCTGCTGCCGTGCCAGTGGAGCTACGGCGAGATCGGCCAGCGGCTCGCCGCAGGCGGTGTGCCGGCCGACCCGGTGTACGCGGACTGGATCGCCATGTTCTCCGGCGACGGTTACGACGATCTGGTGCGGGCCTCGACCAGCCTGCTCGACTCCTGGACGGGCGTCGCGGACCAGGCCGCGGCCGAGGCTGCCTTCGACGGAGCGACCGGATACGAACTGGCCTTCTGGGAGATGGCCTACACCCGCGGGGCAAGCGACGGCGCCGGGCTGGACATCAGGTAGCCCGCCCGCGACCTAAGGGCTGTCGACCGCCGGACCCTGGCCTCGTGCACTGGGGACAAAGTGCTCTACCCGGCAGGCGGGGCGCGGTGTTGCCTGGATGACTGGAGGTGAGGACCATGGCAGGTCTGATGAGACGCGAGTCTTACGGTGAGGCAGCCGCCATCTTCGGTCGCCTTGACCGCCTGTTCGAAGAGTGGGTTCGGATGATGCCGTTCCCCCGCGGGCGGGAGGCCGGAGACCTCGTGCGGGTTGACGAGTTCCGGGAGAACGGGACCCTGGTGGTACGCGCCGATCTTCCCGGCGTGGACCCGGAGAAGGATGTCGAGGTGACGATCTCGGGCGGGATGCTGCACATCGACGCCGAGCGTCACGTGCAGGAAAGCCGGGAGGAGGAAGGTTACCTGCGCCGGGAGGTTCACTACGGGACGCTGTCCCGGTCGCTGCCGCTGCCCGCGGGCACGGCCGAGGCCGACGTGACCGCGGCCTACGCCAACGGCGTCCTGGAGGTGCGCGTCCCCGTGCCCGGTGACGGCGGGACGGTCGCGAAGATACCCGTCAGCCACTCCTGACAGGCGGAAGTCACCGTCGGGGGTGCCCGGGTTCGGTCCGGGCACCCCCGGACGCCTGTGCAGGCGCCGGCGGTGAGCACCGCCGCGAGGGACCTCCGCCCCTACCGCCTGCCACCTCGGTCGCACATCGTGGGACGATGACACCGGTTGACTACGACGTGCTCGTGATCGGTTCGGGCTTCGGCGGCTCGGTGAGCGCCTTGCGGCTCACCGAGAAGGGCTACCGGGTGGGGGTCCTAGAGGCGGGGCGCCGGTTCGCGGACGCCGAGTTCCCGCGCACGTCGTGGGACATACGCAAATTCTTGTGGGCGCCGCGGCTCGGGTGCGCCGGCATCCAGCGGATCCACCTGCTTCGCGACGTCATCGTCCTGGCCGGAGCCGGCGTCGGCGGCGGGTCGCTTGTCTACGCGAACACGCTGTACCGGCCCGAGTCGGACGCGTTCTACCGTGACAGGCAATGGGCGCACATCACCGACTGGCGGGCCGAACTCGCGCCGTACTACGACCAGGCGGAGCGGATGCTTGGCGTGGTGGTGAACCCGACGATGACGCCCGCCGACGAGGTACTCAAGAAGGTGGCCACGGACTTGGGCGTGGGTGCCTCGTTCCGCATGGCCAGGGTCGGGGTGTTCTTCGGCACAGGGCCCGGCGCCGAAGCGGATGACCCGTTCTTCGGCGGCGCGGGCCCGCCCCGCCTGGGATGTCTCGAGGACGGGGAGTGCATGACCGGCTGCCGCCACAATGCGAAGAACACGCTGGTCAAGAACTACCTGTACCTGGCAGAAAGGGCCGGTGCCACCGTCCACCCGCTGACAACGGCGGTCGCGGTACGGCCCGTGCCAGGCGGCCGTTACGCGGTGCGTGCCACGCGCACCGGGGGGTGGGGGTCGGCCAGCGAGTTCACCGCGGACCAGGTGATCTTCGCCGCGGGTACGTGGGGCACCCAGCGGCTGCTGCACCGGATGAAGGCCACGGGCGTGCTGCCGCAGATCTCGGCGCGGCTCGGCGCGCTGTCCCGCACCAACTCCGAGGCACTGGGCGGCGCGATGACCAGGCTGCGCACCCGGCACGAGCATGACTTCACCCGCGGGGTGGCCATCACCTCGTCGATCCACCCGGACGAGAACACCCACATCGAACCGGTCCGCTACGGCACCGGCTCGAATGCGATGGGCCTGCTCAGCACGCTGATGACCGACGGGAGCGGGCGAGTGCCCCGCTGGGTCAAGTGGGTCGCGCAGGCGGCACGCCATCCCGGCCGGCTCGCGTCCCTCTACCTCGGGATCCGTCACTGGTCCGAGCGAGCGGTGATCGGCCTGACCATGCAGTCGCTCGATAACTCGATCACGGTCCGTCCCCGGCGCACCGTGCTCGGCCGGTTCAAGCTGACCTCCTCCCGCGGGCACGGCGCGCCGAACCCGACCTGGATTCCCGCGGCCAACCGGGTGATGCGCGCCGTCGCGTCCGCCATCGACGGCTTCCCGCTGAGCAGCATCGGTGAGCTGGCCGACGTACCGATGACCGCGCACTTCCTCGGCGGCTGCGTCATCGGCGGCACGCCAGAAGACGGAGTGGTTGATCCCTATCACCGGCTCTTCGGATATCCCGGGCTGCACGTCGTGGACGGTTCGGCCGTCTCGGCCAACCTCGGTGTCAACCCGGCGCTGACCATCACGGCTCAGGCCGAGCGGGCGATGGCGATGTGGCCGAACAAGGGAGAGCCTGATCCCCGGCCGCGGCCCGGCGACCTGTACCGGCGGATCGCGCCCGTGGCGCCTGGTAACCCGGTCGTGCCTGCCTCCGCTCCCGGGGCGCTGCGGCTGCCGGGCTGCTGATCGAGGATCTGGGCCAGGTGGTCGCCTAGGGTCTCCTGAACGTGCTGGGACATGGCCTGCGCGAGCATGGCGTCAAGCACGATCTGGGCGAGCGGCCGCAGCCGGCGGACGATGGCCGCGACTGCGGCGAGGTCCTCGCCCTGGAGCGTGCCGTCGCGCGAGTGAGCGGCGACAACGTGGCCCGCCACGGTGGCGGCCATGTCGCGCGCGGCCGCGTCCACGTGTACCCGCAGCCGTTCGGCCAGGTCGAGCACGGCGGGCAGCGTCATGCCCGCCGCCACCATTTCCGCGCCGGCGCTCAGCAGCCTGGGGCTCGGCACCCGGTAGCGGTCGCCGTCCGGCTCAAGCAGGCCGAGAGCCACGGCCCTGGCCCGGTTCTCCGCGGTGTCTTCGGCGCCGAAAGACTCCCGCAACTGCTCCGCGGTCAGGTGGCCGCCGATCTCGTCCGACCACGGATGCCCGACGGCCGATTCGAGGTCGAGGACATCGGCCAGGTCTCCGCCGCGTTCCCAGACGGCCACCATTTCGCCGATGTTGGCGAACGTGTAACCGCGTTGCAGCAGCTGGCCGATGAGCCGCAGGCGTGCCAGGTGCGCGTCGGCGTAAATGCCTACCCGTCCGTCGCGGCGCGGCGGGGCAAGCAGCCCGCGATCCTGGTAGACCCGGACGTTGCGGACAGTGGTTCCCGCCAGTCGCGCCAGCTCGTCAATGCGGTACTCGCCCATGGTCTCCACGCCCAGAAACATTATCAGATTGCATTGAGACAATGAGCATTGTAACATTTCCCTGCCTGGGCGGCACCAACGATCGAGCCCGGTGAGAGGGGGCCGCTGTGCCTCGTGAGACCCTGCGCAGCCTCGCGGCACGTTCGGCCTATGCCGGGCGCGCGGTGCTCGTCACCGGCGCGGCGGGCGCGTTCGGCTCTGCCACGCTCCGCGTACTGCGTTACCTCGGCGCTGACGCCGCCGGCCTCGACCGCGTGCCGGGACCAGGGATCGTGACCTGCGATGTCACGGACGACGAGCAGGTCCGCGCGGCAGTCACCGAGGCGGTCGAGCGCCTGGGCCGCCTGGACACGCTGATCCACTACGCCGGCGTCGGGCCGGCGGTGGACGCCGGGCAGCCGGCCGGCGCTGAGGTCAGGGAAGCCCTCGAGGTCAACCTGCTCGGCACGTGGCGGGTCACGGCGGCGGCACTGCCCGCCCTGCTTGACACAAGTGGCCGGGTCATCATCACCGCTTCCCTGCTGGCAGGCGTGACCGTGCCGTTCAGCGGCGCGTACACCGTCTCGAAGCGGGCCCTGACCGCCTACGCGGACGTGCTCCGCATGGAGTACGGCACCCACCTCGGCGTCACAACCGTCTACCCCGGCTACGTCCGCACGGCTATCCACGACCGCTCGCGCGCCGCCGGCGTGGCGCTCGACGGGCTCGTGCCTGCGGAAAGCATCCGTGACACGGTGCTTGCCGTGGTGCGGGCAGGCGTGGAGCGCAACGCGCCACGCGACGTGGCATCGACCAGGACCGGTGCCGCCGCGTTCCTGATCGCCAGGCACTCACCCGGACTCCTCGACCGCGTGGTGGCGGCGCGCCTGCACCGCGCGCTGCGCACGCAGGAGTTCGCGGGCGCGGGCCTGGCCACGGGGCTGCGCCAGCGGCACGGGGTGGCGCCAGCTCATCGGGCCGCGGATGCCTGACGTCACGGTCGCGATCATCGGCACCGGGTTCGGCGGCATCGGCATGGCCGTGTGGCTTCAGCGCGCGGGCATCACCGATGTGGTGCTGCTCGAGCGGGCCGCCGGCCTCGGCGGGACCTGGCGGGACAACTCCTACCCCGGAGCCGCCTGCGACGTTCCGTCGCACCTGTACTCCTTCTCGTTCGCGCCCAACCCCAGCTGGAGCCGCAGCTTCTCCCCGCAGCCGGAGATCCTGGACTACCTGCGCGGGGTGGCCGCCGCCGAGGGGGTCACGGGAAAGGTCCGGTTCGGCGAGGAGGTCACCAGCGCGCGCTGGGAGCCGGCTGGCCGGCAGTGGCGCGTCAGCACCACGAGGGGGACGCTGACGGCGCGGTTTCTGGTCTGCGCGGGCGGACCGCTCAGCGACCCGATGGTCCCTGACATCCCGGGACTCGATAGCTTCGCCGGCGCCGTGTTCCACTCCGCCACCTGGGACCATGACCACGACCTGACCGGCAGGAACGTGGCGGTTGTCGGCACCGGCGCCTCGGCGATCCAGTTCGTGCCCCAGATAGCGCCGCTCGTGGGCCGGCTGACTGTCTTCCAGCGCACGCCGCCGTGGATCATGCCGCGCCGGGACCGCCGGATCTCCCGGCCCGAGCGCTGGCTGTTCCGGCACGTGCCGGTCACACAGCGGATCGCCCGCGCGGGCATCTACTGCGGACGGGAGGCGTATGCGCTCGGTTTCGTCAAGGAGCCGGCCATCCTGCACGCGGCGGAGGCCGTGGCCCTGCGGCACATGCACCGCCAGGTCGCCGACCCGGACCTGCGGGCCAGGCTTACCCCGTCCTACCGGATGGGCTGCAAGCGGATCCTGCTGTCCAACGACTACTATCCGGCGATCGCCCGGCCGAACGTCTCCCTGGTCACCGAGGGCATCAAGGAGGTGAGCGAGGCGGCCGTGGTGACCGGCGATGGCCGCGAGCACCCCGCCGACACGCTCATCTTCGGCACCGGCTTCCATGTCACCGACTTCCCGCTCGCGCAGCGGATCTTCGGTCCCGACGGCATCAGCCTGGCCGGCCGCTGGTCAGCCGGGCCCGCGCAGACCGCGTTCCGCGGCACGACCACGGCCGGCTTCCCGAACCTGTTCGTGCTGACCGGACCGAACACCGGGCTGGGCCACAGCTCGCAGGTCTTCATGATCGAGGCGCAGATCGGATACGTGCTCGGCGCGCTCCTGCACGCGGGGCGCCGTGGCGTCGACCGCATCGAGGTGCGCCCCGAGGTGCAGGCCGCCTACGAGCGGATGGTGCGGCGGAAGATGCGCACGACCGTGTGGGCCACAGGCGGCTGCAAGAGCTGGTACCTGGACGCGGAGGGCCGCAACGTCACGCTGTGGCCCGGCTTCACCTGGACCTACGCTCGCCAGACGCGGCGGTTCGAGCCTTCGGACTACGACCTTGCCATGTCTGTCACTTGCGGTACTGGCGCAGCGTCTCCCGCAACGTCTCCAGGGCGGTGAACTCCGGGACCCACCGGAGTTCCTTCTTCGCCTTGGCGGTGTCCATGATCGCCGGATGGCAGGCCGCCTCCACCCACTGGGCGACGGGCGGGAGGAAGGGCAGCGCGGCGATGGCACGCGCGGCGCCCTGCGCGGGGCGGGGCGAAACGGGGAACGACGCGATGCCGAGCTCGTGCGCGAGCATGCCGACGGTGACGATCCCGTCGGCCGCGATGTTGTAGGCGCCCGGCGGGCCGGCGGCGACGGCACACAGCAGCAGTGCCCGCCCCACGTCGGATTCGTGCACCAGTTGCACCGGCAGTTCAGGCACTGGCACAGGGAACGGCATCCGGCCCGCCCGCCGGCCCGCGACGCGCGCTAGTGCGCCAAGGCGGCCGCCTGGCAGGCTCTTCGCGCCGACCGCATGCGGTCCGAGCACGATGGACGGCCGCAGCAGGTACAGCGCTGGTCCGCCCGCTGTCGCCGCGCGGGCCCGCAGCAGGCGTTCGAGCTCCGCCTTTTCCCTGGCGTAGAACAGCCGGGCCGCGGGGCGCGTCGGCCAGTCCTCGGTCATTCCGATGGGATTGTCCCGGTGGAAGCCGTAAGCGGCCACCGAGGACGCGTAGACGAACCGGCGCGCACCAGCCGCCGCGGCGGCGTCGAAGGCGTTGAGCGTGCCATCGATGTTGACCGACCTGATCGTCTGGCCAGGCACGGCGCCGGTCACCTGGAAGGCCAGGTGCACCACCACGTCCGCATGGCGGAAAGCGTCGCGCAGCATCGCGACGTCCCGGACGTCGCCGCGCTGGTACTTCGTCTTCGCCCAGCCGCGCTCCGCGGGGTCGAACGGGTGCCGTGCGATGCCCGTCACATGTGCCACCCGGTCATCGGCCTCAAGCAAAGGCATGAGACCGGCCCCCAGGGTGCCGGTCGCGCCGGTCACCGCGACCGTCAGGTTTGACTGCTCCTCCGACGCCATGAGCCATCGCCTCCAGGTGCCGTTAGGCAAACAATACGGCGTGCGATGCCGTGCGATCCGTGCCAGAAGTCCCGCATATTCGGGGACGCTCGCCTCGTCCGTGCGGGCGCCGCCGCGGCTTAGGCTCCTGTTCGGGGACGGGTACCCGATGCCGGCGGGCACCGGGCGGGTTCGCGGCGGACGACGGTAGGAACGGGCATTATGGACAGGCTGAAGCCACTGGACGCCATGTTCATCGAAGCGGAAGACGAGGACGAGAACACGTCGATGGCGATCGCGTCGATCGCCGTGTTCCAGGGGCCGGCGCTGGCCCGCGAGGAGGTCATGGCACTGATCGCGGACCGGCTGCCGTCGGTGCCGCGATACCGCCAGAAGCTGCGCACCGTGCCGTTCCGCCTGGGGTGGCCGGTCTGGGTGGACGACCCCGACTTCGATCTCGGCCGTCACGTCCGGCGCGCCGTCCTGCCCGCACCGGGGGAGTACCAGCAGCTCGCGGAGCTGATAGGGCGCGTGATGTCGCGCCGGCTCGACCGCGGTCATCCGCTGTGGGAGTACTGGGTGGTGGAAGGGCTCGCCAGGGACCGCTGGGCACTGATCTCCAAGGTGCACCACTGCATGATCGACGGGGTTGGCGGCGCCGACCTATACCGCGTGGTCCTGGATCTTTCGGCGGAACCGGGACAGCCGTCGGACAAACCGCCCGCGGGGCCGCCGCCCGCGCCGCCGGCGCCGCCATCGTCGATTTCGCTCGCCGCCCTGGCCGCCGCGGACCTGGCCCTGCTGCCCCTGCGGCAGGCTCGCGCTCTTGGCGCCGCCGTGGCCGACCCCCGCGGCACCATTCGCGGGGCGGCGGGCCTGGCACAGGCTGTCGCGCGGTTCTCGCCGTCACTGCGGTCCGCGTCCCCGTCCTCGCTGAGCGGTGACATCGGCCGGCGGCGGCGGTATGCCTGGACCCGGGCGTCGCTGGAAGACATCAAGACGATCAAGCGCGAGTTTGGCGGCACGGTGAACGACGTCGTGCTCGCCGCGATCAGCAGCGGTTTTCGTGCGCTCCTGCTTGACCGGGGCGAGGAGCCCACACCGCACGAAGTCCCGTCGCTTGTCCCGGTTTCCATCCGGCCACCGGGACAGCAAAGCGGCTTCGGTAACCGGGTCTCCGCGACGGTGAGCAACCTTCCTGTGCATATCGCCGATCCGGTGGAACGGCTCGCCGCCGTCCGGGCCGAACAGGATTCGCTGAAGGCGAGCCATGAGGCGATTATCGGGCAGGCGCTCGAGGCGCTGAGCAGATACAGCGCCTATCCGGTTGCGTCCTGGCTGGTCAGGAAGGTGTTCGGGCTGCCGCAGCGGGAAATCGTCACCGTCACCACGAACGTGCCAGGACCTCGCGAGCCGCTCTACTGGATGGGCCGACGGCTTGAGGAGATCATCCCCTACGTGCCCATCGCGAGCACGGTCCGCACCGGCATCTCGATCTTCAGCTATGACGGCGAGATCACGTTCGGCATTACCGCCGACTACCGCGCGAATCCGGACCTCGAGGTGCTGGCCCGCGGCATCGAGCACGGGGTCGCCGAGCTGCTGCTCGCGGCCAGGCAGCACGCGATGCCGGCGGCGAGCTGAGACTCGCGGCCGGCTCGCGGCCGGCTCGCGGCCGGCATCGCGGCCGGCTCGCGGCCGGCTTTCGAGAGCGGGCTTTCGAGAGCGGGCTTTCGAGAGCCGGCGGCATGGCCGTCAGGCCGAGACGCCGGGCGGCTCTGCCACGTCCCGCGATCCTTCGTCCCACACGCAATCGAGGAACCCGGCGATTTCCCCGGTCAGCCTGGCCGGGCGCACCCACAGTTCGGCGAACGTGCGGGTCCGGATGAGCCTCGCGTTGGGCAGCTGGCGCGCGAGCCTCCGCGCGTCGGGCCACGAGTGGATGAGGTCCATTCCGTGCCCGAGCACGAGCGCCGGCGCGGTGATCGCGGTTCGCTGCGCGACGGTCGGCGCGATCGGGCCCACCAGCATGCCCCGCAGGATGGCGGAGATCGCGTCGGGGTCCGTGCCGATGGTGGCGATCACCGAGTCGACCGGGCCGATACCCGACTCGGGCAGCCGGGACATCACCTGGGACAGCAGCCGCAGCGGGAGGCGCGCGTAGCGCACGTTCAGCAGGAGCGGCACGAAGGTGAGCGCCGCCGCGGGGGCGGCGGTCTCGAGTACCGGCATCTCAAGGACAAGACCGCGGACCCGCTCTGGCGCCTGCGCCGCGGTGAGCAGGCTCACGTTGGTTCCCAGCGAGATCCCGCCGAGTACCACTTCGTCGAGGCCGAGTTCGTCGAGGAGGGCGAGCACGTGCGTGGCATACAGGTCCATGCGGTGCGCGCTTGGCTGCACGGGCTTCTCGCTGCGGCCGTGCCCGAGCAGGTCAAGCAGGACGACGCGGTTCCCCCTGGCAGCCAGTGCCCGGGCCAGGCCGCGGCTCAGCTTGCTGTCGAGCAGGATCGGGTTCAGCCACACGAGGACCCGGTCACCCGACCCGTAGACCTCGTAGTTGAGCCGGTGCTGGCCGACGGCAAACGTCTGCGCGGCACCCTCGGCTGCTGGCCGCGGGCCTACCTCCGCAAGCCGGGGCTTAAGACTCTTTACAGATGCCATTCGTCCCTAGACACCACTTACATCACATCGACACCCTTAAATAGGAGCATAGCTCCAGGTAAGAAGCGGTAAAAGGCGAGCATGCGGAGAGCCTGATGACCGAGACCCGAAATGAGCAAGAAAGGCACCGGCTGACGCTTGAGTCGGCCGCATCGGGTGGCGCTCCCTGGGGATGCCGCATCGACAGCGTGGGCGTGAAGCTGCCCGCCCAGCGGCTGACAAGCAAAGACCTGATGAGCAGGACCAGCCACAACACCCGTATCCAGCTTGAGCGCCTAACCGGCATCCATGAACGCCGGGTCGTCGGCCCAGGCGAGAACTCATTCACCCTGGCCACTGGGGCGGCGCGGGACTGCCTGGCTCATTCGCGGCATCAGGCGTCCGATATCGAGATGCTGATAAGCGCCAGCATCACCCGCTCGAGGGGCCGGTACGCCCAGTCCTTCGAGCCTTCGCTGAGCCTGTCAGTCAAGCAGGCGATCGGCGCTTCGCAGGCGCTGAACTTCGACATCTCCAACGCGTGCGCCGGCATGCTGACCGGGGTGTTCATCCTTCAGGACTTCATCGCACGCGGTGAGATCAGCTGCGGCATGGTGGTGTCAGGCGAGTACATCTCCCACCTGAGCTGGAACGCGGCCCGCCAGATCCGCTCCCTGTTCAGCAAGCAGCTCGCGTCGCTGACGCTCGGCGACGCTGGTGCCGCGGTGATGGTGGAGCGGGCGCCCAGGGGCACGGGCATCGACGTCATCGGCTTCACCACCCTCGCCGAGCACAGCCGGCTGTGCCTCGCCTACCCCAGCTCGCTTGGCCCTGGCGCGCAGATGTACACCCAGTCAAGGAAGCTGCACCGGGTGGCCATCGAAGACATGCTGCCGCTTGTCGTCGAGGCGATCAGCGAGGCAGGAATCTCCCTGGCCGACATCGACTACCTGATTCCGCACCAGACCTCGGCGCGCGCCATCCGTGCGGCCACGAGTGAGATCGCCCGGCAGCTCGGTACCAGGCCGAAGCACGTGGTGATGAACCTCGAGGAGTACGGCAACACGTCATCGACGACGCTTTTCCTGGCGCTGCACAAGTATCTGGAGGAGCAGCGGATCAGGAAGGGCGACCGCGTGATGCTGCTCGCGCTCGCCTCGGGCATCGAGATCGGCACCGCGATCTTCACTGTCGACAACCTGGTGGACGGCTATGGGCACGCACATTGAAGCGGTCTGGGCGCAGGCAGGCAACGGACCGAGAAGGCCAACGGCGCGCGGCTTGGCCAACGCCGCCGCCCGCAACTGCTTCGCGCTTGCCGGGTGCGAGCCCGGTGATGTCGACATGCTGATCAACGTCGGCATGTACCGGGAAGACAGCATGGGCGAGCCGGCCCTCGCCGCCCTGATACAGCAGGACATCGGGGCCAGCCCCGGCCGACGGCCGGCCAGCCAGGCAGGCACTTTCTCGTTCGACCTGCTCAACGGCGCCTGCGGCGCGCTCACCGCCATCCAGATCGAATCGGGCCTGCTCGAATCCGGTGTCATCCGGCTGGGCGCCGTGGTGTCGAGCGACGTGCAGCCGGACGTCAAGAAGCCCGGCGCCGCGTTCCTGCGGCCGGCCGGCGGGGCGCTCTTGCTGCGCTGGCGCGACGGCCGCAGAGGGTTCACCGACTTCGGCGCGGAGACTTTTCCCGAGTACCAGGACCTGTTCACCAGCGGTCTTGTGTGGCGGCGGCGGCACGGCATCCCCGTTCCCTACCAAGGCACCGGGCGCAACGAGATGGTCGTCACCGTGACACCTGGTTACCATGCCCGCCTGGCCGACTGCGCCGAGGAGGCCACGCGCCGCTTCCTGCGCCGGCTTGGCCTGGGCATGCAGGACATCGACCTGCTCGTCCCCGCGCCCGCTGACCCGGACTTCGTTGACCGGCTGCGGGCACGCCTGCACATGCCGGGCGACCGGGTGGCCTACACCCCCGAGGACCTGGCGGGCGCCTACACCACCGGGCCGATCGCCGCCCTGCAGGCGGCCATCAAGTCGGGCCGGCTCGATGAGGCCGGGAGCACCCTGCTGCTCGCCGCGGGGCCGGGAGCCACGATCGCGCTCGCCCTGTACCGCCAGACGGACGTCTAACCGGAGTGATCCGATGAAAAGCACCGTGCGGACCGCGGTCGCCGCGATCTCCGCCTCCGCCGCCGCGGCGCTGGCCGCGTGGGCCGCGGCCAGGCACCGGGCGCTGCAGGTGACGGTGCCCGGCCGGCTCCCTGGTGCCGGGGCCGCGCCGGCGGCCCCGGTGCCGCCGGACCTGCCGCCCGGCCGGGCGATGAACCTGCCGGGTCGCGGCGAGGTGTTCGTCCGCGACTTCGGCGCCGCGCCCGGCGGCCCCGCCGTGCTCCTGCTGCACGGCTGGACCGCCAGTGCGGACCTCAACTTCTGGCCCGCCTACGCCGGCCTCGCCGAGTCCTACCGGGTGATCGCGCTTGACCAGCGCGGCCATGGCCGCGGATTGCGGTCGACTGAGCCGTTCAGCCTCGAGGACTGCGCCGACGACGCCGCCGCGCTGCTTGAGCAGCTTGGCATCGGCCGCGTCATCGTGGTCGGCTACTCGATGGGCGGGCCTGTCGGCCTGCTGCTTGCCCGGCGCCACCCGGGGACGGTGGCGGGGCTGGTCATGCAGGCCACGGCCCTGGAGTGGCGCCATGCCGCTCGCGAGCGGGCGGTATGGCGGCTGCTCCCCGTGCTCGACGTCGGCCTGCGGGCCGGCGCGGGCGCCGGCTTCTTCGACCGGGTCATCCGCGAGGCAGCCGGTGAAGATCCCGGACTCGCCAGCTACCTGCCGTGGCTGGCCGCGGAGTTCCAGCGCGCGACCGCGGGCGACCTGGTGGCCGCGGGACGGGCGCTCAGCCGCTACGACGCCCGGCCGTGGGCGGGGCAGCTTGACATCCCGGCGGCAGTGCTCATCACGACAAGGGACCGCCTGGTCCGGCTGGCTAAGCAGCGTGAGCTAGCGCGGGCGCTACGTGCCTCCGTATTCGAGATCGACGCGGATCACGACCTGCCGCTGGCGAATCGCGGCGAGTACGCGCGCCTTACCAGGCTGTCGGTGGACAGCGTGGCAGCGGAAAGCGGGGGCGCGCGCCCGGCGGTACCGCCGGGCGCCGCGGACCGGGGGGAGGCCTCATGACCAGATATGACGTCTCGAATGAGGCGACCATCGCGGCCACGCCAGGCGAGATCATCGATGCCTTCCTCGCGGAAGCGGCCGGCCGCAGCCGGTGGTGGCAGCCATGGGTGCGGATGCACCAGCGCGGCAGCAGGCCGCTGCCAGAGATCGGCGCGGCGGTGGAGATCGCCGTCGCCGGCGAGGGCGGGCCCGGCCAGGGGTGGACCACGCGGTTTGCCGGCCGGGTGGCCGCCTTCGAACCGAGCAGGCGGCTCGTCCTTGAGTACTTCGACGGTGACTTCCGCGGCACCGAGGAGTGGACGGTGGAGCCGGTCGACGCCGGGCACACGCGGGTCACCACGCGCTGGCGGACCGACCCGCAGGGCGTGGTGCGGCTGGCAGCCAGGTTCGTGGACGTGCCAGGCAGCTACTCGAAGGTCATGCGCGAGGGTTTCCGCGCGATCGAGCTCTTCACAGCACGGAAAAGGGGGGAATCGTGAGGATCGATTTCACGCCTGACCCGTCCCTGTACCCGTTCACATCGCACTGGTTCGACAGCCCGGCCGGCCGGCTGCATTACGTCGACGAGGGTGCGGGGCCGCCGATCCTGTTCCTGCACGGCAATCCGACCTGGAGCTTCCTCTACCGGAAGGTCATCATCGCGCTGCGGGAAAGGTTTCGCTGCGTCGCGGTCGACTATCTGGGGTTCGGGCTGTCCGAGCGCCCCGTCGCCTACGGTTACACGGCCGAGGAGCACGCCCGTTGCGTCGGGGAACTGGTGGATCATCTTCAGCTCGACGGGTTCATCACGATGGGCCATGACTGGGGCGGCCCGGTCGGCATGGCGGTCGCCACCGCACGCGCGGAGCGCGTGCGCGGCGTCATTCTCGGCGATACATGGTTCTGGCCCGCCGACCTCAGGATGACGGCGTTCAGCCGCGTGATGTCCACTGCGTGGATGCGGCGGCAGATGCTGGAGCACAACACCTTCGTCGAGCGGGTCATCCCGCTCGGGACCGCACGCCGGCTGACACCGGCTGAGATGAACCACTACCGCCAGGTACAGCCGTCGCCCGCCGCACGCAACGGCGTCGCCGAGTTGCCTCGCGAGCTACTGGCGGCGGGCCCGCTGCTGCGGCGCCTGGCCAGGGAGGTGCCGGCCACGCTCGGCGCTAAGCCGGCCTTGCTCGTCTGGGGAAGGAACGACCTCGCGTTCCGCCCCGCCCATCTCCTGCCCCGCATGCGCGGCGCCTTCGCCGACAACGTCACCGTGGTGCTGCCGCACGCCAGGCACTTCATCCAGGAAGACGCACCGCAGGAGATCGCCGAGGCGATCACCAAGCGCTTCGGCTGACGCCGCGCGGTTGCGGTACCGCTCAGCTCACGTGCCGGAGTTCCTCCGGCTCGAAGGATTCCACCGCGCTGGTGTCCACCTCGGCGGTGCTCATCGTGCGGGCGACGGCGAGCG
>Ga0335085_10008043_pt1 | contig 16174 bp, 14 predicted proteins | sample Lox_Sample_45_FD_206712 | JGI IMG/M metagenome (GOLD analysis project Ga0335085, IMG submission 206712) | Soil microbial communities from Loxahatchee National Wildlife Refuge, Florida, United States - Lox_Sample_4.5 | ecosystem: Environmental > Terrestrial > Soil > Wetlands | place: USA...
TCCGGCCCTGCTGAACACTGCGCGTTTCGGTTTTTCGCGCGCCGCATATTTTTTCACTGGTGAACCAACTCCGGGTACGCCAGCGGCCAGCGTTCCGGGATTTCTCACCGGATTGCCGGTGGGCGCCGTCGTTGTCGGTGGCAGTGCCGCGTCGAATCCTCAAGCGCAAATCGGTCTGGCCGGAAGCAACAACGGCAGCAACCTCCCCATCAAACGCAATATCTTCACCTATGAAGACCGGCTAACGCTCACACGAGGCCATCACGAACTGAGTTTTGGCGTATGGTTTCAGCAGTTTCAATCGAACGAGACTCTTGCTCTTAGCCAGTTTGGCCAAGCCTCTTTCCCCAGCTTGGCCCAGTTCATAAACACCGGTGTCACCAGTTCCTTTCTTTACGATCCCGCTCCAACAGAAATGAACTGGCGTTCGCTCTTCACCGCCTTCTATGGGGAAGACGTGATCCGTTTCAGCCCCAGTCTGACGCTTTCTCTCGGTTTTCGCGCCGAGTTTTCGAATGGCTGGAATGAAGCCCACAACCACGCTGCGAACTATACCTTCACCGACGGAGTAATCTCCTCCGAGCCCCATATCGGTGGCTCCTTCTTCACCACGAACAACGCGACGTTCCTGCCGCAGCCACGCATTGCCGTGGCCTGGAGTCCGCTCGGTCCCAAGACGGTTTTGCGCGCTGGATTCGGCATGTACAACGATCTTCAGGATGCCCTGGGATACCGGGCTGACCAGAATGCCCCGTTCAACCCGGCTTATAGCTTGTCCGCTTATCCGGTTTCCAGGCTTCCCATCGATCCTGCCGCACCCGTACCGACCGGAGCGAAGTTAGTTCCCGGCGGCGTGCAACCAGACATGCAGACGCCAAGTGTGGTCTCCTGGTCTCTTCGCTTGCAGCGGGAACTCTCTCCCAACACCGCAGTCACCGTGGGCTACGTTGGTTCCCACGGCTACCATGAACTTCTCGGCGTTGACGCCAACGAACCTATCCCGGTAATTTGTCCCGCCTCGCCATGTCCAGCGACGTATCCTGCAAATTTCCCTGCGGGCATCGCCGGCACTCCAGTGCCTGCCGGTACCTACTACATTCCTGTGGGCACACCAAAAGCCAATCCCACACTGGCCAACACCTGGACGTGGTTTTCCGCCGGCACCAGTTCCTACAACGCCTTGCAGGTCGACCTCACTCGTCGATTCAGCAAAGGCTTGTCGTTCCGTGGCGTGTACACATTCTCGAAAGCGTTGGATGATGGAGACTCGTTGAATCAAACCACCGCCGGCAATGCTCCGGGACTGGTTTCGAATCCCAACAATCTCCGCGCGGATTGGGGACTGGCAACTTACAACGTTTCGCATGTCGGCGTGTTGAACGCTCTTTATTCGCTCCCATTTGGCCTGGGCCAGACATATGGAAGCAATCTGGAAGGTTGGGCGGGCCAACTGGCTAGTGGATGGTCGCTCGCCAGTATCGTGACTTTGCAAACCGGTTTCCCGCTCACGCCTCAGCTTAGCTACAACCCCTCAAATAACGGCGATACGCGCAATCCTGTGCGGCCCTTCATTAATCCTAATTTTCGAGGCTCGGTCGTTCTTGGAAATCCCGATCAATGGTTCAATCCCGCGGCGTTCCTGGCGCCGCCGGCTAACAGCGGCTTCTACGGCAACGCGGGACGCGACATCGTTTCCGGTCCGGGCTTGGCAACCTGGGATTTTTCCGTGTTAAAGAACACCACCATCTACGAGCGCGCGCAACTGCAATTTCGCCTGGAGATCTTCAATCTTCTCAACCGGGCGAATTTCAACACTCCGAACTTGATCACCTTCACTCCGCCGACGACCACGAATCCTAGCGGCGTTTCCGGAACGGCGGGGGCCATTACGAGCACATCCACAACGGCGCGACAGCTGCAGTTCGGCCTGAAGCTACTCTGGTAAGCATTTCTCCGGGGCGCCCTATTTGACCGAAACGTCTCTCTTTCTTAGACTGCCTTTTCCGGCGCCTTGTCGCCGCTAACTCGATGTCCATGCCTTTTGCCGATCGACACGACGAACCCGCAATCCACGGGTTCCTGCATGAGCCTGCGCACCCCAGTGGAGACTCTGTCGCAATCACGCACGGTGCCGGCAGCAACTGCCAATCGAAGTTGCTCGTTGGGATGTCCGACGCCTTGGCTTACACGGGATTTCTGGTTCTCCGCTTTGATTTGCCGTTTCGGCAGGCCCGCCCGCAGGGGCCTCCGCATCCCGGGAGCGCCGAGCGAGACCGCGAAGGCATCCAGCGCGCGGTGGCACTGCTTCGCAAGAGAACGAAGGGCCGCGTCTTTGTGGGCGGTCACTCCTATGGCGGCCGGCAAGCCACCATCCTGGTTTCAGAGCATCCGCAACTCGTCGACGGATTGCTCCTGCTTTCCTATCCCCTGCATCCTCCCCGAAAACCGGAACAGTTGCGCACTGGCCATTTCCCGAAGCTCACAACTCCAGCATTCTTCGCTCATGGCACCCGCGATCCCTTTGGCACTATTGCCGAAATGACTTCCGCGTTGAGGTTGATTCCGAGCCCTCACGCGCTGTTTGAGGTGGACGGCGCAGGCCACGACCTGCTTGCCAAGAAGAGCGGCAATAAATTGCCAGAAGACATAGTGGGCGAATTCCAGAAAGCGTCAAGAACTTGGAAGCTTTCGTGAGTCCGATCTCTAAGCGGCTTGCGAGCGATGCGTTATGGCTTACTCCGCATTTTGCCCGGGCCATGGGTGCTTGAAGAACCCCGCTTAATGAACGTAGTAGCCGCTTTTGGCAAGCACCACGTAATCGCGCCCCTTTTTTCCAAACGATGAGGCGAGTCGCACATCCAGCTTGTGCGGCTTGCCGTTCGCACCGTTCGCCTCCGTGTAATACCCCACGGTGTACCGTGTCTTGATGCGATCGATGAGTGCCTGAAACACGGTATCCAGGTGCGCCACATCGGGAACGTTGAAAATCTCCCCCCCCGTTTGCTCAACAACCTTATGAATATTTACCAACCCTTGAACCATTCCCGCGTAGAACAGCGTCCCGGGTGGGTTGTATCCGGGTATTTTCAGGTTGTACAGAACGGAATCGGCGGCAATGGTCTCGGTCACGATGTCTCGCGTGCCCTGGCCGCCTGCATCCGTGCCCACATCATCGCTGATCAGGATGATTACTTTACGGCCCTTCTGCGGCGCGTTAAGCAGATATTGCGCGGCAACGAAGATGCCGTCATTGATATTCGTCGCGCCGCCCACCTTGAAAGCATTAATTTGCTGCGCAAGCAAGGATTTGTCCTTGGTAAAAGGGATGCGCAATTCCGCCTCGGTGGAAAACGTGAACAGCGCTACCTCATCTTCCGGCTTCAGTGCGGAAAGCGCGGTGTTGGCGGCTTCGCGCAACGGTCCTAGAAATGGCCCGATGGAATCGCTCAGATCCAGCACCAGCGCAACGCTCAACGGCAGCTCGTCGCGGCTGAAAATATCTATCTTTTGCGGAACGCCATCCTCGCGCAGTTCGAAATCCTCTTTTTTCAAATTCGCCATGATCTGACCGGCCTTGGTCTTCACCGTAGCGTCCACCATCACCAGGTTCACATCCACGCGGATGACGCTTGGCGCTTTTCCTGGCTGCTCTTGATCCTGCGCGTGTGCCGGAAGCAGTAAACCGAACGCAGAGAATAAAGTCGGAACAAGAAAGAGCGGTATCATTCTTCGATGTCGTCTCATGGATGCTGGTCTATTATACGGGGGACGTCGTTGTAGAGCCGGACTAGAGAAGCCAAGTCCCGCCCCATCCTGCGATGAAATCGTCACGGTAGGTGTTGAGCGATCAACCCGTCCGCGCTCGAGTGTACGTTGCAGAAGGAGCCGCTATGCCACGAGAACTGAGCACGCCACTTCCTCAGCCGGTTTTTGACGAAGGCAGCGTCACGCCGCCGGCAACAAAATTCACTCTCAAACATCCCTCGGACAATCAACAGTACAGCGCCATCGAGAAGTTGTTGACGAAGGACACGGTCTCCTTCGAGCAATCACGGTTGCAACCCGACGATTTGTTTAAGTTGGAGACTGCCTTGGGTCCGCACGGACGCGAAACCGTCAAGGCCATCAAGCAAGCCGGCAAAATCATTTTCCATAGTGCCGGCGATACGGGCGCCTCCAGCGAAGGGAAGTACGGAGACGAATTGCGCGTCTCCGATCAAGTCACCAATGACTGTCTCGCCAGCAACAGCAATAATCGCCCCGCATTTTTCTACCATCTGGGCGACGTCGTCTACAATTTCGGCGAATCAAAGTATTACTATGACCAGTTTTATGATCCCTATCGCAATTATCCCGCGCCCATTTTCGCCATCCCGGGTAACCACGATTCTTTTGTTATCCCTGGCACCGCTCCCGCGGATACACCGCTAACCATTTTCACTCGCAACTTCTGTGCGTCTATTCCCGCCATTACTCAGGAAGCTGCCTCGCTCCATCGGACTTCCATGACCCAGCCCGGCGTTTATTTCGCTCTCGACGCGCCGTTCGTTCGTGTCATTGGCCTGTTCAGCAATGCGCTGGAAGATCCCGGCGTGATATCCAGCGAAAATGGGAAATGGGCAGCGGTGCCCGACTACCAGTTGGATTTCCTTGCCGCTCAACTCGCGCGAATCAAGAAGGAAAAATACCCCGGCGCGGTCTTGCTGGCCATGCACCATCCCCCCTTCAGCTATTCGCCGCCCCCAAAGTCCGGTGGTTCCGGCGGAAATCATGGCGGCAGTCCAAACATGCTTCGCCAGATCGACACCATCTGCAAAGCACAGGGCGTGTATCCGCATGCGGTACTTTCTGGCCATGCGCATAACTACCAGCGATTCACACGAAGCCTGCGCTTCGCAGGACGGAACATTGAGGTGCCCTTCATTGTCTGCGGCGATGGCGGTCATAACGTCAATAAGCTAGTCAAGGGAATGTCCGGACAGCCCGCCCAGGAACCGCAATTCGGTGTGCCGGTCGACTACTTGGAAGTGCAACCGGCGGTGCAGTCGAAAAGCCTCGTGCTCAAACACTACGACGACACGAACTACGGATATTTGCGGATCACCGTCGACAAGAAGTTTCTGCGCGTCGGCTTTCACCAGGTGGGTCAGGCCAATATCTCCCAATCGCGAGTCGACATGGTCAGCGTGGAACTGGCGGCCGCCAAAGTCGTCGCCAACTAGTCCGATCCTCAGCTATCTCAATGGAAACGAAATAACCAGTTGGTCGAGCGGCATCGCGTTCTTTATTTGTAAGGCGGGGGTCAATGCCGTTACGGTCAGTGGGGTCCCCTTTTCCTCTGCTTCGTCGAACGCTTTTGTGCCAGGAGTCCTGCCGGTTATTTGAAAGCTGTCAATCTCATAGGGAAACCCGTTCGAGCCCAGCGACAGCGGCCCATTCATCAACTGGAAGTGAAGATGCGGCGCAACTGAATTCCCGCTATTCCCGACCAACCCAATCACCTCTCCGGCCTTTACTCTATCTCCCTTGCGAACCTTGATACTCCCTGGCTGCATGTGTGCGTACATAGCATAGCGTTGCCCTCCCAGATCCAGAATTACCGAATTCCCATCGGCCTGATTCAGCGGAATGTTGGTGGGATAGGTTCCCGGCGTTTGCTCCGGAAGTCCGTCGACAACGGCAGCAACGGTTGCGTCGCAGACGGCGAACACCGGTTTGCCGAATATGGTATAGCTCTCGGGTTTTTCCCGTGGTCCCGAGTAGATATGGCCTTGCGCGTCGAGTTGCTCCCAATCCACCGCATATCGCTGTGCGACCCAGACTCTCCCGTTCACTGGTAACGCCGCGCGCGTATGGCGTGTCGCGTCACAACAGGAATCCGCAGAAACGAATCGTTCGCCGCGAAGCGGAGGTCCCATCACCGGAACCTTACGCTGGTCCAACACGCTAATCCCCCCGGTCTCGCTCATATCCTGGTACCCAAGAGGAGCCGCGTTAATATGGACCGCCAACCGATGGGAGAGCTGGCGAGGAAGAACTGCCGTAGGTTCCAGAGAAACATCTAGAAACAAAAGCGCTAGACTGCCTTTTGCAACTGTATCGGAGGCTTCCCGCATGCCCGCGGGTTGCAATCGTCCACTGATCGCGGCGGCGTCCAGACTCTGCAAAACCGCGCCGTCTCCCAGTACCTCTACCTTTTCGACCTTCGCGTCCGCGCTTGAGAAGTTCAATAACCACAGTTCATAGACCAGATGAATCCGTCCGTCCGATCCTGTAAATGGCACCGGAGCATCGTGCACGGCAAGCAACAACGGCGTTAGGTTCTCTTGTGCACCCGCGCGAGGAGCGACTAAGGAGCAAACCACCAGTGCCACGATAGCCAGCACACGTAAGGCGGAAATTAATAGTTGGGGATGATTCATCAGGCCAACTCCTTGTGATCGGCCGTGGGATTGTACGCCATTCGGCTATGCAATTCGGCTATTTTTATCCGCTGGTGGCTCCTGGCCGTGCGCTACCAGTAGATCAGATACAATCTAAAAAGGAGACGGGATGGAATGCAGCGCGAGACGCATTTTCGAATAGTGCTGGTCACTTGTTCCACGTTGGAAGAAGCCCGGAAAATCGCCCGCGACGTCGTACAGAAGCGCCTCGCGGCTTGCGTTAACATCGTGACGCACGCGGTAGAGTCCTTTTATACCTGGGAAGGGAAGTTGGAGAATGGCAGCGAATACCTGTTGATAATGAAAACCAGCGAAGACCGGCTGGAGGAATTGCAGAAGCAAGTATTACTGCTCCATTCCTATGACACGCCGGAATTTATCGTCTTACCGATCGTGGCCGGATCGCAAGCTTATCTTAACTGGCTGCGCGAAAGCCTCGCGGAGAAGTAACGCGCACCGTGGATCTGAGTAGGCGTTTCACCGACGCGAATCCGGCCAACTCCGCGGGCTAAATATACAGAAGCGCCTGATCGATGTCCGCGATGATATCTTCTACGTCTTCGATCCCCACGGAAAGCCGCACCAGGCTATCGGTTATCCCGACGCGGTCGCGCACCTCCTTGGGCATTGATGCGTGGGTCATTTGCGCAGGCAGAGAGATCAGCGATTCCACTCCACCAAGGCTTTCCGCCAGGGAACAAATCTTCACCTGATTCAGGAACCGGCGCGCGGCCTCTTCCGACCCCAAATCGAACGCCAGCATCGCGCCTGGACCCTTCTGCTGCCTTCGCGCAAGTTCGTGCTGCGGGTGGCTGATCAACCCGGGATAAAACACCTTGCGGACCTTGGGATGCGCATCCAGATGCCGCGCAACCGCTAATCCGTTGGCGTTATGCTGAAGCATGCGAATCGCCAAGGTCTTGATCCCACGCGAGGTAAGGAAGCAGTCCATCGGTGCGAGTCCCGCTCCCGCGGAGCGCTGGATGAAATAAATCTTCTCGACGTCGTCCGGACGCGTCAGTACCACTGCGCCCCCCGTTGCGTCGCTATGTCCATTCAGATATTTCGTTAAGGAATGCACCACGATGTGCGCCCCGAGTTCAATCGGCCGCTGCAAGTAGGGAGTCAGAAATGTGTTGTCTACAACCAGCGTCGCATGACGCTCATTCGCCAGCTTCGCCATCGCCGAAATATCGGTAATGCGCAGCGTCGGGTTTGTAGGCGTTTCGATGTAAATCATCTTCGTGTTCGGACGGAATGCTCCGAGCACTACGGCAGGGTCTGTCGTGTCCACAAACGAAAATTCCAGCCCGAAGTGCACAAGCAGCTGCGTCGTCAGCCGGTACACTCCTCCGTACACTGCCTCTGACAGCACCACGTGGTCGCCAGGTCGCAAAAGACGGAACACCGAGTCGATGGCCGCCATGCCCGAAGTAAAAACGAACGCAGCGAGAGCCCCCTCGAGTTTGGCGATCGTGCGTTCGAGAGCCTTACGATTCGGGTGATTTGTGCGCGCGTAGTCGTAGCCTCCCCGGCTTTTCCCCAACTCCTCATACACGTACGTCGAGGTCTGGTAGATGGGCAGGACCACCGCGCCAGTGGATGGATCCGGCTCCTGGCCTACATGAATCGCATTGGTAGCAAATCCCATTCGCGTCTCTCCTTGATGGCCTGCGCTTGAAACGAGCGAGTGGACAATCCAGGGCCGTGCTATCCCGAGGGAACCCTGCGTGTCGAGGCTAGAAAAAAGTTACAAGACGCGAGCCAGCGAGTCAAATGGTCGAGGCACTTGACGTTTGGAAGGCTTCCGGCGACCATGACGACGATGGGGGAAATCGACATGAAACGGAGACATTGGCAAGTCGGGACCATCCTGGTAATCGGCATTCTGGTGCTGACTACCGCCGTTTGCGCCAGGCAAGACCAAACCCCGCCTCCAAAAGACCAGACCCCGCCCTCGAAAAAGGAAACCACGCCCTCTCCGAACAATCGCATCACCATCGAGGTGACCGGCGGCGATTCGAATAAGCCCATCGAAAACGCCAGCGTTTACGTGAAAACGGTGGAAGAGCACCTAATCAAGGACAAGAAATTCGAAGTCAATGTGAAAACGAATCCACAGGGCGTCGCGCACGTTCCGGATTCCCCCTTGGGCCGAGTGTTGGTCCAGATTGTCGCCGATGGTTGGAAGCCGTATGGCCACTGGTATGACATCACAGACCCAAAGCAAGTCATCAAAATCCATCTAGAACGCCCGCCGAAGTGGTACTAAAGCTTTCCGCCTCCTGCGATTTCGCTTCGAACGACAGTTCAACACAGAAATTTCCTAGCATTCGCGAAAATGAGCCGCTGACTCCGCGGAATCTGCTGCTCGATGAGCCGTCTGTGCTTTCCGATCGCCGAACACTCCCGCCACACCGCGGCATTGCACAAAAATTGTGCAATCCGCATCATCGCATTGAAAATGGGACGGGTTAGACGAACATTTGCGCTTCTTTCCACAAGGTTTTCCACGAATGTGTGCAAAACTTAACGCGAATGAAATATTTTTTCTTGCGCAACGGAAAGAGTCGTGCAAGCAATCTCGAAAAATCTTTCTTTGAGACGCTTTTGACCGCCGGAAATTGTCAGTGTTACAGTGTGAAGGACCCAATACTCCGATGAAAGAAACTTCCAACGGCCCCTTTTCCCTGATGCAGATGTTCTGGGGCAATCTGGCCTCCCGTCCTCTGCGCTGTGCCCTAAGCATTGTGGCCATTGCGATACAAGTTGTGTTGGTCCTAATGATTGTGGGCATGACCTCCGGTGTGATTGCGGATTGGGGAAAGCGTGTCGAGGGTGTCGGCGCCGATATCCTCGTACAACCGCCGAATGCGTCTATCTTCTTTGCCTTTTCTAGCGCCGTGATGCAGGAGTCTCTTGGTGACGAGATTGAGAAGTTGCCCGGCGTAGATGAAGTGGCTTCCACTCTTATTTTGAGCGATCCGAAAACGTTGATGATCATTTATGGCATCGACTTTAAGCGCTTCAATGCCTTAAGCAAAGGATTTATTTTCCGTTCGGGAAAGCCCTTTCAAGCTCCCGACGAGACCATTGCCGATGACATCGCCGCCCAAACTCGCCATTTGAAAGTTGGGGACACCGTAACCCTGCTGAATCGCCCTTTTCGCGTCGCCGGAATCGTTGCTCACGGTAAGGGTGCGCGTTTCTTTATTCCCCTGAAAACCGCGCAAGACATCATGGGTGCGGACAAGCGGGTCTCCATGTTCTTTGTTAGGAGCAAGGGCGACACCGAAGCCACCCGTGCCGAAATCCTCAAGCTGGATCCTCAGAACCGCGTCCGTTCCATGTCCGAATACGTCACCTTGATGAGTTCCTCGAGACTGCCAGAACTCAAACCCTTCATTCGCACTATGGTTGTACTTGGCATCGTGGTGAGTTTCCTCGTCGTTCTCATGAACATGCACACCATGGTCATGGAGCGAACCCGCGAAATCGGAATTCTCAAGGCGCTGGGATTTACCCGTCTGGAAATTGTCCAGATGCTGCTCGGAGAAACAGCCGTGCTGGCGATTCTCGGCAGTCTGGTGGGAATCGGCGCCACATTTCTAACGCAGGCCATTCTGAAGCAGACCAATCCTTCGTTACCGATATTGCTTTCTCCGGGATGGGTGGTCGCGTCGATTGGCCTCGCACTTCTCGGCGCTGCACTCGGTGCCACGGTGCCTGCGATTCGCGCGTCAAGCTACGATCCGGTGGAAGCCCTCGCCTACGAGTAACGGATCACTTGGAGTTGGCTAGGCAACTGGGAATCTCAATATCGCCAATGTTATCGGTCGAATAGGTCAGGTGCACGCTGCCGCCCATCTGCGGATTGACCATGTCGATGCGAAGTGGCAGTCCCGTGGACTTGGCGATCAGTAACCGCACCGGCCCTTGAAATTGCTCTCCTTCGCGTACGAAGAACTCATACGCGGTCGCGGGTATTCCCGCTGTGGCATCGTCGCCTAGCTGGCGCAGATCGGTTAGTCGATTCATCTTCCTCTCCCCGCTTTGCGAATCGCCCACATGGTCCATGCACTTCCAGCTGAACAGTTCTTTCTCTGTTTGTAGGGCGCGCTTTGCCATCACCGCGGACAACGCTGTCGCCCCGGCCATCATCCCGGCTTCCACCGCTCCTAATGGTCCAGACATCGCTGCCTGAGCCATAGTCATGGCGGCCTGTCGTTCCATCATGGCGAACTCCATGTCCAGCATCTGTTGGTTATGCTGCATGAGGCGCTCTGCCGCAGGGGAACTGATTCGTCTCGCACCCCGTCCGTTTTGTACCACCGCACGAATCTCCCAGTCGTCTACGGCTCCCGGCTGATCGAAAGCCGGCATTTTCATATGCATAGTGGCCTGATGTACCCCGCCCTTGACGATCGTCTCGGCCGGAGAAATGCTCAGGCCGTGTGCCTGCGCTTGCGCCATACGAGCATCATTGGATTCCATTGTCATCGTGATGCGATAGGCTGGCTCTTTTTCCAGCAACTGGAATGCGTTGAACACCACGCTGTCTTCCGGTACCGGTTCACCGGAAGGTTTTGTCTGTGTAGACGCGGTCAGCGCCCACGAGAGGACGACACCGGCTAATAGCGAGGCCCCAATGATCAGTTTCATGGAAACTCCCTGGCAGGAATCGCGATGCAGAATCGGGCGTTGCGCGAGACAATATGCCAACCTGTCGAATTCGTCAAGCGTCGCCGCAGAATCGTGCATCATTCCGACGACGGCCGGCGCATTGCGCACTCGTTTATACGGAAGGCCAAAGCGACGTGTCTTTTCTGCACCACGGGCATCGAACGTAACGGAGAATATCGGCAATGGCGACGGACAAATATCTGCAGGCAGAGATCGTGGACCGCAGAGAAGTGGCGCACGATTTATTTCTCTTGCACGTCCAAGCGGACCATCCGCTGCCTTACTTAGCGGGCCAGTACGCTACCCTGGGTGTGGAAATCGACGGAAAGCGTCTCGAGCGGCCCTACTCCATGTGTTCTTCGCCCTACGAGAGCAAGTTGGAGTTTTTCGTTGAACGCGTGCCCAATGGCGCGCTCACCCCGTTGCTTTACGCCATGGATAAAGGAGAGCCGCTGCTCCTCAGACGATTCGCGAAAGGCCGGTTCACCCTGGACCTCAGGAGCGGCCGCAAAAATCACCTGCTGTTGGCTACCGTGACAGGCATCGCTCCCTACGTAAGCTACGTTCGTACCGTTTACGCCGACTGGAAAAAAGGAGAGGGTATCATGCCCGGTGAGCACCGGCTGTTTTGCGTGCAGGGAGCCAGTCGCAGCGAAGAGTTCGGCTATCGCGATGAATTGGAGCGCGTCGCTTCAGAGACGCCTTGGCTGAAATATATCCCCACCGTGAGTCGTCCCTGGGAAGATGAGGCTTGGGACGGGGAAAAGGGTCGTGTCGACGACCTCATTCGCAAGTTTGCCGATACGTGGAATTTGCAGCCCGAGGAAACCACCGCTTATCTATGCGGTCATCCCAGCATGGTAGAAAACGGGCGCGGGATTTTGCTGCGCGCCGGATGGAAGAAAGACGCAATTCAGGACGAAGCTTATTTCCCGCTCGGCTAGCCCACAGAGCGCCTAATCGGAATCCGCCTTCCGCAGTTACACCCCAGGCGCAACGGCCTCCAACCGGTCTGCAACGTCCGAAATCGTTTCGGTAGGGAAACTGACGTGGACGTTATCTGTGTCAGTCACCGCATCAATATCGACCTTGCCGTCGCGCACACTGATACGCACGTGCTGCGAATCGCCCTCCACGTCAACCAGTTCGGCGTTCGGGTATTTCTTTAATTCCTTGGCCACTTCGCGCAGCAGTGGCAGATACGGCCGAGCCTGGCTCGCGGCCTGCCGCAGTTTGTCGCGTGGCACCACGTGCAGCCCAACCGGTACCACGGTCGCCGGCAACCAGAAGTGAACGTGCTCGCCGGAACCACGGCTCTCGTCCACATCCACGCGAATCACCCCTTCATGAAAGACGTAGGCACCTGCAAGCGTCGCGGTTGCGCAGAGTCCAAGGGCCGCTTTGGCGAGTAAAAGCATTTCCGTTTCTCCCTCGATGGACTTTTGCGGCGCCGAAGCGCCCCTCAAGACCACAGATAATTAGTCCGAGATGTTCTTGGAATCGATCCAGATCCGCACGGTGTTGTCCTCATCCTTGACACTCACCAGTTCGGTGTCGCCATTGGAAGAAAGCGCGTGCAAGGCGGCCACTACGTCCAATTCATCTTTCCCGGCGGAGAACAGCGCGTCCACCACTTTCATGGGAATCTTGATCTCGACTTTGGACTCAGGCTTCGCGTCGCCGTGCTTAGCGGTTTTCTCCCCGGCCTTGTTCTCGGTTACGTGGATGTACAGGTAACCGGAGTTCTTGGCGACCCGCACGTTGTTCTCGTCGCTCTGCACCGTGACGTATTCACCGTCCTTGGAGGACCGTACCGCCTCCAGCAATGTGTGCAAATCGACGTCGTTCAGGTGGGCATTGTCGATACGCACCTTACCGGCGTGGAGGTTGTCATGATTGATGGCCGGAAGAACCTTCTCGGCCATTTCGATGGGAACGTTGACACGAACGGTTTCGCCTTTGCTTTCTTTACTTTCCACCCGCACGTGAATCCATTGGTCCGCCTTGGCAGACGTTTGCGCCATCGTGGCGGCAGGGACGAACACCCCGGCGGCCAGCAGCATCGAACTCGTAAACCCTAGGAATCCCCTCGAGAAGTGGTTCATGTAGAGCTCCTTTGGCTATAGGTACGGAGCAGGGTGGGGAAAAGTTCCCGACAACCAGCAGAAGTTGCGGGCTAACACCTCAGAGGAGCCGCCAGGAACTACTGACCGAGGGGGATTTCGCCGAAATCGATCTGAGGGAAAAGGGTTTGCGGCGATGCCGGGGAAATCGGCAGGCCATCATCGATATCCTCGCTTGCATTGCCCCGGTGATGGCGCAGGGAATGAATGCCCATGCGGCAAAGGTCGAAGGCCCCATATACGATATTTCCACGCACCACGTCGCTCTTGTACAGCAGTACTTCATCGCGGAACCACCGGACCACCGGGGAGTGTGGGCGAATCGGTATCAGCGGATTGAAGCGGGTGTACGCGACCGACGGCCGGTTGCAGTCTTTGAGTTGAACAATCGTCAGCATCCCGTCGGTACGCATCTCGTCCCCAGACGAATTGACCATTACCGCCTCGACATCGCCGCGGGGCAACAGGTAAACCGAATCGATGCACCCGGAAAGCGTCAGGTCGCGGACCAGCATATTGACGCCATCATCCAGATTTCTATCAATATGATGAATGAATTTGTGGTAGCGAATGGACAGTGCCGCGCTGGTCTCTCGAGTGTATGCGCCGACCCAGGCCTGTTGGTTCAGCACCGGAGGCGCTTCACTCCACACCCGCACATGCTCGCGCTTTCCGTAGCTGTCAAAGCTCCTCTGCCACGTAAAATCCTGCGCTTGGCCCTTCAACAGTTGATGAGACACCGGCATCGTCGGGTAGTTGTTGTACGTCAGAAAAGCCGACAATTGCTTGAAAAACGCGTGCGTGGAATTCTTATCTCCGGGAAGCCAGCCCGCCGCCGTGAAGGATGCCTGGAGTTGTTCTTGCGATCCCACGAATAGCAGATTCACGAGATCGGCATCCTTCCCATACCGCGTTGTGGTGCGTACCGGGACGTTTTGCAAAAGTTGCTCGATCTCTCCCCGTTCATATTCGTCGAGTTGAAACGACACGCGAGGAAGTACTGGTTGATTCGCCACGTATAACGGCGAATTGAACTGAAGGCGCAGGTCGGTGCCGGGCGGAAGGTAAATCTCCGGCTCGGGAAGAATGCTCAACGAACGGTATATGACCAACGTCAAATCACCATAGGGATTGTAGGTGGGCAGGTGAATGAGTCCGCTGGTGATGCGTCCTTGCGGCGTGTTGGTGGAGCGGATTCCATGGATGATCCCGTTTCGCGCGGTCTCGCGAGCATTGTCGACCTCTACCACCTGCGCGGAGATGGGAAGGATCTCCCCGGAGGAAGTCACCAAATGGCTGAACCGAATCTCCAATCGCGCCGTATCATGAACGAATCCCATTCCGACCTTGCGCACAGAGACAACCTCACCGTCTACTTCCAAACCGGCCGGGAAAACGGGAGTGGCGCCGCATTCCGGCGACTGAATTAAAACAGCCCGGACTGTTGTTCCTGGCTTGGTACTGTACGAAGCCACGGGATCCAGGAGTCGGACCCAAAAGGACTTTCCCGTGGGAATGTACTCGCAATTCGCCGAAACCATGGATGCTAGTGGCAACAGCAGAAACAGAATTACGACGCAGGCGAGCGCTGGTCGCGCTCCGGCAAGCAAGGCTAAGCTCCGCTCTGCTCTTCCACTTCGGTTCGATTTTTTCTTCAGCAACGCGTACACCCTCAGCCTGTGACTGGTCCTCGAATAGTTTGCCTTTAACTGGGCGGAACCTGTCGCTTTGTCTCGCCGACATTAGCGAAAAGCGCAACTGGCACTACGGGCAGGACTTAACCCCGTTCGCACCAGCTGCGATGAATGGAAAAGTATGACTCCCAGCCTGATTCCACTCGCGAAGTACTTCTAGAATACCTGTCAATGCAGGATAAAGTTAGGCAAATTATCTGCTGGTTACTTCACTTCCCGCACTGTACCGATCTTCACCGTGCTCCCGTACCGCTTATAATTCGAATAACGGATTGTCATGCGAATATGAATATCTCCGCTGCGGAAGTGCAGATAATCGTCGGCGCGCGTGTAGACGGGAAACCAGAAACCCTTCTCGATGTTCTGCCGGTAAGTGCGAAATCGCGGAAAAACGTTTTCGTTGCCTTTTGTAATGATGTCCGGAACGGCTTTACCGTCGGTCATCACCACTTGCAGGTCCTTGTCGTCAACCCACACCCGGCCTTGGAAGTAGCGTTGCTTCTTCTCTATAACTTTGGGTGCCACGTCGAAAACGTAGGTCGAGAGCTCGTCGACCTGCTGGCGCCCAACGTACGTAATGTTGTATTTCGGAAGCTCCGATGTGGTTAGCACGAAGGGCTGCACGTTGCGGACGTCGTCGTAATCCTGCTGGCTCATGGTAATGCGCTGGAGCGTGTCCTGGGGTGCAAACGTCACTTTCTCAAAGCGCTTTCCGTCGGGAGTGAATATGACGTCGCTGGTCTCGCGGTGCTCGCCATCGGGGCGGCCGTCTTCGTCGATGGTTTGGATCGAAAAGTCTTGGGTATACGTATAGTTATCCCGCTCCAGCTTGAATTCCGCTTCACGTTCGGCGAAGCGCTTAATAATCTGATCCACAGGGATGGAGGGCGGATCCTTCGTAACCGGATTATCCCCGGGCGAACGAATCCCTTGGGGTGGAGGTGCGCTGTGATAGCCCTGGTCCTGCTGCTGCTGTTGAGGCTGATCCTGTGGCGCGCGGGTCGGGGGACGCTGAACGCGGGATGCAGGAGTACTTGGTAGGGGTCCCGGATCCTGCGCCGGCGTAATCGATACAAGGCCCCCGGCGATCAGGAACGCAACTCCCAGACGAAGGCAATTCGGGCCGAATCTAATTGGTAACAGCACAGCTTCTCCAAATGAGCAATTTGGGCTCGGAAGATATAGAGTCTAACGCAAACGGGAGGGTTGTACGAGCCGAACCGGGTATAGT
>Ga0335085_10008044_pt1 | contig 16173 bp, 17 predicted proteins | sample Lox_Sample_45_FD_206712 | JGI IMG/M metagenome (GOLD analysis project Ga0335085, IMG submission 206712) | Soil microbial communities from Loxahatchee National Wildlife Refuge, Florida, United States - Lox_Sample_4.5 | ecosystem: Environmental > Terrestrial > Soil > Wetlands | place: USA...
ACCGTTCACACTGATGGCGCTGTGATTGAAGGCGGGATATGCCGGCACCGTTTCACCGGCTGCGCGATACAGATAGCAGTTGGTGATCCGCACGTTTGAATTCGCGTAGGTGCGGATGCAGTTGCCATAGTCAAGGCTGGAAGTGCGGATGCGGGAGTTTTCGATACTGAGGCTGGAATAATTCGCCGGGGTATCATTGATGTTGATGGTGTGGTCAATGCGTCCGCCGTCCTGTGTGAGTCCACTGATGGTTCCACTGCAACCTTTCAACTCAAAACCGACGTCGCATTGGATGAGCAGGTCTCGCGTCCATAACGCCACGTTCGTCGCGGCGATGGAACCATCCACCACGGTCACCATGTAGTTGATAATCTGGTTCACAACCATGTTGTCCAGGACAAGGTTGACATTCGTAGCCACGATTCCCTGAAAGGAGGTCCCGTTGTAGTAACCGGCGGAATATTGCCCGCCGTTGATTTCAAAATTGGAAAGCGTCACCGTTGCCGGTCCGACGATGGAGACAAGCGGGACATTGGTTGAAGAATAAACGACGCAATTGTTTGTGCCGCTGCCGGCCAAGGTCAGGTTTTTGTTAATGTTGAGCGTTTCGGCGTATCTTCCTGTAGCAAGATGGATTACGTCACCGGATACCGCGGCGTTGATCGCGGCTTGAATGGTCGGGTAATCCGCTGGAACGAAGATGTCCGCGTTCGCCTTTGGGACCGGAAGAGTAAACGCCCAGAATGCAACCATCACCAACCGGGACGAATTAACTACACCACCCGGAAACATAGGCCTTCAAAAGCCGCAGGCGCCGTGCCAGTTTTGGCCCATCAGTCTGCCGGCATCGGATGACCGTACCGCTTGATTTCTCCGCTTTATGCCCTATTATGATTCGCTTGATTTATGGAATTGAACCATGACGAAATCCGCCGTTACTCGCGGCACTTGATTCTGCCCGAAGTCGGCCTGGCGGGCCAAAAGAAAATCAAAAGCGCCAGCGTCCTGTGCATCGGCGCGGGCGGCCTCGGCTCGCCCATCGCCATGTATCTCGCCGCCGCCGGCATCGGCAAAATCGGCATCGTGGATTTCGACACCGTGGATTATTCGAACCTCCAGCGGCAGCTTTTGCATACGGACGCGGACGTAGGCCGGCCCAAGGCACAGTCAGCGAAGGAAACGCTTCACGGTGTCAATCCGAATTGCGAAGTCGTCCTGCACAACACGCGCATTACCAGTGAAAACGCGTTCGACCTCATCCGGCCCTACGACATCGTGGTGGACGGCACCGACAACTTTCCGACGCGCTATCTCACGAACGACGCCTGCGTGCTTTTGAAAAAGCCGAATGTCTATGGCTCGATTTTCCGGTTTGAGGGACAGGCCAGCGTGTTTGCTCCGCATCTCGGCGGGCCGTGTTACCGCTGTTTGTATCCCGAACCGCCGCCGCCCGGCATGGTGCCGAGTTGCGCGGAAGGCGGTGTTCTCGGCGTATTGCCCGGCATCATCGGCTGCATTCAGGCGACGGAAATTTTGAAGCTCGCCATCGGCAAGGGCAGTTCGCTCGTCGGACGATTGCTGCTGTTCAACGCGCTCGACATGAAGTTCCGCGAACTGAAATTGCGTCGTGATCCCGAATGCCCCGTTTGCGGCGAGCATCCCACCATCAAGGAATTGATTGATTACGAAATGTTCTGCGGCATCGTTCCCCAACCAACGGAGGCGAATCCCGACGAAGTGACCGTGCAGGACATGAAGAAAGCGCTCGACAATCCGGCGTTAGGCATCAAGGTGCTCGACATCCGCGAACCGGACGAATACGAGATTGCGCACATTGACGGCGTGCCGCTGCTGCCCATGAGCCAGCTCCGGCAGCGCTTCACCGAACTCGACCCCAACCAGCAGTATTATCTGCACTGCAAGGTTGGTGAGCGCTCGCTCGTGGCCGTCGCTTTTTTGAAACAACAGGGCTTCAAATATCTCAAGAGCGTCAAAGGCGGCATCAACGCGTGGTCGGAGGAAATTGATTCCAACGTGCCCCGATATTGAAATTGTGAACGACGATTTACAAAAACGCATCCAGGCCGCGCTCGCCAATCCGCAAAACATGGGCGAGATGGCGGGCGCGGATTCCATCGGCACGGTTGGCAACGCCGATTGCGGCGAGATGCTGCGGCTGTGGGTGAAGTTCAAGGAGCAGAACGGCAAAAAGGTCATTGACCGCGCCTCGTTTCAATCCTTCGGCTGCGAGACCGCCATCGCTGTTGCCAGTCTCGCCACGGAATTGATCCGCGGCAAGACCGCCGAGGAGGCGCTCGCGCTCAAAACTGAGGAACTGGCCGGCGAACTCGGCCCGCTGCCGCCGATGAAAATTCACTGCGCCCAACTCGTCGAAGGCGCGCTGCGTTCCGCGCTCGAACCGCAAAGCACGGAAACAAAACCCGCCGCACCCTCCGGCGCTCCGACTTTGCTCGACAGTTTCTCCAAACCAAAGGAAGGCGGCGTGAAACTGACTTTTCTGGACGAGGAAATAAATTAGCCACCGAGGCACAGAGTCGCAGAGAAAATTCTTCCTCGGTGTCTCCGTGTCTCCGTGGCAAAATCAAGCCGTTTTTTCTTCCCGCAATTTTTTCAACGCCGCCAGGGCCGCCTCGCTCTCGGCGGCCTTTTTGCTTTTACCCCGGCCGCGCGCGAGTTCCACGCCGCCGTGTTCCACGATGCATTCAAATTCGCGGTCGTGGTCCGGGCCAGTGGCGGAAACGACATGATATTGTGGCGATTCGGGCGAGCGCGCCTGTAGTAGTTCCTGTAGTTCGCCCTTCGGATTTTCAATGGTTGGCGGCACGTTTAATTTGCCGAACGCGGCGACGAATTCGCGCAAAATAAATTCCCGCGCGGCGCCAAAACCGCCGTCGAGAAAAATCGCCCCCAGCAGTGCTTCAAATGTGTCTGCCAGCGCTGAAGGGCGTTCGCGTCCGCCGTGCATTTCTTCACCGTGGCTAAGAATCAAATGCGGACCGAAGTCAAGGGCGCGGGCGTGCTCGGCCAGGGTGCGGCGGTTGACGAGTTTGGCGCGTCCCTTGGTCAGCGGGCCTTCGTCGAACGCGGGAAATTTTTCATAAAGCTCGTGGGTCAGGACCAGTTGCAGCACCGCGTCGCCGAGAAATTCCAGGCGCTGATTGTGCGCCACCGGCTCGCCGCTTTCATGCGCGACCGATGGATGCGTGAGCGCAAGGCGCAGCAAGCCTTCGTCGCGAAATGTGTAGGCGAGGCGGGCCTGGAGGTCGGCAAGAGACATTTATGATTTACGATTTATGATTGATGATTTTTCCGCGGTGACAAGACTGATGGGCATGAACCCGACTGAACTCAAGGAAAGAACGATGCAGTTTGCTATTCGCATATTGAAATTCGCGGATGCGTTACCCAATAAAGTTTCTGGCAGAACCATCGCAAATCAAGTTGCACGTAGCGATTGTTCGGTGGCATCCAACTACCGCGCCGCCCTGCGCGGAAAATCGAGAGCCGACTTCGTTAACAAAATTACCATCGTGCTGGAAGAGGCGGACGAAACGGCATTTTGGATCGAATTGACGGAGCGTACCGACCTGTTGCCACCAAAACGATTGGTTGGATTGCGCGCCGAAGCCGAGGAATTGACGAAAATTTTCAATGCGACCCGCACGACCGCCCGCAATCATAAATCGTAAATCATAAATCATAAATCATCCCTGCGCAGGCGTTCCGACAGATTCACTGGCTGTTGAAACAGGCGGATTCAATCCATGCTCCAGCAACTCCGCCACATCACGTTGAACGGCTTCCAGTTGATCCAGCCGTAAATCCGGATCGGCAATGGTGAACACATCGCCGGTCTTGGGCTGTTCATAAATGAACACGCGTTTGCCGTCGCGGACGACCTCTTCCTTCACCTTGAGCACGCGCTTGCGTTCGAGCATGACGGCAAGAATGTAACCGGCGGGCGCGTAGCGCGGATCGTTTTGTTCAATGAGCTTCCGCAGCAACGTTTCGGCGGTATCCTTATGAATAGCGTCCGCCGCCGGCATGGGCGCTTCGTAAATGCTTTGCCAATGGGAAATAAATCCTTTGCGCTCGCGCGCGCCGTCGCTGAACTGGTTTTGCCAGCACGCCTCGCACACGTCCGACCGGCGCAACAACTCCGACCGTTCGTCGAAGAGCAGCGTATGAAACGCCTCGCGGTCGGCAAACGGTCTGCCGCAGGCCTCGCACGCCGACGCGCGGGATTGAATGTTCCAATCGTTCATGGACACGGAAATTTAACCACGAATGGCACGATTGAACACGAAGAAAATGAAACCGGCATCACGCAAAGGCGCGAAGGCGCAACGATTTTTTGCCCTTTGCGGGCTTTGCGCCTTTGCGTGAGATTAACCAGCGAAATCAAAATCCGAGCAGCTCATGAAATAATGGCAGCGCGGACAGCACAACTTGCACTTCTCGTTGATCAACTCATGCCCGCATTGCGGACAAAACCGCCAGTGCTCGCCGGAAATGGTTTTGCCGGACGGCACGGAACGGGAATCTCGACGCGAATTGCCGCGCTGAGGTAACTCAGGCCGCGACAGGGATTTGGCTCGTAACGACTTCACGCAGGTTGAGCTTTCGGCTGGCATGATCAATGTCAATGCCGACGAGATTGCCGTCCGCGTCGTAGTCCAAAACCACGCCTTCGGAAACCTCCTGACTCTCGACGCTCGGACGCGAGGTGAGGTCAATGTAGAGCGAATCCGTTTCTGGATAATAATTCAGCTTCATGGTTTGAACCTGCGATCTAAAAACGCATTGTGTATCGTTACTTTATCCGAAAGTGTGACCACGCGCAAGAAGCGTCCCGGAAATTCTTCGGCTTTGCCCCAGAACCGAAAACGGTCTTCTTCCTGCGGCTCGACCCGAATCGGGTTTTCAATGACGCGGATGCAAATTTCTTTCGTCAGATACGGACGTTTCCGCAAAACCTGATTCTCAAAATACTCGGTGAATTTGTAGTGGTCATCTTTCATAATTTTCAAAATGTAATTGCCCTGAAGTCCCAATTGTAAGGCGACAACGGATCAAAGACCTCTCTTGGAACATCTATTCGAGACTTGGGTGACAAGCGCATAATTCCTGTAATTTCAAATTACTGCGTCCTTCCAAACTTTTTCTCCAGTTCGCGATAGTTCATTTCAATCAGCGTCGGGCGGCCATGCGGACAAGTGTAGGGCATGGCGCAGTGGCGCAGGTCCTCGACCAGATTTTCCAGTTCCGGCCCGGTAAGCGGGTCGTTGGCCTTGACCGCATGGCGGCAGACGGTCTTGGCCACGGTATGCTCGCCCAGCCGCGCCAGGTTCACCTCGCGCCCGGCGGCGCGCAATTCGTCCACGAGATCGAACACAAACCGGCGCGGGTCGGCGGATTTCACGAACGGCGGCAGCGCGTCGAGCAGAAACGTCCGCTCGCCGAATTCGCTGAGGCCAACGCCGAGTTTGGTCAGAACGACGAGTTGCTCGCGCAAGAACTGGGCATCGCGCGGTGGCAGTTCGATGGTTTCCGGCAACAGCAATTTTTGCGATGGCACCGCAGCGTTCTTTTCGATGCGGTTCATCATCTGCTCGAACAAAATCCGTTCGTGCGCGGCGTGCTGGTCGAGCAACACCAGTCCACGGTCGGATTCCAGCAGGACGTACAGTCTGCCGATGACGCCGACCAGCCGGAGGGGGACGTTGAGGAGCGGCGTGACACCGGCCGCCGGGCGGGCCGTCTCCGATTCGCTCCGGCGCGCGGCCAGGTCGGGAGTTACGGACGCAGCCGGTTGCGATGGAACTGCTTTCGAAAAGTCCATTCGCAACGGCGGTTGTTCGGCGGGTTTTGACAGCCATTCGGGAATCAACTTTGATGGCTGAGGAAATTCCGGCACTGACCGCGTTGAAAGCTCCGGCGTGGTTTTGATCCCGAATGGTTTTCCAATTGCTTCGATTTGTTCTTCTCCGCGTCTCTGCGTCTCCGCGTCAAGATTTGTTTTGCTCTTTTCCGGTTCGGCATGGAACGCGAGCAATGTTTCCTTGACCGCCCGACCGACCAGTTTCCGGATTTCCGATTCGCGATGAAATTTCACCTCGCGCTTGGAAGGATGAATGTTCACGTCCACGGCCGCCGGATCAATTTCCAGGAACAGGCAGCAGACCGGATAACGGCCCTTCATCAATGAAGTGTGATAGCCTTCGATAAGGGCGTAGTTGAGTCCTCGGTTTTCCACCGGCCGACGGTTGACAAAGACGAACTGGCTGTCGCGTGTCGCGCGGGAAACTCCGGGCGCGCCAATCAAGCCCCAAACCCGGAGTTCGGAGTTCGGGGTTCGGACCTCGGATTTTTCACGCGACGACGCCTCGAAAATTTCGGCTTCCGCCGGTTTGAAATCCTCGGCCAGGGACGCGGAAAAATTGACGGACAAAAGTTTTTCATCACCGAGCAGGGTGCGAAAGCGTTCGCGCAAGGCTTCGATGCGGCTGGAAACCGCCTTGCCGGATTTTTGGGCGGGCAGTTGCCAAATGGCGCGGCCATCCTTGACAAACGTAAACGCGACTTCGGGACACGCCAGCGCGGCCAGCGTGAGGTAATGCTGAATGTACGCCGCCTCGGTTTCCTCCGCGCGCAAAAACTTGCGGCGCGCGGGCAGATTGAAGAAAAGCTGCCGGACTTCCACGCTCGTGCCAGGCGGTGCGCCAGCAGCTTTGACCTCGGCAATTTTCCCACCGTTGACGATGATCTGCGTGCCTTCGGGCAAACGGCTGTCGCGTTCGCGCGTCGTCAAGGCAAACCGGCTGACGCTGGCGATGCTGGGCAGGGCTTCACCGCGAAAACCCATTGTGGCGATGGCCGCCAAATCCTCGGCGCGCTGGATTTTGCTCGTGGCGTGGCGTTCAAGGCAGAGCAGCGCGTCGTCGCGGCTCATGCCTGTGCCGTCATCGGTCACGCGCACGAGGCTGCGTCCGCCGGCCTGAATTTCGAGAGTGATGCGTGCCGCCTGCGCATCGAGCGCGTTCTCGACCAGCTCCTTCACGACACTGGCAGGGCGTTCGACTACTTCGCCGGCGGCGATTTGATTGGCGACGTGTTCGGGAAGCAGGCGGATGCGATTCACAGGAATTGGTTAAATGGGTTGGAGGAGTTAAACAAGCAGGTTTTGACGTTTTCAACTTCGCCTCAGCGGGATTCCATCAAAAATCAGGTTGTATAATGCCCGGAAAGGGCTTGCGCCATAAATAAGTGTGCCAGTGAACGATAACTATTGACAAAGGTTCACAAAAACGTAACATTATTTTATTCGGGTGGCAGTACGTTTCTTCAGCGGGGTTCCCCACCCCCACCTCCTTGGCGTCTGCCGCCCGAATGCTTGTAAATTCCTTGACGCTCCCGAAAGCATTTTTTAGCCTGACGAGTCCCAGTGCGGGGGCGTAGCTCAATTGGTTAGAGCGCTGCCCTGTCACGGCAGAGGTTACGGGTTCGAGCCCCGCCGCTCCCGCCAGTTCCCATGTTGTAAACGACACCATTTTTATCCCTGGCTTGGTCGAGTTTGTTCTTCAAAACTCTTGGAGCTTGGTTCCTGGCCGCCGGAGTTTAAACTTAAATCCAATGGATCTGCCAAGTCCTCAAGCTGCCGCCACACGGCTCAAAAAAGTTTCGCGGTTGCGCCCGAAACTGGCCATTGTGCTGGGCAGTGGATTCCATCATGTCCTGCCGGCCCTGCGCGCGGACAAGAAAATTTCCTACGCCAAAATCCCGGGCTTTCTGGTTCCGGATGTCAGTAGCCACTCGGGCGAATTGTACTTCGGCAAACTCGGCGGCACGCCGGTTTTGGTTTTGAGCGGCCGCGCGCATTTTTACAAAGGGCATACGACGGAACGGGTGACCTTTCCCACCCAAGCGCTGGCTGCATTTGGCATCCGCGATTTGCTGCTGACGAACGCAGCCGGGGGCATCAACAAAAACTTCCGGACCGGCGATTTCATGGCTTTGACCGACCACATCAATTGGATGGGAGTGAATCCATTGCGCGGAGAACCCGTGCCGGGTCGGCCAAGGTTTGTGGACATGACGCGGGTTTACAACCAGAAGTTGAGCACGCTTTTGTTCCGTGCCGGAAAAAGTGATAATCTAAAGCTGCGCCGCGGCGTCTATCTGGCCGTGAGCGGACCGAGCTACGAAACGCCGGCGGAGATTCGTGCCTTTGCACGGCTTGGCGCGCATGAGCACGGTGCCGGAGGCAATGGTGGCACGGCAATGCGGATTGAACGTGGCGGCGGCTTCCTGCATCACAAACCTGGCGGCAGGCCTGGACAAAGGCAAAGTGTTGCATTTGGACGTGTTGGAAATCGCAAAAAAGGTGAAGCCTTTGGCAGTGGAATTGCTGAAAAATTTTGCAGGGTTTTATGATAAAAGCTGATGTGGTGTGGCACGCGGACAAAATTGCGGGTAGGACGAAATTGGGGCTGCCGAACGAAAATTCCCGCCTTCGTCATTCGTGAACGTGCCTTGAAATTTTTTGGCGGGAAATGTAGTTTGAGGATTTCACAATGGAATGAAGCCGGAAATTGTATTTGGTCTGGAGAGCGCCCCGTGGCCGGCGTTGCTGGTGGATGCCAACGGCGTGGTCATGCGTGCCAACGCGGCGGCAACAACCGCCTTTGGCGGGGCATTGTCGGGCGACGCGCCATTGTTGGCGGCAATCTGGCCGCCGGAAAACGGCATGACGGCGGTGGATTTTCTGAAACGGTGGGAGCAATCCCCCATGCCGGTGGTGAATTTGAAATTTCGCGCGCCGAACGGTCCGATGGCCGCCTGTACGGTTTCCATCTGTACTTTCGCGAAAGACGGCCGGAAATGGTTTGTGTTTCAGATGTTGCCCATTGTTGCGCCGCCGCCAAACGCGTCAACGAATGCACCGACGGCCGCCCCAGCATTGCCGGCGGCTGAAGGCAAAACCGAGCAGGATTCAGGATTGGCCCTCAAGCAAAAACTGGATTGCGCCCTGCAATTGGCGCGCACCATGTCGCTGGATTTCAACAACGCGCTCACAAGCATTCTCGGCCACACATCATTCCTGTTGGGCAAGGCCGAGGCAGGACATCCCTGGCGGCATTCGTTGCTGGAAGTGGAAAAGTCGGCGTCCAAAGCGGCGGAAATCGCGAATGAACTCGCCATGTTCAGCCAGCAGGAAAGACAACAGTCGCGCCGCGTGCCGCCGGGCAACTTGAATGCCGTCACACAGCGTTGCGTCGAATTTTTCCGCAATGTCAACGCCGGGCAAATTATCTGGCACACCCAATTCGAGCGGGAATTGTTTGCGGTGCGTTTTGACGAGGCGAAAATCCAGCAAGCGATGACGAAAATTCTGGAGAATGCGGTGGAAGCCCTCAATGGCAACGGGCAAATCGCCGTACAGACGCGGAATATTGAGCTGACCGAGCCGACCCAGGACCTCAACGTCCACCTGAATGTGGGCACGTATGTGTGCGTTGAAATTGTGGATAATGGCAAAGGCATTGATGCCGACGTGCTGCCGCGGATTTTCGAGCCATTCTTCACGACCAAGGGGAGCAACCACCGCGGGCTGGGTTTGGCGCTGGTTTACGGCATTGTGACCAATCACGGAGGCGGCGTGGCGGTTTCGAGCCAGCCGGGCACGGGCACGTCCGCGCGCGTTTATCTGCCGGCAGAAAAACAGTTCGTCCGGGAAAGCACAGACACGGATGAAAATTTGAACGGGACCGAAACCGTTTTGGTAGTGGACGACGAAGAAATCCTGTTGACGATGGCGGAGACGATTTTGTCCGAATACGGTTATCGCGTGCTGACGGCCAACAGCGCCCAAAAGGCGCTGGCGCTGTTGTCGCGCGATGATGCGCGCGTGGATTTGGTGGTGACAGATTTGGTGATGCCGACGATGGGGGGCCGGGAATTGGTGGAACGTATCCACCAGCTCTCCCCGAAAATTCGTATTTTGTGCGCCAGCGGCTGCGTTTTGCCTCCCGACCAGCAAATCGGCCTCTTATTCCTTCAGAAACCCTACACCAGCCGGGAATTGCTCAATAAAGTGCGTCAGGCACTGGCCGTCCAATCCCCTGAACATGCTATTGACTAATGTTTAGGTTTTCTGCTAATTAAGTAACCCATGCAAATCGAAAGCCTGAAAGTATTTTGTGACCTGGCTGAAACCGAGAGTTTCACCAAGGCCGCCCAAATCAATGGCGTGACCCAATCGGCCGTCAGCCAGCAGATCAGTTCACTCGAACGAACCTTCAAATCCCTGCTCATTGAGCGCAGCAAAAAGAAGTTCCGCCTGACGCGCGAGGGCCAGGTTTTGTATGATTACAGCAAGCAAATCATACAAACCTACGAATCGCTGCACAGCAAGTTGCAGGAATTGAAGGACATCATTTCCGGCACCATTCGCGTGGCGACAATTTACAGCATCGGCCTGCACGATTTGCCGCCTTACATCAAAAAATTCATGAAAGTTTACCCGACGGTAAACGTTCATGTGGAATATCGCCGCGCCAACCAGGTTTACGAAGACGTATTGGGCAATGTCGTGGATATGGGGCTGGTCGCGTATCCGGTGAAAGACGCGAAGCTGGAAATCACCCCGCTGCGCAAGGAACCGCTGGTGCTCATCAGCCATCCGCAACATCCATTCGCCAAGCTGAAATCGGTCAAGCTCAAGGCGCTCGCCGGCCAGAAATTCATCGGCTTCGAACCGGACATCCCGACACGCAAGGCGTTGGATAAGATTTTAAAGGAACATGGCGTGGACGTGAACAACGTCATGGAATTTGACAACATCGAAACGGTGAAGCGCGCGGTGGAAATTGACGCGGGCGTTTCGATTGTGCCGGAAGGCACCGTCACACAGGAGGTTTCCAAACAAACTTTGGCCGCCGTGCCGATCGAAGACGGCGCTTTCTTCCGGCCGTTGGCCGTCCTTTACAAGAAAAACAAGGTTCTTTCGCCCGCGATGAAGCAGTTTCTGACGATTCTAAAGGACGTAGTTTAGAATTACTTCAGATTCGCTGGATTCAGCGGATTCAAGTCCTTCGGCACAAACAGGCCATCCTTCCGGATGAGTTCGCCGTCGAACCATACCTCGCCACCACCCCAATCCTTGCGTTGTATCAACACCATGTCCCAGTGCACCGCGGAGCGGTTGCCGTTGTCGCACTCCTCATAGGCCTGACCCGGCGTAAAATGCAACGACCCGGCGATTTTTTCGTCAAACAAAATGTCGCACATCGGGTTCAAAATGTAAGGATTGAAGCCGAGCGAAAATTCGCCGACGTAACGCGCCCCGGCATCCGTGTTCAGGATTTCGTTCAACCGCTTTGAATTGTTTGCCGTGGCCTTGATGATTTTGCCGGCCTTGAATTCCAGCCGCACATTTTCAAATTTTGTGCCCGAGTAAATCGTCGGCGTGTTGAATTGGATCACGCCGTTCACGGAATTCTTCACCGGGCACGAAAAAACCTCGCCGTCGGGAATATTGCGGTCGCCTCTGCACATTTTCGCGCCGATGCCTTTGATGCTGAACGTGAGGTCGGTGCCGGGTGCTTTCAGTTGAACCTTGTCGGCGCGTTTCATCCGGCGCTCCAACGGAACCATGGCGCGAGCCATCCTCGCATAATTCATCGTGCAAACATCAAAATACAAATCCTCGAACGCCTCGGTGCTCATGCCGGCCGCCTGCGCCATGCTCGGCGTCGGCCAGCGCAAGACACACCAGCGCGTTTTGTTGACGCGATAATCCAAAACCGGGCGCATGATTTTGGAATACAATTGCAGCCGCCCGCTTGGCACATCGGAATTTTCGTTGGCGTTGGCGCTGCCGCGAATGGCGATATAGGCCTGCATCTTTTTCATCCGGGACAGCTCCATGTCCCGAACGAGCGCGGCATGGCTTCCGTTGGTTTCAAGGAGCGTCTCGCGCACGACACGCGTATGGCGCACTTCGACCAGCGGCGTGCCGCCGGCTTTACGCGCCGCGCGGATGAGTTCGATGGTAAACTCGTCCGGCACGTCAATCATGTCGAACAACACCCGGTCGCCCTTTTTTAATTCGGTTGAATACTCCACCAACAGCCTGGCCAGTTTTCGATAGCGCGGATCGGTCATAAATTTGCAGCAGGTTAAATTGGAATTCCGAATTGTCGAGCCGGTTTGATTTCAACCCCAAGGCGCAAAGAGCCGAGACGCGAAGAAAAAACGCTTGCCGTCTTGGAGTGCGGCGGCAAGCGAAGCGCGACGCCGCTTTCAGACCGGGAGTTGCAAAAGCGGTGTCAGCCCCGTTCCCCGCCAGCCACCGCAGTCCAAGACGCTGGCGCGCCATCCGGCACTGGCTGGAATGTAGATACGTCGTCCAGCAGAAAGTATTTATCGTTTTTCAATAAAAATATGTTGACAAACGGAATTGTTTGAGTTATTCTCGCGCCATGAAGAACTTTCAAAACAAAGCAAAAATCATAAAGGTCAGCAGAATTCTGCGGAACATCGCATTTGCCGGACTCGTTATTTGGGTGCTTATCATTCCGGCATCTTTGGCGACAGCGATTTTACCGCCTATGTTTTCAAAGGAACTTTCATTGTCGCTCACCCAATTCCTGGTTATTCCAATATTTTTGTTTGCATTTGTAACCAACCTAAAAATATTCCGCTTCCTTGACCGTTTGAGAAATGGCTGTTTTTTCGATGCGCAAACAGTAGGGAATTTGAACGCCGCCGCCATGTGCTGGCTGATGCTATGGCTTTATGAAGTGTTGTTTTATGTCCTCATGCAACGGCCTTGGTCAAATCCCCATGATTTTAGTCTCTACCATTTTCCGCCGGATATGGGAGGATTATTTGCGGCATTGACCTTAAAATTTGTCGCTTGGTTTTTCCGCGAAGCTCAAGGCTTGCAAGAGGAACAGGAATTGACCGTTTAAGCTTATGCCCATTATCGTCAATCTGGACGTGGTTTTGGCGCAGCGGAAAATGCGGCTGAATGATCTGGCCGAGGCCGTGGACATCACGCCGCAAAACCTGTCCATCCTCAAAACCGGCAAGGCCCGGGCCATTCGTTTCTCCACGCTCGAAGCCATTTGCGAAACACTCGAATGCCAGCCCGGCGAAATTCTGGAATTTCGCTCGGAAACAGCGAAGAAGAAATTGGCCGCGCAAACTTGAAAATGGCCCGCGAAGAAAATGCTTGTCGTCTTGGAGTGCGGCGGCTGTGACGCCGCTTTTGAACGGCTGGTGATTTTCAAACTTGAAGTGCCCGTCCAAATTTCAGCGTTGTCCCAAAGCGGCGTCGCGCTGCGCTTGCCGCCGCACTCCAAGACGCTGGCGCGGCTGCCGGTCTTAAACTAAAAATTTGAGCCGGCGGACATCGGCTGCTACAAATGTCGGCGAATGAACCGCGAGACGTTGGACAAATTTTTCGAGCGCGCCATCCTGGCGTTCATTCTCGCCATTCTTGTTTTCGGTCCGCTGGCCATGGGCGCGGTGGATGCGTGGGCGTTTCTGGTCATCCAGGGATTGACGATGGCCGTGATGGTTTTATGGGCATTGCGATTGTGGATCAGCCCGAATCGCCGGCTTTTCTGGCCACCAATTGGCTGGCTGGTGCTGGCCTTCGCCTTCTATGCCATTGGACGTTATCTCACGGCCGACATCGAGTACGTGGCGCGGCAGGAAATGATCCGGGTCTTGCTGTACGCCTTTTTGTTTTTCGCCATCGTTCATAATTTGCAGCGGCCGGAATCGGCGCAAATCATCAGTTTCACGCTGATTTTTCTGGCGGCGGGAATTTCGGGCTATGCCATTTATCAATTTCTGGCCCACTCAAATTACGTGTGGAATTTAATCTCGCCGTACGCGGGGCGGGGAATGGGCACCTACATTTCACCCAATGATTTTGCCGGATTTCTGGAAATGCTTTTGCCGTTGGCGGTGGCCTACGCGCTGGCGGGACGCGTCAAACCTCTGGTGCGCGCGCTGCTCATTTACGCGGCGGTAGCCATGATAGCAGGCCTGGCGGTGACGCTCTCGCGCGGTGGCTGGGTGGCGGCAGCGGCTGGATTGCTGGTCCTTTTGGCGGTTTTTATCAGCCGATGCGACTATCGTTTGCCGGCCCTGTGTTTGCTGATCGTTTTGGCAGCAGGCGGGACCATTTTTGTCACCAAATACCTGGCGACCACGTTAAGTTACGCTCAGAGGATAAAAAATCCGGAGAACTTCACTCAACAGGATTGGAACATCCGTCACGACATGTGGGGCGCCGCGGTGCAAATGTGGCAGGACCATTTTTGGTGGGGCGTCGGGCCGGCGCTTTACGACTATCGTTTTCCCCAATACCGTCCGGAAGACATGCAAATGCGCCCCGGGTGGGCGCACAATGATTATTTGAATTTGCTGGCCGACTGGGGCACGGTCGGCGGCGGCATTGTACTGGCAGGCATGATAACGTTCAGCATGGGTTTGATAAAAACGTGGAAACATGTCCGCCCTCCCAGGAATGATCTTGGCCGCAGTTTGAGCAATCGTTTCGCCTTCTTTCTTGGCGCCTCCGCCGGTTTGCTTGCGCTGGCGGTCCATTCGGTGGTGGATTTCAACCTGCACATTCCAGCCAATGCGATTCTCGGAGTGACATTGCTGGCCTTGTTAAGCGGCAATCTCCAGCTCGCAGAACGCAACGAACCCACGACACGTCCTTCCACCAAGGTGCCGGCCACTTTGGCGCTGATTGCGGGCATCGCGTATTTGGGCTGTCAGGAATGGCGACGGGGTTGCGAACAATTTTGGCTGGCACAGGCGAAATCATTTTCGGATTTTTCCCCCGGGCACATGACAGCGTTGGGAAAAGCTTTCACTATTGAACCGATGAATTTTGAAACGGCTTATGATATTGGCGAAATCTATCGCGAACAAAGTTTCGATAACGTCCAAAATTACGAGGAACTGTCCAAGACAGCGATGGAATGGTACGCGCGCGGCATGAAGCTCAACCCGTATGATAGCTACAATTATTTGCGTTATGGCATGTGTCTCGACTGGTTGGGACACCACATCGAGGCCGCGACGTATTTCCACCAGGCCGAGGCACTCGACCCCAATGGTTCCTTCACGGCGGCCAATGTAGGCTGGCATTATGTACAGGTGGGAGATTATGCCGCGGCCAGATCATGGCTGGCACGATCCTTGCGTCTTTACTGGCAAAAGAACGTGATTGCCAGCACGTATTTGAGAATAGCCGAGCAGAAGCTGGTTGAAAATGCTTCCGGTGGAAGTCATTTACCCGCAGGCTTTTAATTGGCCCCGGCGAAAAAAATATGGTTTGACATTTGACAGCCAGGATTTATAGTTTGACAAGATCAAATAGTTTTGAAAGGGTGACTTTATGAAATATATGAAGACGTTGATTACCTTCGTGGTGAGCGGCTTTGTTTTGGCGTTCGCCAGCAGCGCAGTCGCGCAGACCGTGAAAGCCTGTGTTGTGACCGTTGTGCGCATCCAAGGCCAGGCGCGCTATTCCTTGGGTGACAATATCTGGCACCCGTTGGTTGTCGGCAAGATATTGAGGTCCGGCGCCATCATTCAAAGTGCGGTTGACTCGACGGTGGATATTGTGTTGAGTGGAGATCCAGTGATGATGCCCCAAGCTGCTTCCACCCCGGACACGATCGACTTGGCACCCGATCCCGGCGTCCGCGGCTTGATTTCCGACAAACCCATGGTTCAGCAAAATGTAATTCGGATGTTCAGCAATACCGTGCTGGCCGTTGACAAACTAACACAAGCCGACACTGGCGTGGACACCGTCAGTGATACGGAACTCGATTTACGCGCGGGTCGCATTTTCATGAACGTCAAGAAAATGTCGTCCGCATCGCAATTTATCATCAAAATTCCCAATGGCGTGGCAGGTATTCGCGGATCTTCAGGTTGTCTTGGTGCAGACGGCACAGTCCAGTGGTTCACCGGTCAAATACTCATTTCCCTCATCGACCCTAAGACCGGGCTGCCAGTCACGGAGACGATCAACGGCGGATTTTGGTTCAACCCACAAACGGGCCAGGTATTAAGCATAGATGTGTCTTCGCAAGATTGGAGCAACCTTGCTCA
>Ga0335085_10008045_pt1 | contig 16172 bp, 10 predicted proteins | sample Lox_Sample_45_FD_206712 | JGI IMG/M metagenome (GOLD analysis project Ga0335085, IMG submission 206712) | Soil microbial communities from Loxahatchee National Wildlife Refuge, Florida, United States - Lox_Sample_4.5 | ecosystem: Environmental > Terrestrial > Soil > Wetlands | place: USA...
CCTTCAGTATTTCCCTTGGATGATAAGTGTATTCGGGAAAAATTATTTTGAGCGTTTGATATTTTTTTAAGGGTTCTAATGCCTGTTCCAGGGCAGAATAAATATCTTTTTCAAAATTCTCATAAACAGCAGCATAATTTCCTGCAACAGATGGCAACAGTTTATCCAGCAGCAATAATTTATCTTTTGGAATGGAATTAATGATGTCATGAGCATTCTCTCCACCTTCCATAAAATGCGGAATGATCACATAATAAGAATAATCTTCCCTTTTATTTTTCAATAATTCTTTGAAGAGGGAATAATCGTTGTTATAGATATAAAAATCTATGGAAGCATTTTCTCCGAGAGCTGTGACAAAAGCATCATAAATAATTTTTTTATGCGTGCTCAGCTTATTGAACAGTAAAAAAACCTTAATTCTTTTTTTGATATTGATATTGGCGATAAAATAGCCCTTGCCCGGAACCGAATTGACAATACCCATATTCTTGAGGTCGCGGTATACCCTTGTACCCGTATCGCGCGAAATTTCCAGTTCATAGCTGAGATCGTTGATGGAAGGCAATAAATAGTCCCTGCCGATCCGTCCCTCCTCGATAGCTTTCAGGATTGAATCGATCACCTGCCTGTATTTTGGAGTAACCGAATGCTCGTCAATGGCAATCAGCCGGTAAATATTTTCAGATTCCATAATCAGTCGTAAATGTATTTATTTTAATCGATCAGCCAGGTATTTCGGGCAATCATAACAGTTCAGGACGGATAGATAAATGAGAGGAATTAATTTTAATGGGAACAAACTTTGGAAAAGTGCCTAACTTTTTGAAAGTTTGGGATCTCTTCGGACAGATCATCACTATAAATCTTGCCAATATGCTCAAATCAGTTTCTTTATTTTCAATGTTCCTGTTTCTTTTCTGTTTCTCAAAAGCCCAGGTAAAAGTAGAAGACCTCCTTACTGAAAACCGCACAAATCCTGTCGGGGTTGATATCCTCTTGCCGAGATTCAGCTGGCAAATCATTTCCGATAAAAGAAATACGATTCAGACGGCTTATGAAATCCGTGTCAGTAATTCTTCATCCTCTCTTACTCAGAATAAAAAAATAGTATGGGGCCCGGGCAGGATCAATTCTGATTCATCGGTACATATAACCTATCAGGGGCCTGCGCTGGAATCAGGAAAAAAATATTATTGGCAGGTAAGGATATGGGATAATAAAGGCGATGCCTCTGCATGGAGCGAGCCGTCATATTGGCAAATGGGTTTATTGCAGAAATCAGACTGGAAGGCGAAATGGATTCAACCCGGATTTACTGAAGATTCTGTCATGAGACCGAGTCCGCTTTTCAGAAAAACATTCACTGCTAACAAAAAAATACAATCAGCTTACGCTTATATCACGGCCCATGGGCTCTATGAAGCACAGATCAATGGCCGGCGGGTGGGAGACGCATTTTTGACACCCGGGTGGACCTCATACAAAAAAAGATTGCAGTACCAGATGTATGATGTGACTGATTTTATTTCGGCGGGAAGCAATGCAATCGGAGTAACGCTGGGGAGCGGATGGTATCGGGGATATATCGGATTTAGCAATAATAAGAACTTTTATGGAAGAGATATCTCGCTTTTATTTCAGTTGGATCTAACCTATACTGATGGAAGTAAGGAGACAATCGTTTCTGACGAATCCTGGAAATCATCTACAGGTTCTATCAAATCATCCGAAATATATAATGGGGAGACTATTGACGCCCGCGATGAAAAAACAGGATGGTCAACCGCTCAATATAAAGACGATGCATGGAGCGGAGTAAAGGTTGCAGAATTTCCCAACGATCATTTAATCGCAACCTATAATGAGCCAATCAGGAAACATGAAACTTTCAAAGCGCTTCGCATACTCACAACTCCCAAGGGAGAAAAAGTAATTGATTTCGGGCAGAATCTTGTCGGATGGGTAGTGGTAAAAGTAAAAGGAAATGCCGGCGATAAAATTATGATCTCACATGCCGAAGTGCTGGACAAAGAAGGTAATTTCTATACCGAAAATTTACGCGCTGCTAAAGCGGAAGATACTTATATACTGAAAGGCGGGGAAGAAGAAACCTTTGAACCTCATTTTACTTTTCATGGATTTCAGTTCATAAAAGTAGAAGGATATCCGGGTGAATTAAAACCTGAGAATTTTACGGCTGTCGCTCTTTATTCTGATATGAAGAAGACAGGATCGTTTACGAGTTCGGATGCTTTGATTAATCAACTACAACATAATATCCAGTGGGGACAAAAAGGAAATTTCCTGGATGTGCCAACGGATTGTCCGCAAAGAGATGAACGACTCGGCTGGACCGGAGATGCGCAGGTCTTTTCCCGGACGGCTACTTACAATATGAATGTGAATGATTTTTTTGCAAAGTGGCTGAAAGATGTCGCTGCCGATCAGGCTTCCAACGGCGCCGTTCCATTTGTAATTCCGAATGTTTTGAATGTTTCGATCGGAAGCACCGGCTGGGCTGATGTGGCAACCATTATTCCATGGAATATATATCTCGCTTATGGTGATAGAAGAGTTCTTGAGCAACAATATAACAGCATGAAAGGATGGGTGGAACATATGCATCATGCGAGTAAAAACGATTTATGGAATACTGGATTTCATTTTGGAGACTGGCTCTTCTATCGCCCGGAAGATGATAATGACGGGCGCGCTGCTGTAACAGATAAATATTTGATCGCTCAATGTTTTTATGCAAGATCCACGCAATTGCTGATCAATGCAGCAAAAGTGTTGGGTAAGCAGGATGATATGACTTTTTATTCCGGGCTTCTTCAGAAAATAAAAGATGCATTTGTAAAAGAATATATGACGCCCAATGGAAGACTGGTATCAGGAACTCAAACTGCATATGTACTTGCATTGAATTTTGATATGTTGCCTGAATCGTTGAGAGCACAGGCGGCAGACAGGCTGGTGCAAAATATCAGCAGTTATGGCAATCATTTAACAACAGGTTTTTTGGGAACTCCATATCTCTGTCATGTGCTGAGCAGGTTTGGCCATACCGATATTGCATACAAATTATTGTTGCAACAAACATATCCATCATGGTTATACCCTGTAAAAATGGGTGCAACAACGATTTGGGAAAGATGGGATGGAAGAAAACCCGACAGCACTTTTCAAACGCCCGGGATGAATTCATTCAATCATTATTCTTATGGAGCGATTGGCGACTGGATGTACCGAGTGGTTGCAGGGATTGATACTTACGAAGATGGCCCGGGATATAAGCATATCAGGATTATGCCACATACTGGAGAGGGTTTGACAACCGTATCAGCCGATTTGCAAACTTATTATGGAACAGTGAGCTCTCATTGGAAGACAGAAAACGGTTCATTTAGCCTGGATGTGGAAATTCCGGCAAACACAACTGCCTCTGTATATGTTCCCGCCGGATCAGCAGATGCGATAAAGGAAAACGGGCAGGCTCTGTCATCCAATAAAGATATTCAGTCTGCAGGTAACAGTGATGGATATGTGCAGTTAAACATGGGATCGGGGAAATATCATTTCACGGTTAGCAAATAGTCCGGTCCGGATTCGGCATATTCTATCGTTCAAACAACCAGCAGACATATGAGAAAACAATTTCTTTTTTTAATCATTTTTGTTTTTACAGGATCTTTTGTTTTTGCACAAACAATTACAGATGCAGCCAACCCTGAATCAGCAGGATTTTCTTCGGAAAGATTAAAAAGGCTTGATACCAGTATGACCGGATGGGTGAACAGGCAGTGGATGAACGGGGCTGTGGGACTGGTGATAAGAAACAATAAGATTGTTTTTTATAAAGCTTATGGTTATAAGGATGTGGATGCAAAGACAGAGATGTTAAAGGATGATATTTTCAGAATTGCATCGCAAACTAAAGCGATCACTTCCGTAGCAGCGATGATTTTATATGAGGAAGGGAAGTTTTTGCTGGATGATCCGGTGTCGAAATATATTCCATCCTTTGCCAATGAGAAAGTGCTGGATAAATTCAATCCGGAAGACTCTTCCTACACGACAGTTCCGGCAAAGCGACAGGTTGCGGTCCGCGACCTGCTCACACATACTTCCGGTATCGGATATGCGCAGATCGGAAACAGGGAAGCCAATGCGATCTACGCAAAAAATCACCTGATGGCCGGATTTTATGTCCAGAATGAAAAATTGTTAGAAGCAATATCGAGGCTGGGTGGATTGCCACTCATGTATCAGCCCGGCGAAAAATGGATGTATGGCCTTAATAGCGATGTATTGGGATGCCTCGTAGAAATTTGGTCAGGAATGTCGCTGGATGAATTCTTCCGGAAAAGAATATTCGAACCTTTGGGAATGAAGGATACCTATTTTAATCTTCCAAAAGAAAAAGGAAACAGGCTGGTGAATCATTATATTGAATCGGCGGGACATTTTAATAAACAGAATCAGTCATTTGCCGTGGATATGGATTATCCGTTGAAAGAGAAAACATATTTCTCCGGAGGAGCCGGGCTTTCTTCTACCGCCTATGACTATGCGATTTTTTTGCAGATGCTGCTCAACGGCGGAACCTATAACGGTAAAAGGATATTGAGCCGCAATATAGTTCGCATGATGACGATGAACCAGATCGGCGATCTTAATCTGGATGAAGATAAGTTCGGGCTGGGTTTCCGTGTAATATCGGAAAGAGGCAGCAGCCTTTTTCCAACCCAGGCTGGTACTTTCGGATGGGGCGGCGCTTTTTCCACTGTGTATTGGGTTGATCCGAAGGAAAAGATGATTACAATTCTTTATCGCCAGATGTGGGGACTGCACGGAAGCGAACTGGATAATAAATTTCGTGTGCTGGCGTACCAGGCGCTGAATGATTAAACCCGGTTGACGGTATCCTCTGACCGAAAAAATAAATACCCATAAATAAATTCGAATGAAACATATACTAATTCTATTTCTCATAACAATTATGAGTTGTGCCCAGGCGCAACAAAAAATTATTCCTCTTTATAGTGGTCCTGCTCCCGGCTCTGAAAGCTGGAACTGGGGTGAAAAAGAAAATAATAATAACCTGTTTCATGAAAGAGTTGTTTACAATGTTTCTCAACCCACCCTGACTGTTTTCATACCGGATACTCCAGTTGCAAATGGGACGGGCGTGGTAATTTGTCCGGGAGGTGCATTCCAGGTTCTTTCCATTGACCAGGAAGGTTATGATGTGGCGAGATGGCTGAATAAAAAAGGAATTACCGCATTTGTGTTGAAATACCGGTTAATGCATACGCTGACTGACGATCCTGTAAAAGAATTAATGGCAAAAAACCCGGGGGCGACTTCAGCTAATAAAAAATTCGAGGAAGAAGTCCGGCCGGTTGTGGCAATGGCTATCGCAGATGCAAAAGCCGCTGTCGAATACGTTCGCAAATATGCGGCTGAATATAAACTTGCGCCCAATCATATTGGATTGATTGGTTTCTCTGCAGGAGGAACACTCGCAGCCGGGGTTGCTTACAATCACAATCCTGAAAACCGTCCCGATTTTGTTGCGCCGATTTATCCATATCTCGGAAATTTTTCAAGAGATTCGATTCCGAAAGATGCACCACCCATGTTTATTGCAGTGGCCGCAGACGATTATTTCGGTTTCGATAAACCAAGTGCAGACCTGTACAAGGAATGGACTGCATCCAAACATTCGGCAGAACTGCATATTTATTCTAAAGGCGGTCATGGTTTTGGTATGAAGAAACAAAACCTGCCATCAGACAGCTGGATCGATCGTTTCGGAGACTGGATGAAGCTTTTGGGGTATATGAAGTAGACCATTGGCCATAGTCCATGGTCCATTGTAATTTCTCTCATGACAGTCCATAACAGTTGCCCGGACATCTTTATTTATTTTTACGATTCTCAAATACACTAACGAATGCAGGTCATTTTAGGAACCATATTTCATTTCATCGGCGGGTTTGCTTCCGGAAGTTTTTATATGCCATATAAAAAAGTCAGGAACTGGCATTGGGAAAATTACTGGATCATTGGAGGATTGTTTTCATGGCTGATTGTTCCGCCGCTCGCCGCATGGTTAACAGTACCCGGTTTTTCAGAAATTATCAAAGCCACTCCCGCCAACACGATCAGGTATACAATTTTATTTGGTGTGTTATGGGGTTTTGGCGGACTCACATATGGATTGGGAGTAAGATATCTTGGTATGTCGCTTGGCAATTCTGTAGTGCTTGGTTTCTGCTCTGCATTCGGAGCTTTGATTCCTTCAATTTATTATAATTTTTTTCCTGCTCCGGGCAAAACAACTTTTCATGACCTGGTAAGCACAACATGGGGGAGGATTGTTTTCCTCGGAATTATTGTTTGTTTAATCGGCATCTATATCTGCGGGCGTGCAGGAACAATGAAAGAAAAGGAATTGCCTGAAGAAGAAAAGAAAAAATCTGTCGAAGAATTCAACCTGGTCAAAGGATTGGTTGTTGCTATTTTTTCAGGAATCATGAGTGCCTGTTTCAATTTCGGGATCGAAGCAGGGAAGCCCATGGCAGAAGCAGCAGTTGCAGCAGGTATGAATCCCCTGTACCAGAATAATGTGACCTATGTAGTATTGTTATGGGGAGGATTGGCTACTAACTTTATCTGGTGTATGATTCTGAATATTCGCAATAGAACTTTTGGCGATTATACAGATCGGAAAACACCATTGATGAAAAATTATTTGTTTTCAGCTTTGGCTGGTACGACCTGGTTCCTGCAGTTTTTCTTTTATGGAATGGGTGAAAGCAAACTGGGGAATGGAGCCAGTTCATGGATACTGCATATGGCATTTATTATCCTGGTCGCGAATTCATGGGGAATTGTGTTGAATGAATGGAAGGGTGTAAGCTCTAAAACGAGGACGACGATCACTATTGGAATAGCAACTATTTTATTCTCCGTTGTACTTGTAGGAATTGGAAATTCTTTGAAATAAAAAATCTTTGAACCGCTGGGAGGGTGATATTTTCTCTATGCCTCTGCATCTCCGCGGTCACCTTATCTTAAAAAATAAGCAATATGGCAATAACTAACTCAGATACACAACCGAAATCGACTTCAAAAAAGAAAGACTTTAGTCATGTAAGCTACCTGTGGGATGATGTCAAAGCGGCTGAGCTGGCTGGCGATGAGGTTGCGCTGTTGATTTATCGTTCCAATTTATTGGGAGCCGATCTCAGGCTCACTAACTATGGAGGCGGAAATACATCCTGTAAGATGATGGAAAAAGATCCTCTTACGGGGAAGAAGACTGAAGTGATGTGGGTGAAAGGATCGGGAGGAGATCTCGGAACCCTGAAAAAAAGCGGACTCGCAGCCTTATATGTCGATCGCTTGCGAAATCTCGAAAAAGTATACAGGGGAATTGAACATGAAGACGAAATGGTTGAATTGTTTAATCATTGCATTTTTGATCTTCAATCCAAGGCGCCTTCCATCGATACGCCACTGCATGCTTTTCTTCCATTCAATCATATCGATCATTTGCATCCGGATGCGGCAATTGCGATTGCAGCTGCAAAAGATGGAAAGCAAATCACGAAGAAATTATTTGATGGAACAATAGGATGGGTGGATTGGCAACGCCCTGGATTTGACCTGGGATTAAAATTGAAAAAATGTCTTGATGAAAATCCCGGAATAAGAGGCATCATGCTCGGATCACATGGATTGTTCACCTGGGGTGATACTGCTTATGAAAGTTATATCAACACTCTCGAAGTCATCGAACGCTGTGCAGAATACCTGGAAGAGAATATCAAAAAAAATAAATCAGTTTTTGGAGGAGCGAAAATTCAATCGCTGCCAAAGCAGGAACGTTTGAATAAAGCAGCCACACTCGCTCCGGTACTTCGTGGTCTCTGCGCACTCGGTTCTTATCCCCGCCCTCAGGAGGGATTCAGGGGGGTGGGCCATTTTACAGATGATGAAAGAGTGCTTGAATTCATCAACTCGAAAGATCTTGAAAGGCTTGCTCCGATGGGAACCAGTTGTCCCGATCATTTTCTTCGGACAAAAATCAGTCCGCTGGTATTGAATCTTAGTCCGGATGAAAATATTAGTGATGTCGCTGTTATTAAAACTAAACTGGCCCCACAGTTTGAAGATTACAGGAAGCTTTACGCTGAATATTATACTCAATGCAAACATCCTGATAGTCCCGCTATGCGCAATCCGAATCCGGTAGTGATTTTGTATCCCGGGATTGGCATGTTTACTTTTGCGAAGGATAAACAGACAGCAAGAGTAGCTGCGGAATTTTATATCAATGCCATCAATGTAATGAAAGGAGCAGAAGCTATTTCTTCATACACGGCATTGCCGAGGCAGGAAGCTTTTAATATCGAATACTGGCTGCTGGAAGAAGCCAAGCTGCAACGCATGCCCAAACCAAAAACATTATCAGGAAGAGTTGCATTAGTCACGGGAAGTGCGGGTGGGATCGGGAAAGCGATTGCAAAAAAATTTGCTAACGAGGGGGCCTGTGTCATCATCAATGATAATGACAAAGAAAGACTGGAGAATGCAAAGTTTGAATTTCAGCAGCAATATGGAAAGGATGTTTTTGCTGCAGATGAACTTGATGTTACCAATACAGCTACTATCAAAAAAACATTTGAAACAGCAGCGCTTGCATTTGGTGGGATAGATATTGTCGTGAATTGCGCAGGTCTTTCTATTTCAAAACCATTGGAAGAACATTCGGAAAAAGACTGGGATCTTTTGTATGATGTTCTGGTAAAAGGTCAGTTTTTAGTTACAAAGCAAGCCGTTGAGATTATGCATAAGCAGGATATGGGCGGAGATATTTTAAATATCGTTAGCAAAAATGCATTGGTGAGCGGTCCTAATAACGCCGGATATGGATCAGCGAAAGCAGCGCAGTTGCATTTGAGCAGACTGAATGCTGCTGAATTGGGAAAAGATAAGATAAGAGTGAACGTCGTTAATCCGGATGCAGTGATTGCTGATAGCAAGATATGGTCGGGAGCCTGGGCCGAGGGACGCGCAAAAGCTTATGGGATTATGGTGGAAGAATTGCCGGCTTACTATGCCAAACGCACACTGCTGAATGAAATTATTTTGCCTGAAGATATTGCCAATGCCTGCTTTGTTTTTGTAAGCGGTTTATTAAATAAATCCACGGGTAATGTTTTGAATGTGGATGGAGGAGTTGCAATGGCATTTGTGAGGTAAGTTTTTCGAGCAGAGCTAACAGAGGAAAAGAGAAATCCCTCCTTTTCTCCCTTTGCCCTGCGCGACAATAAAAAGATTATAAGATGCAGAGATTCGCGTTTACTATGATACTCTTGGACGGATTCGCAGACGAATATAAAAAGCGACATGACGCAATATGGCCTGAATTAACACATCTCCTTAACCAAAAAGGGATTCACGACTATTCTATTTTTTTAGACGAATCGACAAATACATTATTTGGCTATCTTACTATAGAAAATATAAAAGAATTAGACGAGTTGCTTAACGAGCCGCTGATGCAAAAATGGTGGTCGTACATGAAAGATATCATGGAAACAAATGCAGACAATTCTCCTAAGACTGTATCACTAAGAGAAGTTTTTCACCTGCCATAAATGAGCAATATGCAAATCGAAAAAAATAAAATCCAGGAATACAATCAATCATTACTCCCTGTGCATAAACAGGCATTTGATTATCTTAATTCAGCGATAAAAAACATCGATTATGTTTTACAAAGACTCATCGATTTCCAGGTTGCTATTCCCAGTTGGGCATTAGGAACAGGTGGCACCCGCTTTGGCCGTTTCAATACAGGAGGCGAGCCGAGGAACCTGGAGGAAAAAATAGAAGATATAGGATTGTTGCATGCACTCAACTGTTCAAGCGGTGCTGTTTCATTACATATTCCCTGGGATATTCCTTCCGACTACGCATATATAAAGACGTTAGCAGCGCAGCAGGGCTTACGTTTCGATGCCATGAACTCAAATACATTCCAGGATCAGCCGGGCCAGGCACTGAGTTATAAATTCGGATCCATGCAGCATGTTGATAAATCGGTCCGCCGGCAGGCAGTTGAACATAACCTGGAAGTAATTAAATACGGAGTTGAATTAGGTTCAACCTCTTTGACGGTCTGGCTCAGCGACGGTTCCTGTTTTCCTGGTCAACTGAATTTTAGAAAAGCATTTGAAAATACGCTGGAGAGCCTTCGGGAAGTATATGCTGCTTTGCCATCAGGATGGAAAATGTTTTTGGAATACAAAGCATACGAACCCAATTTTTATTCAACCACGGTAGGTGATTGGGGACAATCATTATTATATACTTCAAAGTTGGGTGAAAAAGCCTATACCCTTGTTGACCTCGGTCATCATCTTCCCAACGCAAATATTGAACAGATTGTTTCATTATTGATGATGGAAGGGAAATTGGGGGGATTTCATTTCAACGATTCAAAATATGGGGACGATGATTTAACAGTTGGGAGCATCAAACCCTATCAATTGTTCCTAATTTTTAATGAACTGATTGGCGGAATGGATGCAAGAAATATGAATCATGCAGAAGGACTTGGCTGGATGATTGATGCATCTCATAATGTAAAAGATCCTTTGGAAGATCTGTTGCAATCTGTTGAAGCCATCATGATCAGTTATGCCCAGGCTTTGCTGGTCGATAGAAAAAAATTATCTGAGGCGCAACAGAAAAATGATGTAGTCATTGCTCAGGAAATATTACAAAATGCATTCCGGACTGACGTTCGGCCATTGGTGGCTGAAGCAAGATTGAGGGCCGGTGGCGCACTGGATCCGCTGGCAATTTTCAGAAATGAAAAACTGAGGCAGAAGCTCATAAAGGAAAGAGGACTGAAAACAGTAGCAACAGGATTGTAGTTGCAAGTCATGAAATTACAAAAGCCGGTTAGTCCGGAAGTCAGAAAGAAAAAAAAATTTTGGACCCCGGACTCTTGATTTCCGGATTAAATAATCAGGATACATGAAAACAAAAGTCATCGCGATATTCGATGTTGGTAAGACCAATAAAAAATTAATACTCTTTGATGAACAGTATTATCCTGTATATGAAAAAAGTATTCAGTTGCCGGAAATCGTTGATGAAGATGGCTTTCCCTGTGAAGATCTGCAGGCTTTAACAGATTGGATAAAAAATTCCTTCCATTCTATTCTATCGGGAAATCAGTTTGATCTTCGGGCCATCAATTTTGCCGCATATGGCGCGAGCTTTGTGCATCTTGGAGCCAATCATCAACCAGTCACTCCTTTATACAATTACCTGAAGCCATATCCTCAGGCTTTGCAAATTCAGTTTTATAGTTATTATGGAGGAGAAGAAGCGCTCGCTTTACAAACCGCTTCTCCTGTTCTGGGGAGCCTGAATTCAGGACTGCAACTATATCGCCTGAAATATGAGAAGCCTGAAATATTTAAAAAAATCAGCTGTTCCCTTCATCTTCCTCAATACCTCAGTTTTTTAATTTCATCAAAACTTGCTACGGATATTACCAGTCTCGGTTGTCATACACATCTCTGGAACTTTGGGAAAAATGAATATCATGCGTGGGTTATGAAGGAAGGGATATTGTCTAAATTTGCGGATATCCATGACAGTGATAAGCCCATTGGAAAGATAGTTGTTGCGACTTCGGAAAACTTTGACATACCTGTTGGAATCGGACTGCACGATAGTTCCGCCGCGTTGATTCCATATCTGTCTTCCGTTAAGGAATCTTTTATATTATTATCAACGGGCACATGGAGTATCAGCCTGAATCCATTCAATCACTCGTCATTGACAAAAGAAGAACTTGAACTGGATTGTCTATGCTATCTCAGTTATACCGGGAAAGCGGTCAAAGCATCGAGATTGTTTGCCGGGTATATGCATGAGCAGCAGGTAAAGAAAATAGCCGGACATTTTAGCAAATCAGATGATTATTATACGAGTGTTTCCTGCAATTTCGAATTGCTCGATAGCTTATTCGAAAAATATTATGGCATGAGCGAACATTCTTCAGAATTTTCTTATGAACATAATTTGTATTCTTTTTCAAATTTTGAAGAAGCCTATCATCAATTGATATTTGATTTGATTCTTCAGCAAATAGAATCGACGAAACTGGTTTTGAAGGGATCAACAGTGAAAAAAATATTTGTGGATGGCGGTTTCAGTAAAAATCCGGTTTATATGCAGATGCTTTCACGCTCATTTCCCGAAATGAATGTTCTGGCCTCTTCAATGTCACAGGCCACAGCGCTGGGAGCAGCTTTATCAATACATGGATATTGGAACAGTCAGGAAGTTCCATTGAATTTGGTTAACAGACCATAGACCATTGGCCATGTTCCTTCGCCCTTCATCCTTCGCCCTTTGCCCTTCCTCCATAGTCTGTTCTCAGTCACTATCTGTATCGAAATCGGACAGTTTTTTAAAGCCCTGAAATTATAAATAAATGGTTTTGAACCGGATATTCTGAGGCATTCCCTTTGCGTCTTACTCATATCATCGGGATTTAAAAATCTATTATATGTTTAAAAATTATTTGAAGACTGCTCTGAGGAATTTAAAGCGAAATAAAGCTTATACATTCATCAATGTATCGGGACTGGCTGTTGGCATTGCTGCAGGCCTGTTGATTTTCCTGATCATCAATTTTGAAACCAGCTTCGATAATTTTCATAAGCAACGAAAAAATATTTACAGGGTAGCATCTGAGTTCCATAGTCCGGATGGGGTTAATTATTCAGGCGGGGTGTCTTTTCCTGTAGCTAAAGCCTTAAAAATAGATTTTCCACAGATTAAGGAAGTTGCTGTTATTTTTAAAAATGATGATGTACAGGTCACAATAACTGACGATGCTACTCACCAGCAAAAAAAACTCCAGGAAACAGACCTCTTTTATGCTCAGCCTTCCTTCTTTAAAATCTTTGATTTTGTTTGGGTAGCGGGTGACCCGGAAAAGGCTTTGAATGATCCGAATTCGGCAGTATTAACTCAGAAAACTGCAGAAAAATATTTCGGTGACTGGAAATCTGCCGTCGGAAAAACAATTAAAGTCAATAATAAATACTTTTTTAAAATAAGCGGAATATTGAAAGATATTCCGGCAAATACTGATTTCCCCCTCAGTGTGGTTGCCGCATATTCGGCGCTAAGGAATACACCATTCAGCGGTATGGAAAATGACTGGGTGAGCACTTACAGTGATGCTTTCACTTTTGTAGTGCTGCCTCCGGAATTATCTCCGGAGAAATTGAATTCCGGATTCAGGGCTTTTGCAAAAAAACATAAACCTGAGGCCTATGCGAAAGATGCATATGTTTTACAGCCTCTCTCAGAAATGCATTATGATGAACACTTTGGGAACTTTCGCTCTCATACTTTCAGTCATGAACTGATAAGAGCGCTTGCATTGATCGGCATCTTTCTGGTTGCGATTGCCTGCGTAAATTTTATAAATCTGGCAACGGCACAGGCTGTCAACCGTTCCAAGGAAGTCGGTGTAAGAAAAGTATTGGGTAGCAATCGACAGCAGCTTGCATTTCAGTTTCTGGGTGAAACAGGATTGATCACTTTGGGAGCATCGGCGATTGCGATTTGTATCGCAGCAACAGCACTGCCTTTTCTCAATAATTTGCTGAAGGACCAGATCACAATGAATTTTCTTGCAAATCCCGGCCTGATTCTCTTCCTGATCATCACTATGATACTGGTTACTTTATTATCCGGACTTTATCCGGCAATGATCTTATCAGGTTTCAATCCCGTGACAGCATTAAAAAGTAAAATCACATCCAAAATGGTTGGAGGTATTAATTTGAGAAGAGCCCTCGTTATTTTACAATTTGCCATTGCTCAGGTGCTCATCATCGGAATGCTGATTGTCGTGAGCCAGATGAATTATTTTAAAAACGCCTCCCTTGGTTTTGATAAAGCCGCAATCATCAATGTGCCGATTCCGAATGACAGTGCCAGTCATTCAAAAATGAGCTACCTGCGCGACCAATTACTTGCAAATACAGATATAGTAAATGCGAGTTTCAGTTTTGCAAGCCCTTCTGCAGATGGCAACTGGAATAGTGATTTTAATTTTAATCACTCGCCAAAGGCTACTGATTTCAGCGCCAACCTGAAATGGGCAGATGCTAATTATTTTAAAACGTATGGACTTCAGTTCGTGGCAGGTAGGGCGTATTATCCAAATGATACTGTCAGCGAATTTGTTGTCAACGAAACCCTGGTAAGAAAATTAGGTATCCACAATCCTGAAGATATACTTGGAAAGGAAATAAATTTTTGGGATGGCTCAAAGGTTGCAAAAGTTGTAGGAGTTATCAAAGATTTTAATGCCTATTCTTTGCGCCTCACAATGGCCCCAGTGGTTTTGAGTACATGGAAAGATGTTTATCAAACCATCAATATCAAAATAAAACCCGGTTCCGAAAAAACAGTGTTGCCCTTTGTTGAAAAAATTTGGAATGAAAGTTTCCCGGAATACGTTTATGAATACCAGTTCCTGGATAAAACAATTGAAAATTTTTACAGGCAGGAAAACCAGTTATCAGTATTGTACAAAATATTTGCAGGGATTGCCATATTTATTTCCTGCCTTGGTTTATATGGACTGGTTTCATTCATGGCCGTGCAGAGAACAAAGGAAGTCGGTATTCGAAAAGTATTGGGCGCTTCATCAGTAAATATTGTATATCTTCTTTCAAGAGAATTTACATTGCTCATCATCATTGCTTTTTTGATAGCGGCTCCGATTGCATACTATATCATGCATAACTGGCTCCAGAATTACTCTTATAGAATTACACTGGGTGTTTCCATTTTCGCAATGGCAATTACAGGATCAATTATCATTGCATGGATTACGGTAGGATACAGGGCAGTGAAAGCAGCAATGGCGAACCCGGTAAAAAGTTTGAGGACGGAGTGAGGGGGCGGTAGTGTAAAGTCTGTGGCCTATGTTTCGCTCTCCAGACTTCAGACCCACCCTATCGGCTGGTTTTCTTTTCCTGCATTCTCTTAATCATCTGCTTCGCATTATCATTTGAGGGATTGAGTTGTAGAGATTTTTGATAATACTCGATGGCTCTTTTCGTATCGCCCTTATTCATCAGTGCTTCACCCATACTGTCATACACATTCGCACTCTTGGGATAGAATTCGATATTCATTTGGAAATATTGAATCGCCAGGGCATATTGTTTATTATTCATCATGTTATATCCCATATTATTGATCACCTCTTCGGGCGGCATGAATTGTACTCCGGTCTCTTCTGAAAATTGACTAAACTGTTCTTTGATTTTTTCTGGATGCAAAGCGATATCATTGAAGTGAACATGGTAATCATTAAAAATAAACCTAAGTCCTGCGTATTCTGAAATGAAAGGAACAGATCCATGATCATCATCACCATAATAATCGTATTTCCAACGCAAGCCGGAACGGTTTCTTGTTTCCAGCAATGTGGCAAATGACCTGATTGATTCGAAATGTGTATTCACGTTAGTATCGCCGGTAACCAAAGTGTTGGCCTGCGCCAGGTATAATGATTTTCCTTTCAGGTTAGCGTACTGGAAATATGTTTTTGCCTTTTCCAATAATACCTGGTGATCCCACCATAGGCTCGGATCGATCACGATATAGGCATTGAATGCTTCAGGTATTGTGTACAATGCATTGATGACTGCAATGCCCCCGAATGAGTGTCCAACAAAAACGCGGTAAGGCATGGTGCGATAGGAAGAGTCAATATGGGGGATGAGTTCGTCTTTTATAAAATGCAGGAAATTATTATTCCCACCGCTCGATCTAAAAAATTCCTGCTGATTATTCTGGTAGTCCAACAGGGTATGCGTAGGCGTTAGGTCTCTTGTCCTGTCCGTATTCGGTATCGCGACGACAATCATATCGGGAATAACATGCGTTCCATTGATACCACTTCCCAATATTTCGACCAAACCACTTACCGAATTAAAATGGGCTTCGCCGTCAAGAAGGTACAATACCGGGTAACGGCCCTGGGAAAACATGGCGTTATCGTAATTCTGCGGCAGGTGCACAAAATAATTTCT
>Ga0335085_10008046_pt1 | contig 16172 bp, 12 predicted proteins | sample Lox_Sample_45_FD_206712 | JGI IMG/M metagenome (GOLD analysis project Ga0335085, IMG submission 206712) | Soil microbial communities from Loxahatchee National Wildlife Refuge, Florida, United States - Lox_Sample_4.5 | ecosystem: Environmental > Terrestrial > Soil > Wetlands | place: USA...
GAAGGAACGCGCGAGCCTGCGACCGCATGGACAGATCCTGCGCACGGGCGACCGGCTCGTTCCCGAGGAGGCCTCGCTCACCACGACCGTGTGGATGGGCGGCGTCTTCCATTCGATGGTCACCCAGGGCCACGTGAACATCAACCGCTTGCTCTCGACGACGCACTCGTATCTCGGGCTGTTCCGTTCGCATGGCCTGCGGCTCTTCGTCGAGCGCGACGGCGACTGGCAGCTGCTCGGCACGCCGTCCGCTTTCGAGATGACGCCCAGCAGCGCGCGATGGCTTTATCGCCACCAGGATCTCGTGCTCGACGTGTGCAGCTGGGCCGTGCTCGATCGGCACGAGTTGTGGCTCACGGCACAAGTGCTGCGTGGCGCGCCGTGCCGCTTCCTGGTGTCGAACCATGTGGCGCTGAATGGCGACGACGGCTCGATCGCCACGCCCGCACGGTGGCGGCGTGACGGACAGGGCATCGTCGTCGCTTGTCTGCCCGACACGGATATTGGGCGCCGCTTCCCCGCTGGCACGTTTCGCATCGATGCGACGCCGGAGACGACGATCGAGCAGATCGGCGGCGACGAACTGCTGTTCGCCGACGGGCGTTCACGCCAGCAGCCCTTCGTGGTTCTGATCTCGGCGCCGGGAACCTCGCTCGGGCTGCGCATCACCGGACAACTGATCGACGAGCCACCTGGCACTGCGGCAGAACAGCCGACAGGCGATGCAGAGGTGGCAGCGCGCTTCTGGCGCCACATGACCGGGACGCACGCCCTCGAGGCGCCGCAATCGACAGATGTGTCGCACCTCGCGGCCTTCATGCCCTGGCTCGCACACGATGCCTGGATCCACTATCTCGCGCCGCGCGGTCTCGAGCAGTACTCGGGAGGCGGCTGGGGCACGCGCGATGTGTGCCAGGGTCCGCTCGAGTTCCTGCTCTCGCTCGGACACACAGCGCCGGTGCGCGACCTGCTGCTGCACGTCTTTCGCAACCAGAACGAAGATGGTGACTGGCCGCAGTGGTTCATGTTCTTCGAACGCGAACGCAACATCCGCCCGGGCGATTCGCACGGCGACATCGTGTTCTGGCCTCTGTTCGCGCTCGCCCAATACCTGCTCGTTTCTGGCGACGGGTCGTTGCTCGACGAGGTGCTGCCGTTCTTCCATCCGGAAGGCGACATGCGCGCGCAACGCGGCAGCGTGCTTGCGCACGTCGAGAGCGCGCTTGCGCTGATCGACCGGCGGGTCATTCCCGGCACGTGTCTCGCGGCATACGGTCACGGCGACTGGAACGATTCGCTCCAGCCAGCCGATCCCGCGCTCGCCGAACAGCTCTGCAGCGCATGGACCGTCACGCTGCACTACCAGGCGATCGAGACGCTCGCACAGGCGTTGCGCGAGGCGGGCCACACGAAGCTCGCGACGAAGCTCGAAGCGTCGCTTGCCGGAATACGCGACGACTTCCAGCGTCTGCTAATCGCCGACGGCGTTGTCGCGGGCTACGCGCGGTTTCGCCCCGGGCACGCCGTCGAGTACTGGCTCCACCCGAGCGATCGCGAGACGGGCTTGCGATACAGCCTGCTGCCGATGGTCCACGGGATCCTCGCGAACCTGTTTACGAAAGAGCAAGCCGTGCAGCACGCGGAGCTGATCCGGCAGCACCTGCTTGCAGCCGACGGTGCGCGTCTGTTCGACCGGCCGCTGCCTTACCACGATGGCCTGCAGCGCAATTTTCAGCGCGCTGAGACGAGCACCTTCTTCGGTCGCGAGATCGGTCTCATGTACATGCACGCCCATCTGCGCTGGGCAGAGGCGATGGCGCATCTCGGCGACGGTGAAACCGCATTCCGCGCGCTTTGCATGGCAAATCCCGTCGGACTTCGCCATGTCGTGCCGACTTCACGCCTGCGTCAGTCGAACTGCTACACCTCGAGCTCGGATGCGAGCTTCGCCGATCGCTACGAAGCGAGCGACCGATACGAGGCCGTGCGCACCGGTGCCGTTGATGTCGAGGGTGGCTGGCGCGTCTATTCGAGCGGCGCGGGCATCGCCGTGCGACTGGTGCACGAGCGCCTGCTGGGACTGCGCATGCGGCACTCGTCGCTCTGCATCGACCCGGTGCTGCCCCCGGCGCTCGATGGATTGGTGGCGCGCGTGGACCTTCACGGTCGTGCGCTAGCGCTGCGCTATCGGATCGGCGCGCGGATGCACGGACCGCGCGCGATTGCCTGCAACGGGCGGCCGCTGCAATTCTGTCGCGAACCTCACCCGTACCGGATCGGCGGTGCGGTGATACCCATCGACGTGCTTGGCGACGGCGAGAACGAGATCGAGATCGAAGTGGGTTGAAATGACCCGGCACGATCTGGCGGACGCCTTCGAAGATGCCTCCGGGTGGAAGGCCGTTGCATCGGGCCAGGCGCAGCTCACACTCGCTTCCGACGTCGGGGTGAAAGACCGGCCCGCGTTGCGGCTCGACTTCGATTTCAAGGGTGGCGGCGGCTTCGTGGTCGCAAGCCGCCCGCTCGTGCGCACGATGCCGGATTCGTGGGCGCTGACGCTGCGCGTACGCGGCGCCGCACCGGCGAACAAGGTCGAGATCAAGTTCGCGGACCCGAGCGGACGCAATGTCTGGTGGTGGCGGCGCGACGCATTCGAGTTTGCGCAGCACTGGCAGGTGCTGCGAATCCGCAGCAGCGAGGTTTCGTTTGCATGGGGACCTGCAGGCGGCGGATCACTGCGGCATCTGGGTGCGCTCGAACTCGCGCTCGTCCCTGGGCCCGGCGGACGCGGCAGCGTGTGGTTCTGCGACCTTCGCTTCGAGGACTTGTCGCTCGAGGCTCCGCCGCGCGTCGCGGCTTCGAGCGCGCAGCCGGGCCACGAGCCGGAATACGCGCTCATCGCATCGCCGGCGACCTGGCGCAGTGCCGCCGGCGACGCCTGCCCCTGGCTTGCGCTCGACTTCGGCCACGAGCACGAGTACGGCGGCCTGGTGATCGACTGGGAGCGCGGCGCAGCGCGCCGCTTCGAGGTGCAATGCTCCAACGACGGCACGACGTGGACGACGCTGACGCGAGCGACACAGGCCGAGGGTGAACGCAGCTACGTCTACCTCGCAGGTGGCGGCCGGTCTCGCCACCTGCGTCTTGTGCTGCGTGAGCCTTTCGCACGCGACGGCCCGATCGGGATTCGCATGCTCGATGTGCGTCCGTTCGATTTCTCGCGCTCGCCCGCGGACTTCTTCCACGCCGTCGCCGCTTGCGAGCCGCGAGGACATCATCCGCGCTGGCTGCATCGCGAACAGTCTTACTGGACACCCGTCAACGTTCCGGGCGGAACCACCGCGGCGATCCTCAACGAGGAGGGGCTGTTCGAACCGGATCGCGCGAGCTTTTCGCTGGAGCCGTTCCTGTACGCAGATGGCGGGCTGATCACGTGGGCAGATGTCGCGATCTCCTTGTCGCTCGCGCAAGGCGCGCTGCCGATCCCCTCCTCGACGTGGCGCCGTGACGATCTCACGCTCACGACGACCGTCTACGCTGCGATGGCGTCAGGGCGAGCCGAAGCGCGGGCGCGGTACCGCATCACCAACCAGGGGCACGCGTCGCGCAGGCTGCGCCTGTTCGTGGCACTGCGGCCGTTCCAGGTATCGCCACCCTGGCAATCGTTCAGGGACATCGGCGGCGCCACCGAGATCCGTTCGCTTGCGTGGCGCGACGGCGCCGTGTGGGTGAACGGCGCCGCTCGGGTAGTGCCGCGAACGGCACCGGACGAAGTGGGCTTCGCGGCCTTCGAGCAAGGCGGCGCGATGCGCAGTATTGCGCGCGGCGTGCCACCTCCCCACTCGGAAATCGCGGATGGTTTCGGCTACGCATCCGGGGCGCTGTGCTGGGATCTCGAGGTGCCGCAGGCTGCCGCGCGCGATGTAGAGCTCGCAGTGGCGTTCACAGAACGGTCCGCACTCGGACCCGTGTCGATCGCGCCGGTATCGGCCCTTGCGAACCTCGATGACGTCACGCGCCATTGGACCGGCAAGCTCGTGGGCGCGCGCATACGGATCCGCGGCGAAGAACCTGCATGCATCGAAGCCGTGCGCACGGCCACCGGACACATCCTGGCAAACCGCGACGGCCCCGCGATCCAACCGGGACCGCGCCGCTACACGCGCTCGTGGATACGCGACGGCGCGACGATGTCCGCCGCGCTGCTGCGCATGGGCTGCGCCGACGCCGTGCGCGACTTCCTCGCGTGGTACGCGGGACACCAGGCTGCGGACGGCAACGTGCCGTGCGCGATCGATCGCGATGGCGTCGACTGGCTGCCCGAGCACGACAGCCACGGACAGTTCGTGTTCACGCTCTGCGAGTACTTGCGCTTTTCGCGCGACCGCGACTTCACCGCGTCGTTGTGGCCTGCCGCGCAGCGCGCGATCGGCTACCTCGAGTCGCTGCTGGCGAAACGTCGCACGCCGGAGTTCCGCAAGCCCGAGCGCCGCGCGCGCTTTGGCATCCTGCCCGAGTCGGTGAGCCACGAAGGCTATCTCGCGCAACCGGTGCATGCGTATTGGGATGACTTCTGGGCGCTGCGCGGCATCGGCGACGGCGCCGAACTTGCGCGGGCGCTCGGCGATGCGCGAGAGGCATCCCGACTCGCCACGGTTCGTGACGAATTGAGCGAGTGTCTCTACGCATCCATCGCCGCGACGATCGCATCGCACCGGCTCGACTACGTCCCCGCTTCCGTCGAGTGGGCCGACTTCGATCCTTCCGCCACCGCCAACGCCATCGCGATCACCGACGCCTGCGAGCATCTGCCGCGCGCTGCGCTTGCATGGACCTTCGATGAGTATCTGCGCGGGCTGCGCAGCCGAAGGGACGGAAGGACGGCCTGGAACAACTACTCCGCCTACGAGATCCGCATCCTGTGTGCGCTGGTGCGCCTTGGCCGTCGCGCCGACGCGCACGAACTGCTCGAGTTCTTCCTTGCCGATCGGCGACCCTCCGCATGGAACCAGTGGCCCGAGATCTCATGGCGGGACCCGAGGGAGGCAGGCCATCTCGGCGACGTCCCGCACGCATGGATCGGCGCCGAGTACGTGCTGGCCGTGCTCGGCATGTTCGCGTACGAACGAGTGTCCGACGCGGCACTCGTGATTGCCGCCGGAATCTCCGATACCTGGCTCGCCACGGGCGAGATCGTCGTCGAAGGGTTGCCCACGTGGTGGGGGCCGTTGAGCTACTCGATCCGACGCGAAGGACCCGACGCACTGCGTGTGCGCATCGGGCCCGGGCTCGCACTGCCGCCGGGCGGCATCGTCGTCGAGCCGCCGCACGCGCGCCCGCTTGCACACGTCGAGATCGACGGTCGCGCACTCACGACATCCCAGTCCAATTACGTGACGATCCGGCAAACGCCGGCGAATGTCGTGATGCGCTTCTGATTGATCACGATCCCGGTCGTCGCGCGGCCGGCTTGCGCGCGCGCAATCGCCCTGCCGTTTCATGACGGTACAGGAGCAGTGCCAGCTCGCCGAGTACCTGATAGTCGTTCGGCCCCGCGGCGCCTTTGCCGCGAGTTGCCGCATTCACCGCGATGCCGTCCGCGGTGGCCATCAGGAGCGCGCTCATCCGCTCGGCCGCCGTGCGCGCGTCCGCGTCGGAAAGACCTTTGAAGGCCGGCGCAAAAAGGCGCACACCGTAACGGACCACGTCGGCTCGCGCCCGACGAACGACCTCGATTCCAGTCTGGTTGCCCTGGCCAAGCTCCACGCCGACCTTGGTCACGAGCGTGACGGCGCGCGCATCGCGCGCCAGCGCTCCGGTCACCGCGGCAATACCGGCAAGGACCCTTGCTTCGCCCGTTGCGGGCAGGATGGCCGGATCGGGTAGCGAGTCGAGCCATCGCTCGACCGCAGCCGCTGCTACCGCAGAGACGAGCCCCTCCTTGCTGCCGAAGTGCCAGTAGATGGAGCTGGCGGGCACGCCGGCGACTCGGACCAGATCGGAGATCGACATTGCGCTGACGGAACCGCGCAGGAGCAGGCCGGCAGCCGCTTCCATCACCCGTTCGCGGGTCCGCAGGCCCAGTCGCCGCCTCGCGTTCTGCGGCGCTCGAGCGTCGGCAGCGTTCGGGAGAATGCGAGGCAGTGTGCGCGGCATACGGCACTAGTGTATTCTGTCTGGAACGATCATTACAGACCATACGCCGCACCCGGTGGTGCTCGGAGGGGTGCGATGAACACGATGGATCCGGCGGGCCATGAAGCGTTGGGTGGCAGCGCGGCAGCCGGCCTCAGCCGTCGCCGGCTATTGGGCGCCGCGGCCGGTCTGGCAGCCCTGCCCTGGGCCGGCGCAGGGGCCGCGCCCGGCGCAGGCCCGCCGAACATTCTTCTTCTGCTCACCGATCAGGAACGCCTCTTCAGGCCCGGCGAACTGCCCCAGGGCTACGAGCTGCCGGGACACGTGCGGCTGGTGCGACGCGGCACCACGTTCGTCAACCATCGCATCAGCTCGTGCGTGTGCACGTCGTCGCGTTCGGTTCTCTACACGGGACAGCACATCCAGCACACGAAGATGTTCGACAACACGAACTTCCCCTGGATCTCGAGCATGTCCACCGAGCTGCCGACTCTCGGCAGCATGCTGCGCGCCGCCGGCTACTACACCGCCTACAAGGGCAAGTGGCATCTGACCAAGGAGTTCGAGACCGTCAACAAGCTGGGCAGTCCGACCAGGATCTTCACCGAGGAGATGGAGGCCTATGGTTTCTCCGACTACTTCGGAGTGGGCGACATCATTGCGCACGATCGCGGCGGCTGGCTGCACGACGGCATCATCGCTTCCATGGGCACGAGCTGGCTGCGCGGCAAGGGGCGCGAGCTCGCGGCCGCCGGCAAACCGTGGTTTCTCGCCGTGAATCTCGTCAATCCGCACGACGTGATGTTCTACGACACCGATGCGCCGGGCTCGCCGGTGCGGGATCACGGCGGGCTTGCACATCTCGCACGCGACCCGGTCGATCCGCTGTACGCGAAGCAGTGGGATTTCCGTCTGCCGGCGAGCCACAACCAGGCGATCGATGCGCCAGGGCGCCCGGCCGCCCACCGCGACTTTCTGCGCTCGCATGACGCATTGGTCGGCGAGATTCCGAATGAAGCGCCACGCTGGCGGCGACGGCACAACTACTACCTGAACTGCCTGCGCGATGTCGACCGCAACATCGCGGCGGTGCTCGCCGAGCTTGATGCTTCGGGGATGGCTGATCACACCATCGTCGTTCTCACCGCCGACCACGGGGACATGGACGGCGCGCACCAGCTGCACGCAAAGGGAGCGGTGGCGTACCGCGAGCAAAACAACGTGCCGCTGATCGTCGTCCGTCCCGGCTATCCGGGCGGCAGACAGTGCCGAGCCGTGACGTCGCACGTCGACCTCGCGCCGACCCTGCTCGCGCTCACCGGGATCGGTCCGGAGCGCGCGGCTTCGATAGGAAACGGGCTGCCGGGCAGAGACTTTTCAGGCTTGCTCGGCGCACCTGAACGTGCCGCGCCCGCCGCCGTCCGTGACGGGGCGCTGTACTGCTACAACATGCTCGCGTACCTCGACGGCGACTTCCTCTACAGGGCGGTGGAGCACTTGCATCAGGGCGGCAAGCCTGCGGATCTCAAGGCTGCCGGCGTCGTGCCCGACCTGATGAAACGCGGAGCCGTGCGCTCGGTCTTCGACGGCCGCTACACCTTCACACGCTACTTCTCGCCCAAGCAACACAACCGGCCTACCACGCTCGAGGACCTTCTGCGGCTGAACGACATCGAGTTGTTCGACGCGCAGACCGACCCATACGAGATGGTCAACCTCGCCGCCGATGCAAAACGAAACCGCGAGCTGGTTCAGGCGATGAACGAAAAGCTCAATCGCCTGATCGATGCCGAGGTCGGCGAGGATCGTGGCCAGATGATGCCGGGTGGGATCGAGGCAGGCTGGGAGGTCACACCGGACACCATGGCCGGGGCGTGATCGAAGGAGGCGATCTCCTTCACTCTTTCGCGCCCTGCTTCGTGGTGAAACGGAAGTCGCAGTGCGAAGCGCCCTCCATCACAGTCTGCGTTCGCTCGAGCCGTACCGCGGAACTGAACCCCTGCACCATCGCGAAATCGCGATTGCAGTGAAAGAGGTATCCCAGCTCCGGTAGCCCGAGTTCCTTGTAGAACTCCGCGTACCGGCAGCGCGTGACATTGAAGTCCAGCTTCGTATCGGTGGCCTCGAGCATCTTGATTTCGAGGCTGCCTCCTCCGGCCCATACGCCGGAAACCTGACGCATCGCCGGCAGGTCGCTGCCGAACTGCCGCGACCAGCGCTCGCCATCCTGGCGCGCGAGTTCGACGATGACGTTCCGGGCAATCTCGTTCGCGCGCTCCTTGCCAATCGCGCGCTGGAACGCCTGCACCATCGGGATCAAGACGCCGGCTTCGATCTTGCGGCGTTCGAGGTGAGTGATCGTGGAGTCGGGCATGTCTGCGTTCCTCGAGGTGACTTGCAACGTTGTCGCAAGCGGCGTTCTAGCCGGGCGGAACCGGGACGACGTTCGTGTTCTGCGCAGCGTGAATGAGCCATCGACCCGCTCGACCGGTAGCGACCCATGTGAAGATACCTCGCATCTCGCCCTTGGGTTTGCGCCGCGTTCCAGATGGTCGAGCAACGCGCGCGCAATGGCCGTCCTTCGTGCGATTCGCGACACATGCATCCGCCGCAACTCCTCACGATTTCGATCCGATTCACCCCGAACCTCTCTCCCTTCACGCCTTCCTCACCCGGTTGCCAGCCTCGCGCAAGTCGATCGCCAGTTCCACTTCCAGCGAGCGGGCCGCGTCATAAGGCATGGGGTTGTATATCTCGTAGAGATCCGGCCGCAGCCACAGCCCGAATCGCTGCACGTATCGATTGGCCTGGATGCCGGCCTTGTGCTTGTCGAAGCGGATATCGGGATCCAGGCCAGTCATGCCGACGTAGAAACAGGGCCTGCCCGCGACGTAGTCGGGATTGGCTTTCTTGAACGCCCGCTCGTAGAGCACGTCGCTTGAAAGTTCGACCACGTAGACGTTGTGGCGGGCGCGGCGTCCCATGAGTGATCTGCTCGTGCGAGTGAATCGCGCAAGCGTATCGCTGTTCATTCAGAACGTTTCAGGCCTCTTTTAAGGATGCCCAAGTACTGAAGCGATCTTTCTGATGCACGCTGAGTCCATCGTCAACCCCAACCCGAGGAGCGCCGCAATGAACCGCTTGTCCGTCCAGAGTCCAGCCGCAGTGAGCAGCGCCACCATCGGCGCCGATGAAGCGACCCATGTCGCGCCGACCCAGCCCGATCCTTCCATCAGTCCACCTGTCGAGCTGCGTGCCGCCTCGAGTTCACTGGCGAGCCTCGTGCCGCCCGGCGGACTTCATCCGGTCGCGCACGAGCCCGGGACCGCATTGTTCGGCGTCATCACGCAGGCGCTGCACGATGCAATGAACAAGAGCGGAGTCTTCGGCTCCATCGGCGACGGCGTCGCGCCGGCGGCCAAGGCAGCGGGCAAGACTTTGGGCGAGAGCTTGAACGCGCACTGAGAGGCTGCAAACCAGGCCTGTTGCTGTCGCTCAAGCTCGCTGCGCGAGCCGCACCGCCTCGTCGACGCTCATCGATTCGCCCTCCCGCATGAGCCGGGCCAGTTCATCGGGCGCGAGGGCGGCGTGCAGTGCAGCCAGGCATTCTGCGTGCTGCTGCTGCTCGACCTTGTCGCGCCTGAGGTGCTCCCGCGCAAAGGTGCGTTCGGAGCAACCGAAGATCCGCGCCGCGTCCTCGACGCGACCGCGCCGCGCTGCGAGAAGAACGCTCTGCTCGAGCAGATCGAACACGCGATCGGCTTTCTCCAGCGACACCAGCGCAGCACGTGCCGCCGCGAGCGCTTCGTCGAGCAGCCCGAGGCGGGTCAGCGAGATCGCCAGATTGGCCGCGACGAAATGCTCGCAGCTCGCGACGGTGGCTTGGCTCTTCCGCAGCCGCTGCTGCAACTCGCGGTTGCGCATCACCGATTCTTCCAGGCGACCGCTCACTGCGGCGTTCTGCTCGATGTTGATCAGCGCCGCGACGGCCATGTACTCGTCGCCGCGTGCGTTCGCGCGCTCGAGGATCTCCACGTTCCAGCGCAGCGATTCGTCGTACCGTCCCTGCACCTGCAGTACCCAGCTTCGCGTCATGAGCAGCGCCAGGCGCGCGCCGGGCGGCCACGAAGGGTCGAACAGGCTCTCGGCTTCCTCGAGGTTGTCCGTGGCCTGCGCGATCTCTCCGCAGTACGTTTGGAAGCGGATCTGATTGCAAAGCGCCGCGAACAGTTCCTTCCTGTCGCCCAGCGATCGCCACAGTTGCACCGCGCGCGCGTTCGCGGCGAGTTCACGCGGACCGACCGCGGGATGCGCGAGCCACGCCCATCGCACGAGGAGCCGCGCTTCCAGGTGCGGCGGCGTGGATTCGTCGATCTGTTCGATCGCCGCCAGGACGCGGCGCTGACCCTCCGGACGCAAGCCCGCATCGTTCCAGAGCAGGCCGATCGCGCCTGTCAGGCGGATCTGCAACCGGCGATCGCCATCCGGACGACCGCACCAGTCCAGTGCCGCGCGCGCGTTGTCGAGATCGGGAAGGTACCGCACGAGCGCTTCCTGCTTCGTGAGCCGATACAGGTCGTCGAGATGCCGCTCGAAGCGCTCCGCCATGGCCACGGCGTGCTGCCGCATCACCTGTGCAGTCTCACCTGCCTCGCCAAGCGCTTCGAGCGCGTAAGCGCGCGTCGTTTGGAGGAGGCGGTAGCGCGGCGGCTCGCCGGCGTCGATGGCGACCAGCGACCTGTCGACCAGCGAACTCAGCAGGCCGATCACCGTGTCGGCGTCGATGCCGTCGCCCGCGACCATTTGCACACTGTCCAGCGCGAACGTGCCGACGAAAACGCCCAGCCTGCGGAACACCTTCTGTTCGTCGGCCGTCAGCAGATGGTGACTCCAATCGAGTGCAGCGCGCAGCGTCTGATGACGCCGCAGCGCGATTCGTGCACCGCAGGTGAGGACCTTGAAACGCTCGTCGAGACGGCTGCGCAATCCCTCGACACCGAGCAGCCGCACTCGTGCGGCGGCGAGCTCGATCGCGAGGGCCACGCCATCGAGATTGCGACAGATCTCGACCACGGCGCCGATGTTCCGGTCGTTCAAGGCGAAGCGCGGATCGGCGGCACGTGCGCGGGCTTCGAACAGCGCCAACGCGCCGGCTGCGAGCGCGCTGGCGAGTTCCGGGGAATCCGGAAGCGACAGCGCGCCGAGCCGATAGATCTGCTCCTGTCCGACGCGCAATGACTCCTGGCTGCTCACGAGCAGACGCACACCGGGCGCAAGCCGCAGAATCGAAGACGCCAGCGCGGCGACCGAATCGACGAGATGTTCGCAGTTGTCCAGCACGAGCAGCATCCGGCTGGAGCGCAGGCGGCGCGCCAGCGCATCGGCGCTCCTGTCTTCGCCGAGCGCGATGTGCAACGTAGCGGCCACGGTGCTCGTCACTTCGGATGCAGCGGCAAGCGGCGCCAGCTCGACCAGCCATGCGCCGTCTTCGAACGAATCGCGCAGCGCGTGCGCAACCGCGTGGGCGAGCGTGGTCTTGCCGATTCCGACCGCGCCGACGACGGTGACGAGCTGGTTTCGCAGTGTGAGCAATCGAACCGCATCGACGTCCGCTGCGCGGCCGTACAGCTCGGGCAGCCTTGCCGGCAGATTGCCCGGCGCATCCGCATCGAAGGCGGGTGCGGGAGCGATAGGTGGAGACGCTGCATCGGCCGGCGGCCCGGCACTGCCGAGAGCGAGCGTGAAGCGATAGCCCAGTCCGGGCACGGTGGCGATGGCGTGCGATCCGAGGAAGCGACGCAGCGTGCTGATCTGAACCTGCAGGTTGTTTTCCTCCACGACCAGGCCCGGCCACACCAGATCGAGCAACTCGTCCTTGGTCACCACGCGATCGCGCCGCTCGAACAGCGCCTGCAGGACATCGAACGCTCGTGCGCCGATCTTGGCGGCCTTGTCGTCGATCACCAGTTGGCGCTCTGTGCTCCGGATCTGGACACGCGCGCCGCACTGTCGCTCGGATTGGATCGAGTTCATCAGCCTGCCCTTCAGAACGTTTAAGGCGAAGATTCAGTCCACTCAAGGACTGAACCGGCTCTCCGCGGCGACGATGCGCCCATCGTCAACACCGCCATGAGGAGTGCCCCATGATCTCGTATGACCCGAGCCCACCGATCCGCCTCGCCTGCAGCGCTCTGGCTGTGCTGGCCACCGTTACGATCGGTTTGTTCATCCACAGGCTCGCGCGCCTCGATGCGCCCGTCGAGCAGATGGCGACGAGCGCGCACGTTGTCCTTGCCAAGGTGCCGTCGAAGCACTGACCGAGCAAGGCAACGAATGGTCCGCGGGCTCATCGCCTGGCCATGACCAGCCAGCCGTCGACCGGCTTGCCGAGTTCCAACCGCAGAACTGCCGGCTCGACGTCGATATCCGTGAAGCCGGCCCCCTGCAGGGCGTTGGCGACATAGCTGCGCGCATGGCGGTACCTGCCGGTGACCTCGAGTGCCCAAGGCACGCCATCTCCATGCAACGCCTCGACAGAGAAAACGAAGCACCCATCGTTGCGCAACGACCTCGCGGCGGCGAGGAACACCGCTTCGAGCGCACCGAAGTAGCAGAGCGTGTCCGCCGAGACGAGCGCATCGAAGCCGCTCGGCCTATCGCGCAGAAATTGCTCCAGATCGATCTTCAGCAGCGTGTCGTAACACTCACGCGTCCGCGCCCGATCCAGCATCGCGCCCGCGAGGTCGCAGCCGACGAGCGTGCGCGCCCGCGGGCGGAGCAGAGGGCCGCATAGCCCTGTGCCGCACCCGAGGTCCGCGATATCGAGCATTCCCTCCGGACGGAGCGCAGCGAGCGAACGCGCCACGAGATGCGGCGCCTTGTAGTCGAGTGTCGCGAGCCGGTTGTCGAACGAAGGCGCGAACCGCTCGAACAGCTCTTCGACGTAGCCCTCCGCGGCCCGTTCGGGAGCCTGCGGCGCCAGCGTTGCCGCGAGTTGAAGGCAGGATCGAGCGGTGTCCGGCGCTTCGGCGAGCCACGCACGATAGAGACGCTCGGCCTCGTCGCGTCGACCGAACTTCAGCAGTTCGACGATGAAGCGCTCGCGCGGCAGCAATGCCGCAGACTGCAGCGACGTCGCGCATTCGTAGGCGCGCAGTGCCCCGTCGATCTCCCGCGCGGCGATCAGTGTCGTGGCCAGTCCGTACCACGCGGCAGCATCGTCGGGACTCAGGCGAACAGCTTCTCCCCACGCGAGCCTTGCGTCGTCCACCCTGCCGCAGCGCCACGTCACCGTACCGAAGTTGGACCAGGCTTGAACGAGCCCGGGCGCGATGGCGAGCGCCTCGCGATACGCGGCGATCGCGCCCTCCGCGTCTCCCGCTTCGAACAGCATGTTCGCCAGGTTCACGCGGATGCCGACGTTACGTGGTTCGCGCACCAGCGCGCGCCGCATCAATTCGCGGGCCTCCAGCACGCGACCATCGCGGTGCCACTGCATGGCAAGCGCGTGCAACGCCTCGACGTGCCCCGCATCGATCGCAAGAGCGCGGCTCAACCGCTCAGCGGCGGTTCTCGTCTCCCTTGACCGCAGCGAGGAGGCCGCCGCGCGGAGCAGATCCGCGACGTCGGCATCGTTCTCCGACCTGATCGCGGGCTCGATCACTTCTGATGCATCAGGGCTTCGAGCGGAGACACTCCGAGGTGCGGCATCCACACAAGAGGATCGACATGCTTTTCCGCAAACGGCGAGCCGCTCGAAGGCCGCGTCCCGTCACCGGCGTTCGAGGCCGTTTCGGAGGACACGGGAAGATTCACGGCATGGGCAAGGTTGCTGCTGATGGGCGAGAACATCCTGGGCTCCTGGGTCGAAGTGCGACAAGGGTGTCAATCAGTTGCTGCGATTTCGCATTAGGTTCATTGGAGGCACGGGCATTCGCCGGCCCCGCCGACAGATTCGACGAACCTGCGAAGACCGCTCAGGAGCCGGCCGTCCATGTCGAACATTCACAAGGAGCGACGAGAACTAGACTTGTTCCACGATGACTCCCGCTCTCCAGATCCGCCTCGCCCACTCGGCCGACGCGCCGCGGATCGCGGCGATGTCGCGCGACCTCATCGAAGTCGGCTTGGGCTGGTCGTGGACGGAGGGGCGCGTACTGCGCAGCGTCGTCGACCCGAACACCAACGTGGCGGTCGCCTACGACGAGGATGAACTGGTCGGGTTCGGAATCATGAAGTACCGCGACGACGAAGCCCATCTGCATTTGCTCGCCGTGCGCGAATCTCACCGCCGTCGCGGCGTAGGCAGCGCGCTCATGGCGTGGCTCGAACGAACTGCGCTGGTCGCCGGAATCGGCGTCGTCTACCTCGAGGCGCGCTCGAGCAACGAGGTCGCACGCGCGTTCTACCGCGCGCTCGGTTACCAGGAGATAAAGGTCGTCCGCGGCTACTACCGCGGAGTCGAATCCGCGGTGCGCCTGGCGAAAGACCTGTGGGACTTCAAGGCGACCCGGACCTGACGCGGCCCGGGCGTTTGCTGTTTTAGCGCTGGCCTTCGGTCAGCGCATCGAGCTGGAAGCGGCCGCTCTTGTCGACGAGCCAGATCTCGGTGAACTTGGCGCCGCCCAGGCGCGCAGGCGCGGGCATCGGCGAAGCCTGGCGGATCATTTCCTGCACCCTTTTCGTCACCTCGGGCGCGTGCGACGGCGTGCGGATCATGTTGAGGTTCCTGAGCTGCCCGGTCGCGTCAACGTCCATTTCGAGGACGACCACTGCATACACCATCGGCGGCATCTTGCCCTTGTAGACCTTGTCCGAATACGAAGCGTAGATGTGGCGCGCCGCATCCGTGCGATAGGCCTTTTCCGTCTCGGCGGTCGAGACCTTCATAGCGCCCGCGCCATGCGCGGCTCCTGCCGTGACCTGCTCCGCGGCTGCGGTTTGCGTGCGCGCACCTTGCGCCTGGGCCACCGCGGCTGCGAACAAGGACAACGAGGCCAGCAGCGTGCTGGCGATGATCGTGCGGCGCGGGAACTTCATCGAAAGATCTCCGGAACTGGGGCGTGCGGGCAATCTGCCGACGAAGCGCCTCTTCCGGCACTTGAAGAAGAGACGCAATCCAGCCCTTTTTTCCGGTCCGTGAGGGCTAAAGTTCGCGCGAACGCGTTGTTCGCCCGGTGCGAGTTACCCCTGCACTCGCGCGCGCTTCTGTTCCGGTTTCCCATGAGCGCCCTGACTCGCCGCCGCTTCATCGCATTGAACGCTCCGACAATGCCGTGGTTGCGCGCGCGTGCGCAATCGGGCAGGCGGCTTCGCTGCTTCTGGTGGGGCAATCCGGATCGCGACAAGCGCACACGAGCGTTTCTGAGCGCCCACGCGAGGAGCCGCAACCTGCAGATCGCGGCCGGGTCCCTCGGGTCGAGTAAGTATTCGCGATGTCGATGCTCGCGCTGCTGCCCATTTTCCTGGCGTTCCTGCTCTTCCAGCGCCTGATCATCGAGGGCGTTGCTCAATCCGGAATGAAACGATGACGACTCGCAAACTGAACGTGGCGGTGATCGGGCTTGGCGTCGGCCGCGCCCATATCGAGGCCTACCGGAAGCTCCCCGATCTGTTCGACGTCGCGGCCGTGTGCGACGTGAGCGAGGAGCGCCTCGCGCAGAGCGACGTCGCCTGGAAGACCGCGCGGCTGCAGGATCTGCTCGACAGCGACCGGATTGATCTCGTCGACCTGTGCACACCGCCCAACACACACCTAGCCCTCATCCGCGAAGCACTGGCTGCGGGCAAGCACGTGATCTGCGAAAAACCATTGGTTGGCTCCCTGGCCGAGGCCGATGGCGTCGAAGCCGCGCTCGCCAGCGCGCGGACGCGCCTCTTTCCGGTCTTCCAGTACCGCTTCGGCAATGGCTTGCAGAAGCTGCTCCACTTGCGCTCGCATGGTTTCGGCCGTCACGCGCTTCTCACGACGGTCGAAACGCACTGGCGGCGCGGCGCCGACTATTACGCGACGCAATGGCGCGGCAAATGGGCGACTG
>Ga0335085_10008048_pt1 | contig 16170 bp, 13 predicted proteins | sample Lox_Sample_45_FD_206712 | JGI IMG/M metagenome (GOLD analysis project Ga0335085, IMG submission 206712) | Soil microbial communities from Loxahatchee National Wildlife Refuge, Florida, United States - Lox_Sample_4.5 | ecosystem: Environmental > Terrestrial > Soil > Wetlands | place: USA...
TTAACCAGTTGAAGCTATTGAGCTTTCTTCATTGTCTTTTTCTTGGCAGCCACATGCGGATGATCCGGAATCGGCTTAACCATGTTTTCGTCGACTGGAGCCGTGCCTTCGCCGGAGAAGGTTGCGCCGGCGGGAACGATCCAGAAGTCAGCCGTCTTGGTGCCACCGTTGCCGGTGCGGCACTCGATGCGGCTGGCGTCGATGCCCTGCTTGGCTTCGCCGCCGGAGAGATACGCCTTGGAATCGACGGCGCGTTCGGCCGCGAGGTTCTTGCGTTTCTCGGTCGGGTCGGCGTTGCCCACGACGACCAGCTTGGCGTCGGGATCGTGCTGCAGACGCTGGGCGACGTCGTCGAGGATGGCCTTGCAGGTGTTATCAACGCGCCACGGCTTCACCTTGTTGGGGAAGTCGCAGGAGCTGAGCTTGCTGGCCTGCGGCGGCGGAGGCGGCGGGTTCTCCACGTTGACCTGGGTCGAGGCGTTGGCGGTGAGGCCACGCGAATCGGTACAGGTGGCGCTGACCGTCACCGGTCCGGCGGAGGCGCCGGTGGTGGTCAGGGTAGCGGTATTGCCGCTGCCAGAGACGCTGCCACCGCTCGACGTCCAGCCACTCACGGTGACCGGAACGCTGTCGGGGCTGGAGCAAGTGCACGTGATGGTGGAAGGCGATCCCGTCTGCACGGTAGCCGGATCAGCCGAGCAAGACATGGTCGGCGGATTCTTAGGCGGCTCTTTCACGGTGAAGTTGGCGGTGCAGCTGGCTTCGCCGCCCTTCTTCATCTTGGGATCGGTGACATGCGCGGTGACGGTGTAGCTGCCACCGGCCACACCTGTGGTGTCGATAGTGGCGGTGTTGTCTTTGTTGGTCAATTTGCCGGCGTTGCTCATCCAGCTGTAGCTGACGGTGTGCTTCGGATTGAAGTTGCTGCCGGTGGCCGTGACCGTGACCGGTTCACCCTGCATCACTTCCGAAGGCTGGACCGCGCAGGCCGCGGTGGGAGCTGCGAGCTGAGGATAGCCGAAGTTCCACACCAGACCGGTGCGCAGACGCACGCCGTCGAAGGCTGGGTGACGGAGATCGGGGAAGGCTTGCGAAGCGTAGTCCGAGAAGCTATGCCGGGCATAGACGTAGTCGGCTTCGATGAGGCGCAAAGTCAGCAGACGAGTGGCCTTGAGATCGATGCCGCCACCGAGGATGGCGCCGACGCCATCGCTCGGATTCAGACCTTTGGTGGTGAAGCGGTTGTAGCTGAGCAGGGTGTGAACGAAGAAGTTCACGCCATCGCCACGCCAAGTCAGCTTCGGCCCGATGGAACCGGTGGACTCGTTACCGACCTTGTTCCAGTTCCCGCCGTAGTCGCCCTCGAGTCCCAGCATCTTGGTGAAGTTCCAGGTCAGGCTGGCGCCAGCGCCCTGGGGAATATCACCGAGCTTGTTCGGGACGGGAGCGAAGTAGCTGTGACCAGCGGCGGGAATGGTTGCGCCGGGATTGAGCCACTGGTACCCAGTGAACAGCTCTGCTTTCGGGTAGGAGTCATCTTGGGCCGTTGCGGCCACCGACAACAGTCCTACGGCAAGCATAAAGAGAAAACATTTCATCCATACACGCCCGGTGAAGGAGCGGTAACAAAGTGACATGTAAATCCTCCGGAAAACGATCGGCTTACCTTGTATCCATGCTGTGTTTGTGAATGGGGCCCCGCATGGAATTTAGGAAATCCAAATTGTTGCAGATGATAGTTCGACTACGTACGCCCAGAACCATGAGCGATCGGACTGAACATGATACTTCGGAAGTGTGTGTAACGCCAAGTGTTAGGCGTCATTTTTCGGCAGGTTGATGTCTCAGATTGATACCTGTAGTCTGGCAGTTTGCGTTTACCGAGGTGGAAGGCAGCGGCGCCGGGGACGGCTTGCAGTCGATAGCTTCCGCCTCAATAATGGGCTGGGGGTACTGGGTTCGCTTATGAGCCAGGAAAAAGTGCTGATCGTTGAGGACGAAGAGAACGAGCGTACCGGGCTGGCGGAACTGGTTTCTTCCTGGGGCTACCGGGCGGAGACGGCCCGCGACGGGGTGGAAGGCCTGGAAAAAGTGTCTTCGTGGTGGCCCTCCATCGTGGTGACCGACATGAAGATGCCGCGCATGGGGGGGCTGGAACTGCTGGAAAAGATTGCGGCTGACGCGCAAACCATGGCGGTGATTGTGGTGACGGCCCAGGGAACCATCGACAGTGCGGTACAGGCCATGCGCATGGGTGCCTACGACTATGTGACCAAACCGATCGACACCAGCCGCCTGCGCACAATTTTGCAGAATGCCTCGGCGTTGCTGGGGACGCGGGTCGAGTTGGAAGTAACGCGGCGGAAGCTGCGCGACAGCGGATCGCTGGGAAGCCTGGTGGGCTCGTCCAAGAAAATGCAGGAGATTTTCCGCCTGATCGAGATGGTGGCGCCCAGCACAGCCTCGGTGTTGATTACCGGCGCCAGCGGGACGGGCAAAGAGATGGTGGCGCGCACCATTCATGAATTGAGCCCGCGCCGGCCCAAGCCCTTTGTTCCGATCAACTGCGCGGCGATCCCGGAGACCTTGATTGAGAGTGAAATCTTCGGTCACGAAAAAGGCGCATTTACGGGAGCGCTGGAGCGGCGCACGGGTTGCTTCGAATTGGCGGAGGGTGGAACGCTGCTGCTGGATGAAATCGGCGAGATGCCGGTGGCCACGCAGGCCAAACTGCTGCGCGTACTCGAGGACCGCAAGTTGCGCCGACTGGGGAGCAAGGTAGAAACAACAGTGGACGTAAGGGTGCTGGCCGCCACCAACAAGGTTCCCGAAGAAGCCGTAGCGCGCGGAGAGTTGCGCAACGACCTCTATTACCGCCTGAATGTTTTTAATATCCACATGCCTCCCTTGCGCGAACACAAGGAAGACGTCCCTGACCTGGTGCAGGCGCTGCTGACGGACATGAGTGCCAAACACGGGCGAAAGGCCGCCACGGTAAGCGAGGCGGTGCTGAACGCATTCAACAGCTATTCGTGGCCGGGGAATGTGCGGGAATTGCGGAACACGCTGGAGCGGGCAGCCATTGTTTGCGAGGGGGCGGTGGTCGAGACCAAGCATTTGCCCCCGGGTTTTGGGCAGACCACGCTGCGAACATCTGCGGACGATCCGGATGCGGTGCGTCTGGGGGTGGGAACCACGGTGGAAGAAGCCGAGCGGTTGCTGATTCTCAAGACGCTGGAAGCCACCAGTAATAACAAGACGAAGGCGGCAGAGATTCTAGGGATCAGCTTGAAGACGCTGCATAATAAACTGAAAGAGTACGGAAACGCGGGCGCCGATGCCGCGCTGGCCAAGGAAGAACCCTGAGCTTTGGGGGGCCCTTGGGCGTGGAAAGTCCGCCCCGGTAGGTCATGCGTCTAAGGACCAAAATCGTGTTTGCCATCACCCTGATGGTGGCGATCCTGGTGTCGGTATTCTCCTATATTTACATTTCCGAATTGCTGCGGCAGCGCATCAACAGCGCTTATGACAGCGCGCAGCACCTCACCTCCAACCTCGCCTTTCTGGCGACCAATGAAGCGCCCGACCTGAGCAGTACCCGGGTCGATACCAATAATCCGCGCGCCGTGCGCAACGCCATTGCCTACTACCTGAGTACCGACCGGGTCCTGAACAATTTTCTGGAATCGATCGTGAGCAGCTGGCCCGACGTCTATGACGCGGCCATTGTGGACACCGACGGGAAGGCGATTTTGGATACGAATCCCGACCTGATCAACAAGGTGATCGCCGACCGCCCGAGCTTTCAAATGGTGCAGTCGGCGCGCTTCCGGCAGCAATTGCGGCTGGTATACAGCCCCGCGACGGTTTATGACGTGCGCATTCCACTGACGCTTGACGGCGCGCCGTTCGGTTCGATCCGCGTGGGGGTATCGACGGTTTTTCTGAAGAATGAAATCACGCCTCCGCTGCAGCACGCGGTGATTTTTTCCAGCTCGGCAATCTTCCTTTCGTTGATCCTGGCAGCCGGGCTGTCGCATCTTGCGCTTGGTCCGCTTGAGCGGATCAGCCGCACCCTCGACAGCGTAGCTTCGGGAGAAGGCGACGCCGTTGGGGAGTACGAGGCCAGCCGCGACGAATATGGTCTGGTGACGCTGAAGATTGCGCACCTGGGGCGACAGGTAAGGGACGCCAAAGAGATCTTCTCTGCCCTGAAAGACAACGTAGATCAGATCATGGGCAACCTGCAGGACGGCTTGATGCTCTTCACCCGCGAGGCGCGAGTGGTGCTGGTGAGCGCATCGGTAGAGCGCTTCCTGGGACGGCCGCGGCGGGAACTGCTGGGACGCACGGTGAACGAGCTATTCACGCGCGAGTCAGCTCTCGGTTCGGCGCTGCTGGATGGGTTCCAGTTCCGGCGTCCGATTGCACAGCAGGAAGTGGAGGCGGCCAGCGGGAAACGGGTGGAGATTTCGCTGGACTTCATCCAGGAGCGCGGCGGACAGATCGGGGCGCTTGTCACCATGCGCGACGCGGAATCGGTGCGGCGGATTGAAGACGAAATCGAGATGTCGCGGCGCATGTCGGCCAGCGGGCGGCTGACGCGTGGAGTGGCGCACGAAGTGAAGAATCCGATCAACGCGATCGTGCTGCACCTGCAACTGCTGCAAAACAAGCTGAACCAGGTCGATCCCGATACGCGGCGGCATATGGACATTATCGATAGCGAGATTCACCGCCTGGACCGGGTGGTACAGATCCTGGTGGATTTCACCCGGCCCCGTGATTTGCGGCTCGAGGAGATGGATCTGCGCTTGCTGCTGGAAGACGTGATCACGCTGGCCACGCCGGATGCCGAACAACATGGGGTAAAAATGCTGTCAAAGATCGGGGCGGGAGCGTTGCCGGTGCGGGTGGATAGCGACTTTCTGAAACAGGCGATTCTTAACGTGGTGTTGAACGGAGTGCAGGCGATGCCGAACGGCGGGGAGTTGGAGATCGCGGCACACCGCGAGGAAGATGCCATCATCACCGAGATTCGCGATCAGGGCGGAGGGATTCCGCCCGAACTCCATGACAAGATCTTCGAGTTGTATTTCACTACGAAAAAAGGTGGAAGCGGGATTGGCCTGGCGCAGACCTACCAGATTCTGCAGTGGCATTATGGGTCGGTGGATTTCGAGTCGCTGGATGGAAAAGGGACAACTTTCCGTCTGCGCCTGCCGGTAAGCGAAGCCCGCGACAAGACGAACGGCGGGCAGGCAGTGCTCTCTGGAATGGATTCTTCGGGGAAATAAATCACTTATCCAGATTTGAAACGAATTAATCGGCAGTCCCAACCCGATAGCGTGCGCGGGTCTACGCGGAGGTTTAGAATGAGTGGGTCCACCTCGTCTGTTCTGTCATTCGAAAAGACATGACACTGGCCGTCATCGTCGGACTCTGGGGATTGCTATCGCCCACGCGCGCCTTGCCGGCGCCTCAAATCTTTCTGCTGCAGACAGCCTCGCAGGCACAAGCGGCGCAGGAACCACCGCAGGCGCAGCCGGAAGCGCAACCTAAGCCTGGCGAACCGCAGGCAGCTCAGCCGGAAGGAACACAGCAAAAGACCGCGCCGGCGTCAGCAACTGGTCCTGCCAAGCCGAAAAAGAAGGCCCACAAGAAAAAAGCAGCGCCTGCGCCCAATGATGCTCCAGAGAAGGTCGTGGTCCGGGACGGAAGCACGACCGAGCCTGACGTAAAGTTGGCCGCGCCGACCACCCAGAAACAAACCTCGAGCGCGCGCCAGAACACGGACAACCTGCTTGCCGCCACGGAAGCCAACCTGCAGAAGATTGCGGGAAAGACGCTCAGTGAGGCGCAGCAGGAGACGGTGAAGCAGATTCAGCAATACATGGAACAGGCGCGCAAGGCGCTGGATGACGGCGATATGGATCGCGGGAAAAATCTCGCCTTCAAGGCACACTTACTCTCAGACGATCTGGTGAAGCACTAGAAGCGGGCGTCTGACCCCACACAACACGAGGGCTACTTCCCTTTCGCGCGAGCGGCATTCACCTTGGCCAACAGCTCTTGCGTAGGCTGCTGCATGGGGCCGCTGATTTTGACGGCCTCGGTGAGGACCTCTCTGGCTTCGGTGACTTTATTGAGCTTGCCGTAAGCGAAACCGAGGAAATACATGGCGCGAGCGTAGGACTGCTCATCCTGACCCTTCAGGAGTTCGCATGCGGACTTGAGTTCGGGGACGGCCGCGGCGGTCTTCTCCTGCTTGATGTAGACGTAGCCGAGAGTGGAATGCGCGACCCCGGCGGCGAGTTTGCGGGAGCGGTCGGCGTCGGGGGCGTCGGCGTTGGCAACCTCGACAGTCTTTTGGGCGTAGCTGGCGGCCTTGGCCAGACTGCCGGGCTTGGGATCATCGGCATAAGCGTTAGCCAGCAAGGTCAGGGTTCCGAGGCTGTTGGGATTCGCGGCCAGAGTTTTCTCTCCGTAGGCCACCAGGCGGTTCATATCCTTGAGTTCGCCCAGCGACATCATGGCGTACTGAGTAATCTGCTCCTCGAACCGTGATTTGGGAAACGCGGGAGTGAAGCGCTCGATGTCGGCCATGCGGGTCTTGGCGTCATTTTCATTGACGATCGCGTTGTAGGCGGCCGCTTCGAGGAACTCGTAGGCGCTCTTGGCGGAAGATTTCTCCTCGTCGTTGTGCATGGCGAAGTCCTGATCGCTCATTCCTTCCGGCTTGGGCTGTTTCCCAATCGAGTTGTAGGCTTCTCCGCCGCGCACAGCGTAGTCGAGAGTTTTCTGGTCATTCTTCATCTGCTGCGCGATGTTGGCCTGTGAAACCAGGATGTCGAGATTGTGGGGTGAGCTGGCGAGCGCCTTGTCGCCGTAGTCGAGCGCCTTCTGCAGGTCTCCGGCATTCTGGTAGTACTGCGAGACTTGCCAGTCACCGTAAGCGACAGCGGCAGGATTGGAGGAGAACTTCTGCAGGAAGTCCTCGTACATGGCCAGCTTCTTCTGGCCGTCCTGCTCGTTGGAGATGGCCTGCAAAGCCTGGTCTTCGGGCGTACCGGCGGGAATGACAATCTTGTCGAGCTGAGCCCAAAGGAGAAGGGACGACGAGAGCACTACCAACAAAACCAGAGCGGACCGGAGACTACGCTGCATACGCACCTCCGTGGCGGATGGCGCGAATCGTAGCGCTGAATGGGATGGAAGGCAAGGCCTGCGGTCACATCACGGCCTTATGCTATGCTCGGCATCAATGGTGAACGATTCTCGCGATTCTGCAGTGTCGTGGCATCGTTCCATCTGGTTCGTGGTGCTGGTGGCCCTGCTCTTAAGGCTGGCAGTCATCACCGTGGGCCACACCTACCGCATTACTCCACGGCGCGATCACTTTCAGTTTGGCTGGGAGATGGGGCGACTGGCACGGTCGATCGCCACGGGACAGGGTTTCAGCTCTCCCACCGATCTGCCCAGTGGCCCGAGTGCGTGGGCGCCGCCGCTCTATCCCTACATTCTTGCCGGCATATTCTGGATCTTTGGGATTTATAGCGCGGCCTCTGCCTGGTTGATTCTGGCTTTCAACAGCATTTTCGGAGCGCTGACCTGTTGGAGCATCTACCGGGTCGGACAGCGGATCTACGATGAGCGCGTAGCCTGGGCGGCGGCGTGGACATGGGCCGCGTTTCCCTACGCCATCTATTGGGCGGTGCGCGTGGTATGGGAGACCAGCCTGAGCACGTTTCTGGTCAGCGTCGCCCTGCTGTGGACGCTGGAACTCGCGGAGCGCGAAAGCCGAGGTAAGTGGATTCTTTTGGGGCTGCTGTGGGGAGCAATCGTCCTGACGAATACGGCGCTGCTTGCCGTGCTGCCGCTCAGTCTGCTGTGGGTGCTCTATCGGTCGCCGCGACGGGCTGAAAAGTTCAGAGGCATGCTGGTGGCGGGAGTCTTCGCGGCGCTGATAGTGGCTCCCTGGCTGGTGCGGAATTATGAGGTATTCGGCAAGTTCGTGTTCGTGCGTGACAACCTTGCGCTGGAAATGCATATGGCCAACAACGACCGCTTCACGGGATTGTGGACGCGCGATGAACACCCGGGGAACGATCCGGCGGCCATGCGAAGGTTCCAGGAGGTGGGCGAACTTGGCTTCATGGAAGAGAAGCAGCGGGAGTTCCGCCAATTCGTGAGGGAGCATCCCGGCGAGTTTGTGAAGTTCACGCTTGAGCGTGCCGCATATTTCTGGATCGGAACGCCGCAGGCAACGATTGTGAACGGCTATGATCTGATCGTCGCCCGGCACATGGGATTCTTGCTGATGACCGCCTTGGCGTTTGCCGGGCTGGCGCTAAGTTTTTGCCGGAGGCGGGTAGGGAGTTTCTTGCTGGCCAATTTTCTGCTGGTGTATCCGCTTCCCTACTACCTGGTGAATCCCTTCCCGCGTTACAAACATCCGATTGAGCCGGAGATGATTCTGCTGACGGTTTATTTGCTTTACGAAGCGAGCAAGGTGCAAATCGGCGGAACCCATTCTCAGCCGGAAGTTCCCCACCGGTAGGTTGGCGCCACGTCGGCCATCGTTTAGATTAGAGTATGCGATCGATTTTGCAGAAGCGGGCGCTGCGCTACGTCTTCGCGGCGAACGTCATCTCCATGCTGGGCAGCGGCATGAACTCCGCCGCGGTCGCCTGGTTCATTCTGCAAGCCACGCACTCCGAGATGGCGCTCGGAACCTTCGCCGTGCTGCAAACCCTGCCGGCGATGCTGATGCTTCCCTTCACCGGCGTGATCATTGACCGCGAGGACCGGCGGCGGCTGGTCATGATGCTCGATGCCTCGCGGGCGGTGGTCATTCTGGTGGTCTCGATTCTGGCGTTTCAGCACCGAGCCAAAGTATGGGAACTGTACCTGATGAACACGCTGGTGGCCGCGGGCTTCTGGATGTTCTGGCCGACGATCACGGCGCTGATTCAGGAGCTGACACCGGGAGAGGAGTTCGTCCACGCTAATACATTTCTGCTGGCGGGGATTCAGGGCGGATGGCTGATTGCGGGATCTGTCGTGGGGTTCGTCTACAACCACATCGGTCTGGGGGGTGTACTGCTGATCGATTTCTCGACCTACCTGGTCTCTTTCCTCTGCTATTTCGCAGTGCGCAAGGGCAAACACGTGGTGCCGCGCCCGGCGGAGTTGAAAGCCGATATTGTGGCGGCGGAAACCGCGATAGAACGGTTTGCCCGAGAAATGCGCGCGGGCCTGGAGTTTTTGCGGGGCAACCGGAACGTGGTTTTTCTCGGGACCAGCTGGGCATTGTTTCTGGGCGCGATGATGACCGGGGTTGTGGTGACCGCGCCCTTGAGCGACCACGTTTTCCACGCCGGTGCTACGGGTTATGGCTGGCTGAATGGGGGATGGGGACTAGGAGCCTTCCTCAGCGCGATGTATGCGCCGCAGGTGATTGCCGCGCTGGGAGCACGGCGCTCGATCGCCATCGGCATGGGGATGCTGGCTATCTGTATGACGATGTCGCCGCTGGCGCCGGTACTGGCGGTCGCAGTGTTGTCTTACGCACTGATGGGCTCAGCGCGCGGCGTGAGCAGTGTGGCGATGAATACCACAATCATGGAACAGGTGCCGCAGCACCTGATGGGACGGGTGCAGAATACGTTTTACTTTGCCGGAACCTGCCTGCAGATTGTGCTGGGCTTTCTGGTGGGGGCGGTAGCGCAAGCCAATTTGGTCGCAGGATTCTCCATCATCGGACTGGTCTACGCAGTGGCGTTTGTAAGCGCGGTCTGGCCGCTGGCTCCGGCCGAGGTGAGCGCAGCGGCGGCCGAATAACAGTCATTGATGCTTGGCGATCTTGGGCGATTGAAAATTGGCAATCGGCAATTCATTTCTATTATCCTTCCCGTTTACCTTCAGAAGGAGCTACCGCATGTCATCGAACCTTGAGGGCCGCACCGGAGTAGTGTTCGGCGTGGCGAATAAGCGCAGCATTGCGTGGTCAATTGCGCAGGGATTGCACCAGGCCGGAATGAAGCTGGCGGTCACGTATCAAAACGAACGTCTGGAGCAGGAGGCAAAGGACCTGATTCTCTCGCTGCCCGGTGCGGAGGCGTTTCAGTGCGACGTTTCCCGTGATGAAGAGATTGACAAGCTCTTTGCCCAACTCAAGGAACGCTATGGCAAGCTTGATGCCCTGGTGCACAGCGTCGCCTTTGCACCTGCCGAGGAACTGAAGGGCGAGTTCCTCAATACCACCCGCGAGGGCTTCCGGGTTGCGCACGATGTGAGCGTGTATTCGCTGATCGCGGTTTCGCGGGCGGCGGCGCCGCTGATGGTGGATGGCGGCAGCATCCTTACCATGACTTACTTCGGAGCCGAGAAAGTTGTGCCCCACTACAACGTCATGGCCGTGGCCAAGGCGGCGCTGGAGTGTACGGTGCGTTATCTCGCCTACGATTTGGGCAAGAAAAAGATTCGCGTCAATGCGATCTCCGCGGGACCGATCAAAACTCTGGCTGCCCGCGGCATCTCAGGGCTGAGTGACATGCTGAAATCGCACGCTGACCGCGCACCTCTGCAACGCAATGTGGACGTGAAAGAAGTTGGCGATACCGGCGTGTTTCTTGCTTCGGATGCCAGTTCGGGGATCACCGGCGAAGTGATCTACGTCGACTGCGGCTACAACATCATGGGATTTTGAACAATCCTAACCGCGGAGAAGGCGATCAGCGCGTGATGACTGTTATCCGGCGCTCGTTTTCGCCAAGCCGCTCCAGGGCAATCTCTACATCCCGCTCGCGCTCAAAGCGCGGGAATTTGTCTCCCCACTCGATCAGCAGGATGCTGTCGTTCGCCATCAGGTCATCGAGTCCCAGGGTCTCCAGCTCACGCTGCGTATCGATGCGGTAGAGGTCGATGTGAAAGACGTTGGCCTGCGGCCCGCGATATTCGTGGATCAGGGTGAAGGTGGGGCTGGTGACGTCGTCTGACGAGGCTGCCTGGAAAGCCTCGGCAATTCCCTTCACCAGCGTGGTTTTTCCGGCACCAAGGTCTCCGCGCAGAAGCACGAGCTTGGGCGGTGAGAGCACTTGCGCCAGGTTGCGGCCCAGCGCAATGGTTTCTTCCGCCGAATGCGTGGTGAACTCGCGTGTCGCCATACGGGACGAGGAACCAGTATAGCGAGAGTTCACCGCGCGAGGGGCTGTGCGGCTAAGAGCTCTTGGAAAGCGACCACTGGCTCGACCGCATTCCCATGAAGCTGCGGTCAGCCGCTGCGTCTACGACGACACGCAGGGCACGATGATCGTCATCGCCCATGGCAATAAAGCGAAAAGGCTGTAGCACTCCATCAGTGGCGCGGGTCGCTCCGAGCATCTCGGCCATGCCATGCACGGCGCCGCCCTGGGTTTGGAAGGCGATTTCGACGAAGTCGCCTTGCTTGAGGGCCTTGGCGATGCGCAAAAGGCCGCCGGTGACAGAAATGGTTTGCAACTTGCCTTTGGCACGTTGGCCGTCTTCCATCTGTACCAATGCCGCTACGGAACCGCCCAGATGGACACGGGGAGCACGGCGCTGTGGGTTCGGTTGGGGAAAATGAGTCATAGCAAGATCAATATGGCACGAGGGTGCCATAGGGGATAGTTACCGAAGCACTTGTCCGGATTCGAATGGGCATTTGCCCGAAAACCCGCGCCAAACGGGCGATTTGGAAGGACTTGGTCGCGTTACCTGATTCGATAATGTACCGGCGGACAGGCAGGAGTTTTCCGGATTTTCAAAGACTCAAAGGCAAATCAAGAATCTTAAGGGCAGAGGGCGCAGAGAAAATCCGCAGGAGGATTTCGAGAGAACGTTAGACACGAATCGTGACAACGCGATCGGCGGCTGCGCTGCGCGTCCGGCGCATGGCCTCGGGCAAGGCCGGGATCAGATCGGTGGCGATGAGCGATTGCTCTCCCATCGTTTCGCAGGCGACATCGCCGGCGAGGCCGTGGAGATGGACGGCGGCTGCAACCGACTCCAGCACTTGCTGCGGGTGTTGAGCGACCATGCCGGCTGTCATCCCAGTCAGAATATCGCCAGTGCCGCCGGTGGCCATGCCGGGATTGCCCGTGGTGTTCACCCAAACTGATCCGTCGGGATGAGCGATAAGGGTACGGTGTCCTTTCAACACCACGATCATTCCATGATCTTTGGCGAAGGAACGAGCAATATTGATGCGGTCTTTTTGCACTCCTGCCGCCGTGGAATCGACCAGGCGAGCCATCTCTCCGGGATGGGGCGTGATGACGAAAGCGCGGCCTTTGCCCTGTAGCTCGGCGGCACGGCCTTCGAATGCGTTGAGACCGTCGGCATCGAGAACAATGGCGGAATTCGCCTTGCTGACGATGTTGCGCACAAACTCCGAAGTCTCCATATTGCGCGAAATTCCCGGACCAATGGCCATCACCGCCTTGCCTTCGGCCAACTCGTCAACGCGTCCGTACTCGAGCGCGCGCATGGATATAGTTCCGGCGTCGGTTTCTTCCAGGGGCTCGGTCATGATCTCGGGATGAAATCCGGCAACTGTCGCAAGCGCCGACTTGGCGGTAGCCACGGTGGCGAGGCCCGCGCCCATGCGCAAGGCGGAAATGCCTGCCATGGCAGCTGCTCCCGATTTGCCGAGAGATCCCCCGATCACCAGAACGTGCCCGAAGTTTCCCTTGTTCGCCGCAGCAGGGCGTGGCCCGATCAGGGGAGCAACCTCGCGCGCGGTAATGAGGTTGAGTTGCAGCGCCGATTGAATCGCTTCGTCGGGAGAGCTGATGGGCGCGATCACCGTCGGGCCGGACGTCAACATTCCAAAGACATGGGCGCGGCGAGGAGCCGTAAAGGTAACAATGGCGTCGGCGCGACAGACAGCGCCCACTTGTTCGCCCATGACATCGGCATCGGCGCCGGAGGAAATGTCGACGGCAACCACCGGAGAAGGGCTCGCGTTAATGGCGGCAATGGCGGTCGCATACAAACCCGACACCGGAGGACGAAAGCCGGTGCCGAGGATGGCATCGAGGAGGACGTCACTTTGGAGATGCGGCTTGAGGTCGTCGACGGTGCGTGCAGGAATGGCTTGCACCGGGAGCTGGCGGAACATTTCGGCCGCATCGCCGCGTAACTCGGCGGGATCGGCTAGCAGCACGACACTCACTCCCTTGCCTCGCTCGCGAAGCTTGCGGGCGGCTACGAATCCATCGCCGCCGTTGTTGCCCTTCCCGCAAACTACTGTGATTCGTTGGCTGTGCGGATAGGCCGAGGCGACAAAGTCGGCCACGGCGCCTCCGGCGTTTTCCATCAGGGTGAGCGAGGGCACGCCGAAGCGATCGCTGGTCTGGCGATCGATTTCCCGCATTTCAGCTGCCGTGACGATCTTCATGAACGGGCCATTTGCTCGAGCTCGCGAAGTTGCGCCGGTTCTCCCATGGCGATCAGGAAGTCGCCAGGTTCGATGCGGTCTTCCGAGGAAGGGTTGAAGTGCATTCCATTTTCCCGCTTGATGGCCAGAATGATGACACCTCGTTCCTGGCGGATGCGGGAGCCGCCCAGGGTTTTTCCGGCGAAGGAGGATGCCTGGCTCACGAGGATTTCGCCAATCTCAAGATCCATACCGAGATGCGTGGTGGCCTGGTCGAGGAAGCTCACCACATGCGGGCGAAGAAAGGATTGAGCGATGCGGTGCCCGGCAAACAGATAGGGGGAAACGACGGAATCGGCCCCGGCGGTGAGCAAGTGTTTTTCGGCGTCCTCTTCGCTGGCACGGGCGATGATTTTGAGCCTGGGATTCAGGCTGCGCGCGGTGAGGACGATATACAGATTGGTGGCGTCGGTGGTAGTGGCGGCGACTAACCCGCGGGCGCGCTCGATATGGGCATCGCGCAGAGTTTGTTCTTGCGTGGCGTCGCCGATCATGACCAGCCAATCGCCGGCGTAACGAGCAGCTTTGGCCTCGTTGGTATCGATGATGACAAAAGGGGTCGGTTTGCGCGCCAGTTCACGGGCCACGCTGCGACCGACGCGTCCTGCGCCGCAGAGAATGTAATGATCGGAGAGCCGGCTGATGTCGCGTTCCATTCTGCGTTTCCCGAAGAAGCTCTGCAGCTCGAATTCTAGCAAAGCCTGAGTGAGCGCCCCGATGGCGAGAAAGACGAGGGCGACTCCGAAAATGATGACGATCAGATTGATGACGCGGCCGGTATTGGAGAGGGGATGGACCTCCTGGTAGCCGATGGTGGTCAGCGTGGTGATCACCATGTAGAAGCTGTCGAGCCAGGTCCAGTGCAGGATGAAGTGAAACGCGGCCGTGCCGGCAGCCACGACGCCCGCGAGGGCGAGGCCGATCAGACGGAGGTTGCGAAGAGCTCTCATGAAGAAGCCGTCAGCTGTCCGCTGTCGGTCGTCAGCAAACCCAAAACTATAAAGCAAAAAGGCCCTCCGCGTATGTGCGGAAGGCCCCGGGAAGCGAGCAGAGGCTAGTCGGCCATAGTCGGATCAGCCACTGCGCCATTGGGCGCCGATTGGAGGGCCTGCACCTTGCTGTGCTTGCGGCCATAAGTGAAATAGATCACCATGCCGATGATCAGCCACAAAACCAGCCGCAGCAGCGTCAGGTAGGAAAGCGAGACAATCAACAAAACTGAAAAGAGAATGCCGAGAATGGGCACCAGCGGCACCAGAGGCGTTTTGAAGGGGCGGTGGAGTTCGGGATGTTTCCGCCGCATGATCCATACGCCCGCGCTGACCAAAGCGAAGGCCAACAGCGTACCGACGCTGGTCATCTCATCCAGAACGCTCAAGGGCACCAATGTCGCCAAGATGGCCACGAAGAGACCCACGACAATCGAACTAATGTACGGGGTGCGGAACTTGGGATGGATCTTGCTGGCCCAGGGCCAAAGCAATCCATCACGCGACATGGAATAGAAGACACGCGATTGCCCCAAGAGCATCACTAGCATGACCGTGGCCAGGCCCGCGATTGCTCCTAACTCCACCAGGAAGGTGGCCCATTGTGCGCCGGTCGCGCGAATCCCAACCACCACGGGATCAGGCACATTCAGCTGGGTGTAAGGGACAAGGCGGGTCAGCAGCCCCGAGACCAGAATATAGAGAACGGTGCAGATGACGAGCGAACCGAGAATGCCAAGAGGCATGTCGCGGCTGGGATTCTTGGCTTCCTGGGCGGCGGTGGAGACGGCATCAAATCCTATGTAGGCAAAGAAAACGACCCCTGCACCCCGCAAGATGCCCGACCATCCGAATTCTCCGCGCTCCCCGGTGTTTGGCGGAATGAACGGGTGCCAGTGGTTGGGCTGCCAGTGGTTCTTCATCAGGAAGAGCGTGGCAATCGCGATGAAGACGCAGACTACGGCGACCTTGAGAATGACGATGCCAGTGGTAAAGTTTGCCGATTCCTTAATGCCAATCACCAGAATCGTGGTGATGAGCAGAATGACGATGAAGCCGATGTAGTCATAAGTCATGTGGACGGGATGGCCGAACAGCACAAAGTCAGAGGTCGGCATAGCGGGTAACGCGATGCCCAGATCGTGCATGAAGGCACGGAAGTGGCCACTCCAACCAACGGCTACGGTCGCCGCGCCGAAGGCATACTCGAGGATGAGGTCCCAACCGATGATCCAGGCGACAATTTCGCCCAACGTGGCGTACGAATACGTATAAGCGCTGCCTGCAATGGGAATCAGCGAGGCAAACTCGGCGTAGCAAAGGCCGGCAAAGGCACAGGCGATTCCGGCGAGGATAAAGGAAATCAGGATGCCGGGCCCGGCGAACTGCGCGGCGGCCTGGCCGGTAATAACGAAAATTCCGGCGCCGATGATGGCGCCGATGCCGAGCGTGACTAGGTTAAGGGGACCTAAGGCGCGGCGTAATCCTTGGCCGTGCTCGCCGCCGTCGCTCTCGGCTTCGTGCAAGAGCGTGTCAATGTCCTTCTTGGCAAACAGTTTATAACCCATGTTTGACCTTTCCAGGAGCGTTGGTTTTCCAAGCAAAGTACACCGGGATGCCTAGCAGCACGATACACAGTCCCGGCCACGTGTACTGCGGCTTATAGCGCAATAGTACGACATCGATAAATAAAGCCATCACAATATAAATCGCGGGCAG
>Ga0335085_10008049_pt1 | contig 16170 bp, 12 predicted proteins | sample Lox_Sample_45_FD_206712 | JGI IMG/M metagenome (GOLD analysis project Ga0335085, IMG submission 206712) | Soil microbial communities from Loxahatchee National Wildlife Refuge, Florida, United States - Lox_Sample_4.5 | ecosystem: Environmental > Terrestrial > Soil > Wetlands | place: USA...
CCGGTTGGGGGTGCCGATATTCGGCGATCTGGACTTGTTCGCTTGCATGGTCAAGGCGCCCGTGATCGCCATTACCGGCGCGAACGGCAAGAGCACGGTAACGACGCTGGTGGGGCTGATGGCCGAGGGCGACGGGCGCAAGGTCGGGGTCGGCGGTAATCTCGGCATGCCCATGCTGGATCTGCTGGATCAGGGAGCTGAACTTTACGTGCTGGAGCTTTCGAGCTTCCAGTTGGAGCGGGCTTCGCTACTCGAACCCTTGGCGGCGACGGTGTTGAACATCAGCCCAGACCACATGGACCGCTATTCCGATGTACAGGCTTACGCCGACGCCAAGCGGCGGATTTTCAAGGGGCATGGCGTCATGGTATTGAACGCTGACGATCCGCTGGTCGCAGCCATGGCCGAGGCGGGGCGACGCACGAAGTGGTTCGGCCTGAAGGAAGGCGCGCGGCTTGATTACGGCGTGCGCAGGACCGCCGGCGAGGAATGGCTGGTCCGCGGCATTGAACCGATTATTCGCAGCAGCGAAGTGCGCATCAAAGGCCGGCACAATATTTCCAACGCCTTGGCGGCCTTGGCTCTGGGCGATGCGGCGGGCTTGTCGTCCGCGGCCATGGCCGAGGCCCTGCGACAGTTTCCCGGCCTCGAACATCGCATGCAATGGGTGGCCGACATCGACGGCGTGACCTGGATCAACGATTCCAAGGCGACCAACGTTGGGGCTTGTATCGCGGCGCTGGAAGGATTGACGGAGAAAGTGGTGCTGATCGCGGGCGGCGACGGCAAGGGTGCCGACTTCTCGGTGCTGGCGCCGGTGGCGGCGGAAAAGCTGCGGGCGGCGGTACTGATGGGCCGCGATGCACCCCTGTTGGATGCGGCGCTGTATGGGGTCGTTCCGACCGTCCGTGTCGGGAATATGAAACAGGCCGTGGAAGCCGCGCGCAGGCTGGCGCAGCAGGGCGACACGGTGCTCCTGGCGCCGGCCTGCGCGAGCCTCGATCAATATAAGGATTATCAAGAGCGCGGCCAAATCTTTGCCGAGATGGTTCGGAGTTTGCCGGTATGAAGACGAGAGTGGCGGGGAGGAGCCGGGGATTGGTTTTGCAATGGGGGCATCACCGGTTTTACCTGGACACGGTGTTGCTGAGCGCCTCGATGGGGGTGTTGTTGTTGGGTTTCATCATGGTCGCCTCGGCCTCCCTGCACTTGGGCGAGAAGTTGGCCGACGACAGCTTTTATTTTCCCAAGCACCAGTTGGCGCATGTCGCGATGGGGTTGATGGCGGGCGTATTCGTGGCGTGCCGGCGGCTCGAGTTTTGGGAGAAATCCTCCAAGACCCTGCTCCTGGTCGGCTTGGTTTTGCTGGTTTTGGTGTTGATCCCGGGCTTGGGAAAATCGGTGAACGGTAGTTCGCGGTGGCTGAGTCTAGTCGGCGTCCGGATCCAGGTATCGGAAGTATTCAAGCTGATCGCGGTCGTCTACATGGCGAGCTACATCACCCGTCATCTGCAGACCGTCAGGACTTCCGTCCTCGGCATGATTCGCCCGCTCGCGCTGCTGTCGGCAGCGGGCATATTGCTGTTGCTGGAGCCGGACTTCGGCTCCACGGCCGTGATCATGGCGACTGCGCTCGGCATGCTGTTTCTGGCCGGGGCCAGGTTATGGCAGTTCGGCATCTTGCTGGGCGCAGTGGGCGCCTTAGGTGTGGTACTGATTTATTCCTCATCTTACCGGCTCAAACGCGTCCTGAGTTTCATTGACCCCTGGGCCGATCCGCTGAATTCGGGCTTCCAGCTGACCCAGGCCCTGATCGCCTTCGGGCGTGGCGAGTGGATGGGCGTGGGCTTGGGATCCAGCGTACAGAAACTTTTTTATCTGCCCGAGGCCCACACCGATTTCCTGTTTTCGGTGATCGGCGAGGAGCTGGGGCTGTTTGGCATCATCGTGGTCATTTTCCTATTTTCGATTATCGTCTGGCGCGCTTTCGTGATCGGCCAACTCGCGACGCGCGCGGGCAACCGCTTCGCGGCATTTCTCGCCTATGGTCTTGGAATCTGGTTCGGCATCCAGGCTTTCATCAACATGGGCGTCAACATGGGCATGTTGCCGACCAAGGGGCTGACCCTGCCGCTCATGAGCTATGGCGGCGGCAGCATGATCGTGATGTGTTCGGCCCTGGCACTGTTGTTTCGGGTGCGCAGCGAAGTCGTCGAAGTCTATGCCGGGGCATACCGGGAGAGATCCTCGTGGCTGCGCGCATCATGATCCTGGCCGGCGGGACCGGCGGCCATATCTACCCGGCGCTGGCGGTCGCGCGCGAGTTGCGCGAGCGCGGCTGCGAAGTGACGTGGATGGGTACCCGGGCCGGCATGGAGGCGAGGGTGATACCGGCCGCCGGCATTCCCATGGAATGGCTGTCCGTGACGGGCTTCAGGGGTAAGGGCTTGCTGGCCAAGATGAAGGCGCCGTTCAAACTCCTCCTCGCCTGCTGGCAGGCGATCCGGATCCTGTTGCGGAACAGGCCGAATGTCGTGCTCGGCATGGGCGGTTTCGTCGCAGGTCCTGGCGGGATCATGGCGAGGCTTTTGCGTATCCCGCTGGTGATTCATGAGCAGAATCGAATTCCGGGCACGACCAATCGGATGTTGGTAAAATGGGCGCGGGTCGTCCTGGAGGCTTTTCCGGGTAGCTTCCCTCCCGCATCGGGCGCGCGTTGCGTCGGCAATCCGTTGCGGCGTGAGATCGTGGAAGCGGTTGCGGCGGAAAAACTCGAACGAGGAGAGAAACTGAAAGTTTTGGTGTTGGGTGGCAGTCAAGGGGCGATGGCGCTGAATCATATCGTGCCCGAGGCTGTGGCGATGGCTGGGGCGATTCAGGTGCTTCACCAAACCGGTGAGGCGATGCGGGCGCAAACCGCGGCGCTGTATGAACGCTCGAGGGTCGACGCCCGCGTCGTGGCGTTCATCGAGGACATGGCCGACGCCTATCGTTGGGCCGATTTGGCTGTCTGCCGCGCGGGGGCGATGACCGTGAGCGAACTCATGGCCGCCGGCCTGCCCGCCGTGTTGGTGCCTTTTCCGCATGCCATCGACGATCATCAGACCCGCAACGCCCGCTATCTGGTCGACGCCGGGGCCGCCCTGGTGATTCCCCAATCCGAATTGACCCCCGAACGCTTGTCGTCAGAGCTGACCCGACTCGCTCGACAACCCGTGAGGCTTTCCGCAATGTCGCGCCGAGCGCGGGAACTGGCCAAACTGGATGCGGCCCGCGTTGTCGCGGACATCTGCCTGTGTGAGGCGAACGCATGAAAAACCCCCAGCGATTAGACATGACTACCCGGCAGGGCGAAGCGCCGCGACTAAAGCGGCAGGACGAAGCGCCGCGACCAATGCGGCGGCATGACCGGATGGCACCCGAAGGGTGCGAGGCATGGATGCCCCGTATGAGCCGCATCCGCCGCATCCATTTCGTCGGCATCGGCGGCACCGGCATGAGCGGCATCGCCGAAGTGCTGCTCAATCTCGGCTACGAAGTCTCGGGCTCGGATTTGCAGAACAACACCAACACCCGTCGGCTGGCTGAACTGGGGGCGAACATCCGCATCGGCCATGGCGCGGGGAACATCGCCGATGCCGAGGTGGTGGTGATTTCCAGCGCGGTCAACCGCACCAATATCGAAGTGGACGCCGCGCGCCGACAGAAGATTCCCGTCATTTCCCGGGCTGAGATGCTGGCGGAACTGATGCGCTTCCGCTACGGCATCGCTGTCGCCGGTACCCACGGCAAGACCACGACCACCAGCCTGACGGCGAGCGTTCTGGCCGAAGCCGGGCTCGATCCGACCTTCGTGATCGGCGGCCGCCTCAACAGCGTGGGCGCCAATGCCCAATTGGGCAAGGGCGCCTATCTGGTCGCGGAGGCGGATGAAAGCGACGCTTCCTTCCTGCACTTGCAGCCGATGATTGCCATCGTGACCAATATCGACCAGGATCACATGGAAACCTACGGCGGCGATTTTCAGCGGCTGAAAAACACCTTCGTCGAATTCCTGCACCACGTGCCCTTCTACGGCCTGGCGGTAGTGTGCGTCGACGATCCCGGCGTCAAAGACGTGCTGGGGCAGATCGATAAGCCGGTCAGAACCTACGGCTTGAGCCCGGAGGCCGACATTCGCGCGGCCGATATCGTTCGCCAGGGACTCAGCACCCGCTTTTCCGTGATTCGGGAGGGGCGGCGGGAGAAGCTAGAGGTGACTCTCAATCTCCCCGGCCGGCACAATATCCTCAACGCCCTGGCCGTGATCGGCGTCGCCACCGAACTGGGTGTCGCCGACGAGATCATTCAGCGTGCACTGGCCAATTTCAAGGGCATAGGTCGGCGTTTCCAGCTCAATGGGGAATTACCCTTCGGCGGCGAAATCGTGACCTTCGTGGACGATTATGGTCACCATCCCCGTGAAGTCGCGGCGACTCTGGATTCGGCTCGGCAGGTCTGGCCGGATCGAAGGCTGGTGGTGGTGTTCCAACCCCACCGCTACACCCGCACCCGCGACCTGTTCGAGGATTTCGTGCAGGTCTTGTCCAAGGTGGATGTTCTGGTCCTGCTCGAAGTGTACGCCGCCGGCGAAGCGGCTCTGGCCGGCGCCGACGGTCGTTCGCTGTCGCGGGCGATCCGGGTGCGGGGACAGGTGGACCCGATTTTCGTGGAAAAAGTTGGCGAATTGCCCGATGTATTGCCGGGCATTCTGGAACCCGGAGACGTCGTGTTGACGCTGGGCGCGGGCAATATCGGCGCGGCGGCGGCGGAACTGGTGCAGCGTCTGGAGCCCTTGTTGCGCTCCGCGGATGCGGGTCGAGAGGGGTAACTAAATGGCTGCGACAGCGCTGGAGGTGAGGTTTGCCGTCGATGTTCGGCCGCTGCGGGGTGAACTGCGCCCGAACGAGGTGCTCTCGGAATATACCTCCTGGCGTGTGGGCGGCCCGGCCGATCGGCTTTATTGGCCGGCCGACCTGGATGATCTGGTGATGTTCCTGCAAGTCCTGCCCGAGGACGAACCGCTGTTCTGGCTGGGGCTCGGCAGCAATCTGCTGGTGCGCGATGGGGGCTTGCGCGGCACGGTGATCTGTACCAGGGGGAGGCTCAAGGCGATGCGCCGGTTCGATGCGGAGCGGATTTATGTAGAAGCGGGCGTGCCCTGCGCCCATGTCGCCAAGTTTTGCGCCGAACAGCGACTCACCGGAGCGGAGTTTCTGGCCGGCATTCCCGGCACGATGGGTGGAGCTCTGGCGATGAACGCGGGCGCTTTCGGCGGCGAAACCTGGCCCCTGGTCGAGCGGGTGATTACGGCCGATCACAAGGGCGTTCGCCGCAGTCGGCCGGTCGAAGATTTTGCGGTGGGTTACCGCAGCGTGCGCGGGGCGGAGGGCGAATGGTTCCTGGCCGCCGAATTGAAACTGATACCCGGCGACCCCGAGGTCAGCAGGGAGAGGATCAAGGCATTGTTGGCCAAGCGAGCGGCCACGCAGCCGACCAACCTGCCCAGCTGCGGCTCCGTGTTCCGCAATCCGCCGGGCGATCACGCCGCCCGGTTGATTGAGGCTTGCGGATTGAAAGGCTATGGCATCGGCGGGGCCCGCGTGTCGGAGAAGCACGCCAATTTCATCGTCAACACCGGCGGCGCGACAGCTGCGGATATCGAAACCCTGATTCGGCATGTGCGTGAACAGGTGGACTCAAAGTACGCCGTGCGCTTGGAGTCGGAAGTGCGGATCGTGGGCGAGCCGGCAATTCAAGTTAAGGAGCTTGGGTGAACGTTCGAGTGCAAAATGCAGCGGTATTCGGTCGGGTCGCCGTCCTCATGGGCGGGACCTCGGCCGAGCGGGAAGTTTCCTTGAAGAGCGGGCAGGCGGTGTTGTCGGGCTTGCTGGCGCGGAGTGTGGACGCCGTCGCCGTCGAGGTTGGGAAAAATTTGCTGGAGCCCCTGCTGACCCGAAAATTTGATCGGGTTTTCAATATATTGCATGGGCGCGGCGGCGAGGACGGAATTTTGCAGGGTGCCTTGGACGCACTGGGCATGCCCTATACGGGCAGCGGCGTCCTTGCTTCCGCGCTGAGCATGGACAAACTCAAGACCAAGCTGTGCTGGCTGGGCGCAGGGTTTCCCACGCCGCGCTGGATGTTGCTGGAAAAACCCGAAGATCTGGATCGCTGCGCGGAGGAGCTGGGTTTTCCCCTCATCGTCAAGCCGGCAGAGGAAGGTTCCAGCATCGGCATGAGTCGGGCAGAAAATCGAGGCGAATTGCTCGAGGCATGGAGACGGGCCTCCCAATATCATTGCGCGGTTTTTGCCGAAACCTGGATCACCGGCAAGGAATACACGGCCGCGGTGTTAAACGATGCGCCGCTACCCCTGATCCGGCTGGAAACCCCGCATGCGTTTTACGATTTCGACGCGAAATACCGCGCAGATTCCACTCGGTACCATTGCCCCTGCGGCTTGAGCGCCGAACGGGAGGCAGCCTTACAGGATTTGGCTCGGCGCGCTTGCCAGTGCATCGGCGTCAGCGGTTGGGGACGGGTCGACTTGTTGGTCGACGGCGAAGGTAATCCCTGGCTCATCGAAGTTAACACGGTGCCGGGCATGACCGACCATAGCCTAGTGCCCATGGCGGCGAGGGCGGCGGGGATCAAATTCGAAGAGTTGGTCTGGCAGATTCTGGAAACCAGCCTGAAAGACCGGAAGGGTTGAGGTGTCGGGCGTGTTTGGTCGGGGTGGGCGGATCGTGTGGGAGAACAAGAAGCGGGCCTTGATACTGATTGTGGTGATCGCGCTTTCGGTCGTGGGGTTTTCGCTCCGTTGGCCCGCGCAGGCGGAGCCGCTGTTCCCGATCCGCTATGTCCGCGTGGAAGGCGCGATCGAAAACCTGGATGTCGCGGGGCTGCGCCGAACGCTATTGCCCACCGTCAGCACCGGCTATTTTTCCCTGCCCATGCGCGAAATCGAGCGGGTCGCGAGATCTTATCCGTGGGTCGACGGGGTCCAGGTAGCTCGCCTTTGGCCGGACACACTGGTGGTGAGAATCAGCGAGCAGAAGGCCCGGGTGCGCTGGGGGGATCATTCCTTGCTCAATCAGCGGGGCGAACGTTTCGAGCCGGGGGGGCTCGACGCATTTCGGGAACTCCCTGCGATTGTCGGCCCTGAGGGAATGGAAAATTATCTGTTGGGCATGCTGAATGGCCTGAATGACAGGCTGAAGCCCAAGGGACTGCACATCGCTTCTCTAGATATGAGTAAGCGGCGGGCCTGGGTCGTCAGGCTAACCAACGGCACGGAAGTTCATTTCGGCAGACAGGACCCCATGAAGGCGCTGAATCGCTTCCTGGAACTCATGCCAAAGCTGGGCGAAGACAGGATCGCGGCGGTCCAGCGAGTGGATTTGCGCTATCCCAATGGCTTCGCGGTGGTGTGGAAGCCTGATGCAAGCAACCTCGACCATCCGTCCGGGCAAGACGGCCGGGGGGAATTCATCTTATCGACAAAGCCAGTAACCTAGCGCCAGAGACTATTGACAGAAATGGCAAGAAAAGCGGATCGAAATTTGATCGTCGGATTAGATATCGGCACCTCGAAAGTGGCCGCCATCGTGGGCGAAGTGAATGAGGATGGCGAGATCGAGGTCATCGGCATCGGCACCCATCCGTCCCGCGGATTGAAAAAGGGTGTCGTGATCAATCTGGAAACCACGGTACAGTCGATCCAGCGGGCCATCGAGGAAGCCGAACTGATGGCGGGGTGCAGGATTCACTCTGTTTACGCGGGAATCGCGGGCAGTCATATCAGCAGCATGAATTCCCACGGCATCGTCGCGATCAAGGACAAAGAGGTCACCCAGAGCGATGTGGATCGGGTGATCGATTCGGCCCGGGCAGTGGCCATTCCGGCCGACCAGAAAATTCTGCACATTCTCCCGCAGGAATTCGTCATCGACCGCCAGGAGGGGATCAAGGAGCCCATCGGCATGTCCGGTATCCGTCTGGAAGCGCGGGTGCATATTGTCACAGGGGCGGTGAGCGCGGCGCAGAATATCGTCAAGTGCATTCGCCGCTGTGGCTTGGAGGTGGAGGATATCATCTTGGAACAGCTGGCTTCCTGTTCGGCCGTCCTGACCGAGGACGAGAAGGATCTAGGTGTTTGCCTGGTCGACATCGGCGGCGGCACCACCGATATCGCTGTTTTCACCGATGGGGCGATTCGGCATACGGCGGTGATACCCATCGCAGGCGATCAGGTCACCAACGACATCGCCGTCGCTCTGCGCACGCCCACGCAGCACGCCGAGGAGATCAAGATCAAGCACGCCTGTGCTTTGACGCAACTGGCGAATCTGGATGACACCATCGAGGTGTCGAGCATCGGCGATCGTCCTACGCGTCAGATTTCAAGGCTCAACTTGGCCGAGATCGTTGAGCCTCGTTATGAGGAGCTGTTGCTGTTGGTGCAGGCTGAACTGCGTCGCAGCGGGTTCGAGGATTTGATCGCAGCGGGTATCGTGCTGAGCGGCGGCAGCGCGAAGGTTGAGGGTTTGGTGGACTTGGCGGAAGAGATTTTCCACATGCCGGTCCGACTCGGTACGCCGCAATATGTTTCGGGTTTGAATGATGTGGTACGCAATCCCATTTATGCAACCGGTGTCGGGCTGTTGCTGTTCGGGCGTCAGCACAATCGGCTCGGGGAGAAAAGCGCCTTGACTGGTGGCGGTTTCAGGGCGATGTGGGCCAGGATGAAAAATTGGTTTCAAGGCAACTTCTAAATTTCAGATCAACAGACAATCAAGGGGTGAATACGATGAAATTCGAACTGGTGGACTCATACAGTCAAAAGGCAGTTATCAAGGTAGTCGGGGTCGGTGGCGGCGGAGGCAATGCCGTGAACCACATGGTGAGCAGTCACATCGAAGGTGTGGATTTCATTTGCGCCAATACCGATGCACAGGCATTGAAGCACATTCAGTCGCGTTCGATCATTCAGTTGGGCAACGCCCTGACCAAGGGGTTGGGCGCGGGCGCGAATCCGGATATTGGCCGGCAGGCCGCATTGGACGACCGCGAGCGGATCCTGGAGGTACTGGGCGGCTCCGATATGGTGTTCATCACCGCCGGCATGGGCGGCGGTACGGGTACCGGCGCCGCACCGGTGATCGCCGAAATCGCCAAGGAGGCGGGCATCCTGACCGTCGCCGTGGTGACCAAGCCGTTTCCCTTCGAAGGCAAGAAAAGACGGGCGGTTGCCGAAAAAGGCATCGACGAACTGAGCCAGTTCGTCGACTCCCTGATCACCATTCCGAACGAGAAACTGTTGCCGGTACTGGGCAAGGACATCAGCCTCATCGGCGCGTTCGCCGCTGCCAACGATGTGCTGTTGGGTGCCGTGCAAGGCATCGCCGATTTGATCACCCGGCCCGGCCTCATCAACGTGGACTTCGCCGACGTGCGCACGGTGATGTCGGAAATGGGTATGGCGATGATGGGCTCCGGCGTGGCCAGCGGCCCGAATCGGGCGCGGGAGGCGGCGGAAAAAGCGATAGCCAGTCCCTTGCTTGACGATATCAATCTTCAGGGCGCGCGCGGCATTCTGGTTAACATCGCCGGCGGTCCGGGTCTGGCAATCGGCGAGTTCGACGAGGTCGGCAGCGCGGTCAAGGAATTCGCTTCCGATGACGCGAACGTGGTGATCGGGCTGTCCATTGACCCCGATCTCGGAGACGAGCTACGGGTCACCGTGGTGGCGACCGGCTTGGCGAATCAGCAACAACAGAGTGAATCGCCGATCAGATTGGTGCAAAAGCACAACGGCCAGATCGACTACGGCACGCTGGAGCGTCCCACGGTCATCCGCAACAAGCCGAAGCACGAACCCAGGACGGACGCGAAAAAGGAGAATGACTTCGAATTTCTTGATATCCCGGCCTTTCTCAGACGTCAAGCCGACTAGAGGAAGAGCCGAACAGGCGGGGACTTGAATGCGCTCCCTCCCTGTCTCGCCGGTCGGCACAAATCATGCGTGAATGAGACGAGCCGAATTTTATCCATGGAATAACCTAGCGTAGGAGTGTCGGATGATAAGACAGAGAACATTGAAAAACGTCATAAGAGCGACCGGGGTCGGGTTGCATACCGGGGAAAAGGTTTATTTGACCCTCCGGCCGGCCGCGGCCAATACGGGCATCAAGTTCCGCCGGGTGGATTTGCCCGAGCCGGTCGTGATCGACGCCAAACCGGAAAACGTGGGCGAAACCATCCTGTCGACTACGCTGGTCAACGGCCAGGTCAAGATCTCGACGGTCGAGCACCTGCTTTCCGCTTTTGCCGGACTGGGCGTCGATAATGCCTATGTCGATGTCAGCGCGCCCGAGGTGCCGATCATGGACGGCAGCGCCGGGCCTTTCGTTTTCCTGATCCAGTCCGCGGGCGTGCAGGAGCAGGAAGCGCCGAAGAAATTCATCCGCATCAAGAAGGAATTGCGGGTGGAGGACGGCGACAAATGGGCCAAATTCGAGCCTTATGATGGTTTCAAGGTTACTTTTACCATCGATTTCGATCATCCGGCTTTCCACCAGGACACCCAGACCGCCAGCATCGACTTTTCCTCGACCTCGTTTGTGAAGGAAGTCAGCCGTGCGAGAACCTTCGGCTTCATGCGCGATATCGAGGCGCTGCGGAAAAAGCGGCTGGCGCTGGGCGGCAGCATGGACAATGCGATCGTGGTGGACAACTATCGTATCCTTAACGAGGACGGTCTGCGTTACGCGGATGAGTTCGTCAAGCACAAGATTCTGGACGCCATCGGCGACCTTTATCTGCTGGGGCATAGCCTGATCGGATCGTTCGTCGGGCACAAGTCCGGACACGGCCTTAACAACCAGTTGTTGAGGGAACTGCTCAAGCAGAAAGACGCTTGGGAATCGGTCACTTTCAGTGAGGAAGAAAATTTGCCGATTTCATACATGCGAACGGTGCGGGCCGCGCGCTGAAACCTTCGACTCCCACCTTCCGCTTCCGCTAGAGAAGTGGGGGAAGTCACTTGCGCCAGGCGTAGCGCTCGATCGTTGCGCCGAGCCGCTCCAGCGCCTGCCGCAGCTCATCGGAAGGCGCCCCCGGGCCGCTGGCCTTGACCATGCGAGCCACCTCCGGCGAGGGCAACTTGATGGGCTTTGGCTTGTATGCGGGCGCCTGAAGTCTCAAATTGCGCACCTGGATTTCGCGAAACTCATACTCGGCAAGCGCGCCGATTCTTGCCAGGATGGCGGGCGCATAAAACCGTAGTTGGGAAGCCCAGGCGGGCGAATCGGTGAATAGGACCAGGCGATTCTCATGGGCCAAGCAATCCCTGCAATGTTCGGCCAGGGATGCGGGCAAGGACTCTCTGACCAGCCCCAGTATCACCGCATGCTCGCCGACTTTATCCAGTAGCGAGCGGAAAACCGAGCCGTTCAAAAGTTTCTGGGTGGATTCCGGTACGCTCGTCATGGCTGTTCTCTCCCAGGCTGGTTCAAGCCTACCTTTGGGCCGCTCTTTCCGAAGATAACCGCTCAGTTCCTCGTTCGTTGCCGGGCGAATAGCGGGGACGGTTATTCCCAAACAACTCCAATCGTGTCGAAGACGGTGGTTTCGAATTCCTGCCATTGAACCACGGTCGCGGGCGCCCGTCATTATTAAAAAGGTGTCATTTACGGTATCATCGGCAATTCTTTTTCACGGTTGGAACTAATACACAATGCTAGGCAAGCTGATCAAGAAAATCATCGGCAGTCGCAATGAAAGACTCGTCAAAAGAAAGAGAAAACTTGTCAAGAAAATCAACCTGTTGGAGTCCCGGTTCGAAAGCCTTTCGGACGCGGCGCTGAAAGGCAAGACCGAGGAATTCAGAAATCGACTGGCGAAGGGCGAAACGATCAACGAGCTTTTGCCGGAAGCATTTGCCACGGTGCGGGAAGCTTCGAGGCGCGTTTTGAGCATGCGCCATTTTGATGTGCAGTTGATCGGCGGCATGGTGCTGCACGACGGCAAAATTTCCGAAATGAAGACGGGCGAAGGCAAGACCTTGGTCGCCACCCTGGCCGCTTACTTGAACGCGCTGCCGGGCAAGGGCGTGCATGTCATCACCGTGAACGATTATCTTGCCCGTCGTGACGCCGAGTGGATGGGCAAAGTTTATCGGTTTCTCGGCCTGAGCGTCGGCGTGATCGTAAGCGGTCTGAACAACGACGAGCGCCGCCAGGCCTACGCCGCCGACATCACCTACGGCACCAACAACGAATTCGGCTTCGATTATCTGCGCGACAACATGGCGTTCACTTTGGATCAGCGAGTGCAGCGCGAGCGCTATTTTGCCATCGTCGACGAGGTGGACTCCATCCTGATCGACGAGGCCAGAACCCCGTTGATCATTTCGGGGCCCACGGAAGACCGCAGCGATCTCTATCATCAGGTCAACCGGTTGATTCCCCGCCTCACGCGTCAGGAAAAAGAGGATGGGCCCGGTGATTATAGCGTCGACGAAAAGGCGCGGCAGGTTTATCTGACCGAGGAGGGCCACGAGCGCATCGAGAAGCTGATGGCACAGCACGGCTTGATCAAGGCGGCCGAGAGCCTGTACGACGCGGTGAACATCCGTTTGATGCATTACATCAATGCCTCGCTCAGGGCGCACGTCTTGTTCCAGAAGGACGTCGACTACATTGTCAGGGAAAATCAGATCATCATCGTCGACGAGTTCACCGGTCGTGCGATGCCCGGGCGACGCTGGTCGGAGGGCTTGCACCAGGCGGTGGAAGCCAAGGAAAACGTGCCCGTCCAGAACGAAAACCAGACGCTGGCATCCATCACTTTCCAAAACTATTTCCGTCTTTACGACAAGCTGTCAGGCATGACCGGCACTGCGGACACCGAGGCGTACGAGTTCCAGCAGATTTACGGTTTGGAAGTTGTGGTCATTCCACCCAACCGGCCGATGATCCGCAAGGATATGGGCGATTTGGTTTATCTCTCCGTACGCGAGAAGTACGAGGCGATCCTCGAGGACATCAAGGATTGCGTCCAGCGCGGCCAGCCGGTCCTGGTGGGCACGACATCCATCGAAAATTCCGAATACCTCTCGTCCCTCTTGCAAAAGGCGGCAGTGCCGCACCAGGTGCTGAACGCCAAACATCACGAGAGGGAAGCCCACATCATCGCCGAGGCAGGGCGGCCTTCCGCGGTGACCATTGCCACCAACATGGCCGGCCGCGGCACCGACATCGTGTTGGGCGGTAACCTGGAGGAAGAAATCGGCAGGCTCGGTCTGACCGAGCCTGCCGATATCGAACAGGCGCGGGGATCCTGGAAGCAGCGCCATGAGCAGGTGGTCGCAAGCGGCGGTCTCCACGTCATCGGTTCCGAACGGCATGAATCGCGGCGCATCGATAATCAGTTGAGAGGGCGGTCCGGGCGCCAGGGCGATCCGGGCTCGACCCGCTTCTATCTCTCGCTGCAAGACAGTCTGATGCGCATCTTCGCCTCCGATCGGGTGGCTGGACTGATGCAAAAGCTGGGGATGCAGGAAGGCGAGGCCATTGAACATCCCTGGGTCACGAAAGCGATCGAGAACGCCCAGCGCAAGGTGGAGGCGCGCAACTTCGATATCCGCAAACAATTGCTGGAATACGACAACGTCGCCAACGACCAGCGCCGCGTGATCTACCATCAGCGTAACGAGTTGATGGCCGCGGAGGACATCTCGGAGACGGTTGCCGCAATCCGTCACGATGTCGTCAACCAGATGGTCGAACAGTATATCCCGCCCCAGAGCATGGAAGAACAATGGAATGTCAAGGGTCTGGAAGAGGCGCTTGAGCATGAACTGGGCGCTAAAGTTCCGGTGCAGAAATGGCTGGAGCAGGATCATTATCTGCATGAAGAGAAACTCAAGGAGATGATCCAGGATGTGATCGACAAGACTTACAACGGCAAGGCAGCTGCCATCGGCCTGACGGTCATGCACCACTTCGAAAAGTCGGTGATGCTGCAAGTGTTGGACAACGCCTGGAAGGAGCATCTGGCGGCGATGGATCATCTGCGCCAGGGTATCCATCTGCGCGGTTATGCTCAGAAAGACCCGAAGCAGGAATACAAGCGCGAGGCCTTCGACATGTTCACCTCGATGCTGGACAGTGTAAAGCACGAAGTGACCAGCATCGTGTCAAAGGTACAGGTACACACCGAGGATGAAATCAAGGTCATGGAGGAACAGAACCGTCCGGTCAGGGAGATGCAGTTCCAGCATGACGAGATCAGCGCGCTGACGGCCGAAACGGAGGAAGGCGCGGAAGCAAAGAAGCCCGAGGTGGCGAAACCCTTCGTGCGCGATTTCAAGAAAGTGGGTAGGAACGAACCGTGCCCCTGCGGTTCCGGCAAGAAGTACAAGCAGTGTCACGGCCAACTGAGCTAACTGCCGAAAGGGTGGATGGATGACGGTCAAGGACTTTGACACGCAGTCGCCGACTGTGGCGGGCGTCAGGCTGGGTGCGGCCGGAGCCGGCTTAAAACGCGCTGACCGAGACGATATCCTGGTGATCGAACTTGCGCCCGGCTCCAACTGTGCGGCCGTTTTCACGCGCAACGCCTTTTGCGCTGCACCGGTCACAGTGGCGCGGGAACATCTCGCCAGCGCGCCGCGTTGGCTCTTGATCAACTCCGGAAATGCCAATGCCGGAACCGGCAAGCGTGGTATCGAGGACGCCCGGCGCACGTGCCGGTCGCTGGCCGAGCTGACCGGCGGGTGCGGGCAAGAAGTGTTGCCGTTTTCCACCGGCGTGATCGGCGAGTATCTGCCGGTGGATAGGGTCGAAGCCGCGCTGCCCGCCGCCTTGGAGGCCTTGACCGAGGCCGGTTGGCAACGGGCGGCGCGCGCCATCATGACCACCGACACCCGGCCCAAGATCGCATTCCGCTCGATCATGCTAGACGGCCATGAAGTCGTGGTCGCGGGTATCGCCAAGGGAGCCGGCATGATCCAGCCGAACATGGCGACCATGCTGGCCTTCATCGCGACGGATGCGAACGTGGAAGTCAGAACGCTACAAAACTGTCTCGTTATGGCGGCGGATCGTAGTTTCAACTGCATCACCGTGGACGGGGATACCTCCACCAACGACGCCTGTGTGTTGATGGCGACCGGCTGTTCCGGCGCGCCGCGGATCGATCGGGACAGCGTGCATTATCCGGTTTTCGCCGAGGCAGTGCAGGCGGTTTGCGACCAGTTGGCCGAGGCGATCGTGCGTGATGGCGAAGGCGCCACCAAGCTGATGCGCATTCGGGTGGAGCACGCCACCAGCGAGGCGGAGGCGCGCGGCGTGGCCAAGACCATTGCCCACTCGCCCCTAGTCAAGACCGCGTTTTTCGCCAACGATCCGAACTGGGGCAGAATTCTGGCGGCGGTTGGGCGTTCCGACTGTCCCGGTCTGGACATCGGCAAGGTTTCCATCTGGCTGGACGATGTCTGCATCGTCGAGCAAGGCGGACGCGCTCCAGATTACACGGAAGCGGCGGGGCAGACCGTGATGGCGCGAGACGACATCACGATTCGTGTTTTGCTGGGGCGCGGAACGGCCTCACAGTGCGTTCTGACTTGCGATTTTTCCTACGATTATGTCCGAATCAATGCCGAGTATCGCACCTAGGATGGATCGTCAAGCCGGGTTACACGTCGCGGTCGGTCTCATCAGGAATGCCGCCGGCGAATTGCTCATCGCCCGCCGCCCTGAGCATCTGCATCAAGGCGGCTTGTGGGAGTTTCCGGGGGGCAAGGTCGAGCCGGGTGAAACCGTGCGTGAAGCCTTGCGGCGCGAGTTGAAGGAGGAGCTTGCGATCACCGTGGAAGATGCCTCGCCTTGGCTGAAGATTCATCATGTCTACCCGGAGCGCCAAGTGCTTTTGGATGTCTGGCAGGTACATGCTTTCAGCGGAACGCCTTTCGGCGTCGAGGATCAGCCGATCCGCTGGGTGGCCGCTGGAGAGCTGCCGCGCTACGAGTTTCCGCCCGCCAATCGGCCCATCGTGACGGCGGCCCGACTGCCCGATCGTTACGCCATTGTTGATGACGAGATCGGCGATGTCGAGGCCTTGTTT
>Ga0335085_10008050_pt1 | contig 16170 bp, 16 predicted proteins | sample Lox_Sample_45_FD_206712 | JGI IMG/M metagenome (GOLD analysis project Ga0335085, IMG submission 206712) | Soil microbial communities from Loxahatchee National Wildlife Refuge, Florida, United States - Lox_Sample_4.5 | ecosystem: Environmental > Terrestrial > Soil > Wetlands | place: USA...
ATGAACTCGTGGGCTTCTGGTCGTACGCGATCGCTCACGGGGCTCAGTATTGCATTTTCATGATCGTTGTCTCCGGCAACTGCAAGCGCGGTATTGTGGGACTCTCTATCTTCGTGCTCATCTTCGCCGCGATGCTCGTGACATTCGAACATCTGAACGGATCGGGAGCGGGCCTGGCGGCATATACCGGTATAGTGATGAGTCATTTTCTTATCGATGCAAAAATATGGCGGCTCCGAGAGCCTTTGCAGCACCATCTCATCCAAGAGAGATTCAACTTTATATTCTCTTGAGTCGGAGCAAGATCACGCTCACCGCGAATATCCCGTTTCCTGCCGGTGACACGAATCCCGGCGCCCCCAGGCCTTGGGGAATCGAGGGCTGCCGCGTGATGGAAGTCGAGCCCGTCGACGGTCGATCTTAGAAAGCGTGGATGTCATTCCGACTTGAAAGGTTGAAGGCTCGTCTGCGCCGCTCGGTACTGCCAAGCGTCTTCTTTAAGCTGGCGCGCAGCGCTGAATGGGGTACCCGACGGGCGTCTGTACAATCCGATGTTTCAGCCTTGGCGGGGGTTACCAGAGTTCCGTGCGCTCTACAACGAGATCAAGGGATACACGCTGGTAACTCCCGAAGCGAGCTGGATGCTGTATTCTCTGGCCAGACAGGCGCTTACGGTCGTCGGCGATTTTCTGGAAGCGGGGTTTATCGCGGGGGGACGGCCCGCCGCTTACGACACGTTGTCGACGGCGCAAGGTCGTCGCGACGCTTATATCTCTTCGACACTTTCGGGGGCATGCCGTCCACCCGCAAGGGGCTGGATCTTCACAGATCCGGCGATTTCTCGGATACCAGCCTGGGGGCCGTTTCGGATTTCGTTGGCAAGGAAGACGGGATCGTTTATCGCCGTGGCCTCATTCCAGCAACAGCAAAATCGCCGCTCGTCAGTATAGATTCCGCGCAATCTCAGGACGCCGGGGGGCGGCACTCGGGGCGAGCCGAAGCCTCTCACCGAATTTTTCTCAGGCTAGGCGTCCGACAAAGCGTAGCGAAGGAGGGGGAGTGGACTGAATGAATCATACAGTCACGGTTCTCGGACCATCGGAGATCTGGGCGCTGCTGCTGGTGATGTCTGTAGGTTCTCTAATCAACCTCTATTGTCTTCGCATATATCGGCCCGCGAGCGATAAGGCGATCAACGAGGGAGCGCGCTGGCTTGAGAGATTCGCTTTCTCGCCGGAGCTGCTCGGTGGATTTTCGTATTGGCTGCTCGCTCTGGTCAGCTTCTTGGCGCTCTTTTTTGAACTATTGATGATCCGCTGGATTTCGTCAGAGATCGGGATTTTTGCTTATCTCAAAAATTTCGTGTTGATCGCGTGCTTTCTCGGTTTCGGTCTCGGCTGCTATCTTTCACGCCTTAAGATAAACCTCGCAGCAACATTGATGCCGCTGATGGCTCTGACCATTCTTTGCACGCTTCCCTGGTCGGGCTTACAGGGATTAGTAGATACTCTGCCCAACCTGTTAGGCCCAGCGTCGAGGGTCGACGTTTGGGGCCTGCCTTCCTTTCCGCGAAGCGTAGCCGAGCTCTTCATGCTGGCAAGCGCGGTCCTCTTTATCGTTCCTAGCTTCGGACTTATCGCATGCTCGATGATTCCACTGGGCCAACTCGTTGGATGGTGCCTGGAAAACGCGAAGAACGGCATCTCTGCGTATACTGTCAACATTATCGGCAGCCTTGCCGGAATTGCGCTCTTTACCCTGCTCTCCTTCATGTTTCTGCCGCCCGGGATTTGGTTCTTGCTGACCGGCGCGTCAGCCGCGGGAATATTCTGGAAGCTGCCAAGCCTTCGATGGGCTTGTGTTGCAGTCTTTTTAACGTGTGCGGGGTTGGCAAGTCTAGGCCCGGGAAAGGGCAGCAAAGTATTGTGGTCGCCCTATCAGAAACTTACGGTGACCCCTTTCCGTCAAAACGGAGAAATCGTGTCCTATGGCATCAAAAGCAATACGTCATGGCACCAGCAGATCTTCAACCTCTCACCCAATTTCGTAGCGTCGCATCCGTGGTTTTTCAAGATATTTCCCGCGGAATACAATCCCTACAATCTACCCTACCACTTCTATCCAAGTCCTCCGTCAGTGCTTGTGCTGGGTGCCGGAACCGGCAACGACGTCGCAGCTGCACTGCGCAATGGCGCCCGCCGGGTAGTAGCCGTTGAAATCGATCCGTTGGTTTTGAACCTAGGAAAGCAGTTGCACTTTGAACAGCCGTACGCTTCCTCGCGCGTTCACGCGGTTCTAAATGACGCACGCAGTTACATTCAGAACAGTAGCGAGCGCTTTGATCTCATTATCTTCTCGCTGCTCGATTCGCTAACCACAAGTTCTTACTACACCAATATTCGCATCGATAATTACGTTTATACCCTTGAAGCGATCGCTGCGACATCGCGGCTTCTCAAGCCAGATGGAATCTTGGTTTTAAAGATTGTAATGGTTCATGATCCTGCTCAGTCGAGTCGGCTGGCTGAGCTCGAGCAAGCTGTCTTCGATTCGCCGCCGTTGGTGTTTCAGACCGTGCGGCCGGTGTACACCGCTGCCGCGCGGTTTTTCATCGACGGATCGCAAAGTAGGATCGCTCGTGCGCTCCTGGACCCTCGACTCGCAGCGTATGTCAATGAGGGGCGTATTCCTACGATAGCGCATGTGCCGCTAACTACTGATGACTGGCCGTATCTGTATCAACACGAGCCTGGAATGCCCGCGTCGGTAATCGTCATATCGACTATGCTTATCATGCTGTGTGGGTTTTTCCTTCGGGAGACCGGCACGCCGCTGCGGGCGCTGCGCTGGCATTTTTTCTTCCTCGGCGCCGGCTTTCTGATTTTGGAAGCTCAGATCATCAGCCGGATGGCGCTCTTCTTCGGAACTACCTGGTTAGTGAACTCCATTGTGATCGCCGCCATCCTCGTGATGATCGTTGCTGCAAACCTTCTAGTGCAATGGAAACCGAGCATTTCGTACATGAGCGCGTATGGCGGGATCTTCGCATCCATTTTAATCGGCTACCTGGTGCCCATCGAGAGTTTCTTTTTCTCGTCGGTCTGGGTGAAGGGACTGACCGCCGCGTTCATTTTATGCCTGCCGGTCTTTTTCGCGGGGATCGTGTTCATTCGAAGCTTTGCCCGCGAAGGATTCCAAAGCGAAGCACTCGGATCGAACCTGTTCGGGGCGCTAGTCGGCGGAATGCTGGAGTCGATTTCAATGTGGACCGGAATGCGTTCGTTGTTGATATTGGCAGGATTGCTCTACTTGGCCTCACTGATAGCCATGAGATTTCAAAGCCGGGTGACGGACGCTCCCAAGGTCGCGGGACTGGAGATTAAGTTGATGGCCGCAGGCTCCGGAAACTGAGATCGAAGTCGGCCCAGAGAGAGACGTATACGCTCATCGTTCCCGCGCCGCTGCGATGAATGCAGCAGTGAACGATGAAATCGCAGGGCCGCCCGCGGTGGATCTCTATCAAGACAGCGCTCATAAATCGTATGAATTGCCTACGCAGCGCCGTGCACAACCCTCTACCGCAAATGAACTATGACGAACCGATCGACATCTGCAGACTTCATTCTGGTGAACGCCAAGACCCCATTTCATAACTCCAGCTCGATGCCTGGTGCATCGTTATCGTCCATTTTGTCGGCGATAAACCAAAGCCGCCAGATCCTTGCTCTTATCGCTATGGAACGCGCCAAATTCTCCAACTACACGGTAATTCTTTTCGATCCATCTATAAATGTCCCGATTGTAGTCTATTCCGAAATAGCGCTGCCCGTATTCAGGGGTTTCGCGGTTAGTCAGCACAATGTAATCCACGTCGGCGCCTCTCAGGTCCGCGATATAGGTTTCCTCCTGTCGCGGCGCTAAGACTCCCGGCACGATCGTGTCCCAGCGGTCCGGCGCTTCGGTCCGGGTCAAAGCATAGAACATGTTTCCGTCGGGTAGCACGACGACTCGATGCCCCTTTTCTTTCTCTGTCGAAATAAAGTCAATTATCTGGCGAGCGACGCCGGCCGTCCCTGGCTCAAGGTAAATGTCTCCCCAGCTCGTCTGGAGTCTAGCCGGACGGCCGCTACTGTTATTACTAACCACTGTCATGAAGATCCCGAACATCGCGACTTCCATCGCCAGCAGTGAATTGATTAGTTTACGCCGATTCTCTACAGACAGCATGGGGACCGTCATGCGAACAAACCTGGTTATTATGACAACGAACACAAAGAATAACGGGATGTCGTAGTAAATGCAGTAGCCAACCGGTTTGACCCACGCGAAGATACGAAGAGAAAGTACCAGGGCAAATACGGCCAGCGTCGCTTCGGCGAGCAGCCTACGTTCTTGGGGAGCCCACCACAATCTGTATAACGAGTACGCCAAGAAGCCGCAGCCGATGAAGAACATTCCTGGTGGGAAGACCAGCAGAGCCAACACGGAATTCATTACATAACGTGCCGGAGTGAAATAATGCGCTGAAGCCGCTCCAGCCGCGAACACAAGCGTCATCGCGGCCAAAAGCCAACGCCGAACACTTGTGTGGCTGAGTTGTGCAATTTTACACCACAGAAATATCACAAGTCCGGCGTCTAAAATTGTGACGAGGAGATCAGAAGGAACAAGACGCAGGCCGACTCCGGCCGCATAAGCCACACCGATAGTCCGCATGAAGTACGAGCCGGGAATAAACTGCCAGTTATCAAAAAGTATAAAGGCGGGCGTAAGCTTCCAGAAGAACCATCCATAAACGGCCATCCAAAGAGCAACCCCGGGGGCGCATGAGACAGCACCGAGCAGCAGCGATCGCGCGGAGCGGCGGGTCAATGCTTCCGTCACGAGCACGAATGTGAGCAAGATGTAACAGGCACAGCCCATCTCCTGCTTGCATAGGATTGCCATCCCCGCAGCCACCCCAGCCACAATCAAGTTACGGCCACGCCGATCAAGCGTGTACTTGATTGCAAAAAGGCCGCACAGTAGTGCGAGCAGCAAGCCCAGCGGCGCAGTATAAGCGTAAGGGAAAATATAGTTGAAGATTGACGATCCGAAGCCTTGAAATAAGAGTACCAATCCGGCGGCTAGTCCGGCTGCTCGATCTCCGAGGATCAACCCCAGCTGCAGCGACAGCAGAGCGCAAGCGGTCGCTAAGGTCAAACCTAACAGATAGAATACATCGAGACGATGCCCAAAGATGCCGACTAACAAAGCTTCTATGTATGACGCGAGCGGTCCATGGGGGAACCAAATATCACGGTATAGCAACTTGCCATGCAAAATTTGCGTAGGCACGTAGAGTTCGCGGCCACAGTCAACCTGGATGCTTCCCCAATGCGCCCAGGTGAGCCAGAAAAGCGCGAATGCTACTGCTACAATCGTCGCGCGTGCAACTGCATCGGGCCACTCGCGCAGTAGGCGCTTGAACAAAGTCGGCGCGTCGCTTGCTTCGAATTCAGGTATCGGTGAACCGCCAGCGGCGGACGAATCGAGCATAGCGCTGTCCTTCCACCTGCCCTAATAGCACCCGTTCCGCTCGCGTCGCACTCGGGGTCGGTGGCTGGATGCCTCCAACACGCCTCGCGTCTGATACGGACTCACTTTGCCGGTTTGTCGGCGGCGTTCCTGCCTGTCTAAGCTGCCCAGGAGCATGAACGCCGCTCTAATCGGGGATTTCCTTTTTGACTTTCCAATTCCAGCTCCTTGGACAGCTCGAACGGCTTTTGTGAGGAAGGCATTAGCCGAGCTTGCTTCCGCGGCGTTCCCACGATAATGCCGGGAGGGGCCGGTTGCGCGTCTGACGAGCCTGGGATGCTGAAAATGCCGTTTGGCCGGTTGATTCTGGCGACATTTCTCCCCGCGTTCTCGAGCGTCGCCAGCGAGTTTTCTCCGCTTTACGCTCACCTTATCTCGCCCGACGGCAGCATTGCCATCTTCACCGGCATCTTTACGCGAATCGTTGACATATCGCACGCTGCAACATCGCCCTTGCATTCGAAAGACGGAATTCAGCGTATACGCCATGTAAATATGGATCAATAACGGTCCGGTCTGTTTCTACGGCGAGCGCGAAAATTAGAGCTGAACCGCCCCTGAGCACGTGGTCTGACCAAGTAGAAACCGAGAGTCGAACGGTCTGGTGGTTCCGCCGAAGGAGACACGATTGGCCGATGGAGTTCTCGAATTATCAGTGAGTACGTCCGGAAGAACGACTATGGCGGCAGTTCAAGCCGCTGCGAGGAAGCGGGTAATGGCCTGCTCAGGGGCGCGACGTGGTCGCAGCTGCGGCGGCGAAGGGCCTGCGTGGCGATCAGGCCGAACCGGTTCGGAGATACGACGCTAGCCGATGGAAACCCATCGAGACACTCGAAGGGCTTAAGATGTACCGTCGGGCGCGACGAGAGAGCCTGGCGAGCTTGCCGCTGATTTTCATCCTCAAGCAGTAATCGAATGTTAATCGAGCCGGGAAGGTTCCCGGCGTGAAACGTGGAACCTAACGCTCCTGACCTCCGTTATGTAGCGGAAAACGATTCCCCAGGTCGGGGAAATTTTCGCATCGACGGAGACCAAGGGGGCCCCGGATGAGTTCCAAACGTTTTCTTTTGACGATTTCTACAGTATGCACTATTGCGTTGGCGCCGCTCACGCGTGCTAACGCGGGCGGCAATCACTATACTCAGACAAATCTCGTGTCCGACGGATGGGTAGCCGCCGCCAACACTGACGCGTCGCTCAAGAATCCCTGGGGAGTGGCATCCTTTCCCGGCGGTCCGTTCTGGGTTTCGGATAACGCGTCCAACCCCACCGGCGTTTCCACGCTCTACGACGGGACGGGAGGCAAGGTCGCGCTCACCGTGAATATTCCGTTTCCCAGCGGTGACACGAATCCCGGCGCCCCTGGGCCCTCTGGGATGGTCTGGAACGGCAATCCGCTGGCGTTCATGGTCGGCAACACCGGATTGAGCAACGCGGCGCCGGCGCTTTTTATCTGGGCTACCGAAGACGGAACGATCGCCGCATGGCAAGGAGGCCTGAGCCCGATCACCGAGGCAGTGACCGTCGTGCCCAATCCGGGCTTTGTAAACGGCGGCGGTGGCACCGATCCGGTTTACAAAGGCCTCGCGATCGGAACCAACAGCAGCGGAATCTTTCTTTACGCGACCAAGTTCCGCAGCGGCAAAATCGCGGTGTGGGACGCCACATTTGTGCCTGCCGACGCGCTCAATGCGAAATTCATCGACCGCAATATCCCAGCCGGATTCGCGCCGTTCGGCATCCAGAATATCAACGGCCAACTATGGGTAACGTATGCCAAGCAGGATGCGCCAAAGCACGATCCGGTGCCTGGCGCCGGCCTCGGCTTCGTCGACGTTTTCGACACCGACGGCAATCTGAATCAAGCGCTTTGCAGCGGGCGGCGCGCTCAACGCGCCGTGGGGCGTGGCCCTTGCGCCGTACAAGTTCGGCCCGTTCAGCAACGACATCCTGATCGGTAATTTCGGCAATGGAAAAATCAGCGCCTGGGATCCCAAGACGAAGGCCTTCATCGACTGGCTGCGGGACGGTAGCGGCCATCCGATCGTCAACGACGGTTTGTGGACCCTGACCTTTGGCGACGGTTTGAAAGCCACCCCGCAGGTGCTGTACTTCACCGCCGGCCTGAACGGCGAGGTTGACGGCCTGTTCGGTACGCTGATGCCGAACTGAAAAAGAAACCCCGCATTGGACAAAGCAGGGGCGCGCGCCGCCGCGGCGCGCGCCCCTGAAACCGTTTGCGCTTCGCCGAGGGTATTTCGGCGACGAAGTTAGTCTTGGATTGTTGGACGTCGGTTTCGGGCCGTTTGTCGCGGGCCTGATTGACGCGCTTTAGTGGATAGGTAGAATCGGTCACTTGTGGACTTGGGAATCGAAGATCGTCTCGCGCTTGTGACCGGGGCCAGCCGCGGAATCGGGCAAGCGCTCGTCAGGGAACTCGCGCGCGAGGGGGCGCGAGTGATCCTGGTCGCGCGGTCGAGCGATGCGCTCGAAGCGGTACGCCGACAGATGACCGCACCCGACAAGCATCGCATAGTGGCCCTCGACCTTATGGCGGATGGCAACGTCCAGAAGTTGGCCGATATCGTCAGAAAAGCGGGCAACCTCGACATCATGGTCCACAACCTCGGCGGCTCGCTTCAGATTAAGCAGGTCTTCGCGCCGGTCGATGACTGGAAGAAGGTCTGGCAATTCAATGTGGGAATTGGCCAGGAGCTGAACCGGATATTCATTCCCGCGATGGTTGAGCGGCGATGGGGCCGAATAGTTCACCTCTCCACGCTTTCGACTACCACCTATCAGGGCAACGCGGCCTACGTTTCTTCGAAATGCGCGCTCGAGTCTTATGTCAAATCACTCAGCCGCGAGGTTTCCCGTCACAACATCATCGTGACTGCGGTAGCGCCGGGCGCCTTGGCTATCGAAGGCCGTTACTTCGCGAAGCTTGCGAAAGAGGATCCCGCGGCGCTCGAGAAGTATCTCGACAACCATCTGCCGATCCGCCGGTTCGGCACGCCTGAAGAGGTGGCCGGAGTGGTCGCTTTTCTATGCTCGGAGCAAGCGTCCTATATGGCCGGCGCGGTGGTGGCGGTGGATGGCGGCTGGATGTAGATGAACATCCTGCTGATCGGGCATGAGGGCTACCTGGGGCGCAGCCTGTTCGCGTATCTCAGCCGCACCCATCACGTCATCGGATGGGACAAGAAGGAAGATCTCTTTCAGTTGAGCGGCTCGATTCTGGCGCGCGAGAATATCGAGATTTTGATCAATTTCTCAGTGATAGCCGACGTTCAGAACAGGAACTTCGAAATCGATACGCCGACCGATCTGGTCAATGTGACAGGAGCGCGCCACATCGCGCGGATTCTCAAGGGTTCGCAAATCGGCTGGTTTCAGTTTTCTACGCGCGAGGTGCTGAGCCCCATCTACAGCCCCGAAGACGTAGTAAAAACCGATAACGGTTACCGGCCGAAGTTGCTGGTCAACGAGGATGCTCCCTACGCCCCCCGCAACCGTTACGGCAAGTCCAAGATCATCGCCGAATTTATTTCCGAGTCGCATCCTTTCAGCAACGTCATCCGCCTGAGCACGCCCTACAACGATAACTATCATCCGTCGGGCGGGCTGATTCTGCAGCTTGTCAAACCCGTGGTCGAAAGCCGGCCGGCGACGCTCACGCGCGGCGGTGAACAATTTCGGGATCCGTTGCATACCGACGATCTGGCGCGGCTGATGCTGCAGCTCTACGAGCGCAAAGTCTTCGGCGAGAAGATCCATGCCGGCGGGGGCGAGCGGAACTTCATCTCGCTCAAGGAAATCGTCCAGCTCGCCGATCCGCAGGTGAAGATCGTACAAGCCGAGGGCGGCGACTACGGGTTCGCTTACGACATCGGCAAGGCGCGCGAACTTGCCGGGTGGGAACCTCAGGTCCTGGTGCGCGAGAAAATTCCTCTGATCGCAAAGAACATCCGCGCGCAACTGGACAGACAGTGAGTGGGACACCCGTCGGATTTTATTGAATCGGCATGCGAGACGGCTTCACGTCGTTTCCAGCGCGTTCTGCCAAATGGATTCTGCAAGCACCAGATCCTCGAGCGAATCCGCGGCCGAGGCGATTGGCTCGCGCTGCTGCAGGATGTCGTCGATAAAAGCCTCCGCCTGGACGCGAAACGCGGTTGAACGCGGCCCACTGGGTCGAATCGTTTGCCACACGGGCTCCCCGCGCTCGAGCTCGACCGACGCCGAGGCCATTTCCAGAAGCGGCGGCGGCAACGCGACACGAAGTCGTCCCCGCTCGAACAGAATCTCGATGCCTTCGTGCCAGTCGGGGCTAGCCACCTCAGCCATTTCGAAGACGCAGGGAAACGCGCCGAAATCGAAGGTAACGACGCGGCCTTGCGATGGCGTAAACTTCGTGCACGAGACGGCTGGAGTGGCGTCGAACATGTATCGGAGTAGATTGAGCATGTGGATATTGACGTTGAGGAATGCGGCATATTCCTCGTGACGTGAATCAGGTATCCAGTCGGGCGCGATTGGCCATAGCTCGATACCGTCGGGCCGCACTTCGTCGGTCATTACAAAGCCATGATTGCCCACTCCGGTGTCGCCGCCGAAGCACCAGGCGCGCACCAGGACTATCTGCCCGAGCTCGCCCGATCGCCGCAACGAATCCAGCACGACCTTTCCGCGTGCAACGCCTGTGTCGTGCCGCTTCATATAGCCTATTGCGTAGCGCTTGCCGGCAGGTTGAGCCGAGACCAGACGCTCCGCCTGCGCCTGCGTGTGAGCCATCGGCTTCTCCGAAAGTACGTGATGTCCCGAACGCAGCGCGTCGAGAACGATCGGACCCGTCGCGTGGCGCCGAGTGACCACGACGACCGCCTCGATATCCGGATCATCCAGCAACTCGGTGTGAGTTGAGTAGAGTTTTGGTATCCCGAATTTGCGGCATACTAGGCGGCCGAGTTCGGGCCGCAGTTCAGCCAGGGCCAGTACGCGGCAGTTTTCGATCTCGACGAAGTGCGCGAGATGCGAGCGCTGGCCGATCATGCCCGCTCCGATCATCCCGATGTTAACGGACTTTTGCACCGTCTACTGGCCTTCTCATCCGGGGCGTGCTATACACCCGGGGCGTCTATATGGTGACAGAGCGGCGCGTGGCAACTCAAGACAGAAAGCCTGCCTCGTTCTGCTGCGAATTGTTTAAGCGCTTTCCTATTGACGCTGCCCGCTGAATGCCCTCCGCCGGTTCAAATCTGCTCGTCATCGTGGTTCCCGCGTTGAATGAGGAAGCTGGTATAGCGGATACCATTCGCGAGCTGTTGCCAGTTGTTCGCGGAGCCGGAATCTCCTTCGAGATGATAGCCATCGACGATGGCAGTTCGGACCGCACGGGAACGATCATCGATCAGCTCGCGGCGGAGATCCCGGAACTCAGGCCAATCCATCATCAGCGTTGCGAAGGGGTTGGCGCATCGTTCGCCGAGGTTCTGCAATCAACCGAAGCGCCCTACATAACGCTCGTTCCGGGAGACAATGCGTTTCGGGCTGCAAGCTTGGCGTCGGTTTTCGCATCCGTCGGGCAGTACGACCTGATCATCTCATACCGGGCTAACAGGGAAGTGCGGAGCTTCAGGCGCGCACTCATGACCGGATTGATGTGCCGATCGCTGAATCTGCTGTTCGGCCTGGACCTTCGCGACTATAGCAGTGTCGTGGTCTATCCGGTGACGCGCTTGCGGGATCTGCATCTTGCGTCCCAGGGTTTCGCGTACCAGACCGAGGCGGTGATTTCTCTCGCCAAGGGCGGATGCAGGGTAAAGCAGGTTCAAGTGGAGCTCAACCCCGAGATTCCGGGACGGTCGCGTGCTTTTAACTTGAAGGTCATGTGGCTATTTGCGTTGACCGCGATGCGTCTGTTCTACCGTATTCAGTTGAGCTCGCGGCGCGATCCGGCGCCTGCGAAGGGCCGCTAGTATTGACGACGGAATACGGCGAAATGCGTGGGAGTGCCCCAGTGTTCAACCAGCGCCTGCGATTCGCGCATCATGCGGCATAGAACTACGAAGTCGCCGTTGAGCAAGGCCGTAAGCGCGGCCTTCAATGCTTCAAGCACCGCAATGTAGTTGCGAGGCGCTTGCTCGTTTCGGGCGAGAACACTTGTAGTTTGGACCGCGGCCTTTACAGCTTCGACAGCCGCGAGCGATAGCTTGATGCTCGAGGCTGTCGGCGATTCCACGGTCTGGTCCATCGCTTGCGCAGCCGCCGCGATCGCACGATTTGCGGCGTCAACCTGTTCCAAGCCTCCCACAAGGTACAGTTCCTCGCCCGCCATGAAGCTTAGGTGACTGCGGGCTAGATGCGCTGAATGGCGGCGGCGTCTCTCTTCGGCCGGCAAAACCCGCTTGTGCCAGTAGATTTCGAGCGGCGCGCGGTAAACAGGCCAGGATGAGTACAGTGAAAAACCAAAGCGCTGCGCCGCGTTACACAGCGCATCAGCGTCGAGGAAGTATTTCAGCCTGACGAACGGATTTTCCATGACGTCCATTACCCACGACTCGAAGCTTCTAGTGTGGGGTATGGAATTCCACTTCGTTTCGTATAGCGCCCACGCGGTATCCACCGGATCGCGACCGGATATCGTCTTTGCCGCCGCGTAGATGGCTTTCAGGGCGATTTCGAAAAATCCGGCGTCTTTCTCATAGTAGGAGACGATCGCGAAGCCACCCGGCCGCAGAAGCTGCGCGAAGGCGCCAAGCCACAGGTCCGCCGGCTGAATCGTGTAGATGAAGCCCTCGGCGTCGACAAACTCCGCCAAAACTCGGGAGGCGTGTTCTCTTGCGGCGAACGCCTCGACGTCCGCCGCTACTATATCGCGCAACGATTCCGAAAGACCGAAGCGTTCGAAATAGGCTCGTATATACTTATGCGCCCGCTCGTTTGGTTCGACCAGCGTGGTACGTGCACCCCAGCGTGCGAAGACCAGAGCGTTCTCGCCGCTATCCGGGCCGAACTCGACCATCGAAGCATCGCGGAAGATTCTGGGCGGTAAAAATAGCTTATCGCTGAACAACATCTCTCGGCCGTGAACATAACGGGCAAGGGCCGCGTCATCTGCAAGATTAGCGTACGTGGGCAAGAAAGTTTGCTGTTCGTAGTACCGGAAGAGCTTACGATACTCCATCGATGCCGCTGCGCCCGACTTACGAGAACGCGGTCGGCGCTCGGTCTTTGTCGTCGTTGACGAAATCCGCCTGCTCATGAAGTTTTCCGGACGTTCCGGACCGCCGGCAGGGGAACGATGAACGAGCCGTCGTTCTGCAAGAACTTTTGATGCTTGCGCATAATCGGTTCCGCGTACGCCCAAGCCAATATGACAAGCGCATCCACGCCACGATCGTAAATAGCGTCGGGGGCGAGCACCGGTATATGGTGACCCGGACTAAAGGTCTTCTGCTTGCGCGGGTTGTCGTCCGCAAGAAAATCCAGCAGATTGCGGAGCTCGAATTCATAGAGCAGAGTGACCGAGCCGACTGACGCGCCGTATCCCGCAATCCTTTTGCCCCGCGCTTTCAGATCGTGTAGGAGGCGGAGCAAGTCGGCTTTTACGGTGTCGAGTGTGGCGCGCAGGCGTCCGAAAATCTCCGGTGAGTGCAGGCCGAGCCGATCTTCGTAGGCGACTACTTCATCGACCGACGGCCTGACCGGCCGTCCGCCACCGGTTAGCTGCACAGTGCCGCGAATCGATCCCCCCTTGGTCGGAACCCGTTGCACGTCAATCAGTTCCATCGAGTGACGCTGAAAGAAACTGCGCAGCGGCCTTACCGAAAAATAGCTCAGATGCTCATGGAAGATCGTTTCGACCAGGGTCTTTTCCAGCACGTCGCCCAGGTACGAGGTCTCGAACACGAAAACTCCGTCGGGAGCGAGCAGCGTCCGCACGCCCGCGATCAGATCGTCAAGGTTATCGATATTGGCGAACACGTTGTTTGCGGTAATGATGGCCGCCGCGCCGCGCTGTTCTCTCAGTTGACGGGCAAGCTCGCCGTTGAAGAAAGTCGTGAGCGTCTCGACTCCGCGCTGATTGGCGAGACGGCCGGCGTCGCGCGCCGGGTCGATGCCGAGCACGCGCATACCCAGGTCCGCAAATGCCTGCAATAGCGATCCGTCATTGCTGCCGATGTCGACGACCAAAGCGCCCGGGGGCGGCTTAACCCGGTCGACGACGTCTTTCGCGTATCGCCGGAAATGCTCGGGCAGACCGAGCGAGATCGAGGTCAGGTATGGATAGTCGACGTATAGTATCTCCGGATCGACCATCTCTAGCAGCTGCGCAAGGCCGCAAGCGCGGCACAGCCAGAGATCGAGGGGGTACGTCTCCTGCGGCTTGTCCAGATGCTCGGCCGGCACGTACGCATCGCCGACCGGCGTCGCCGCCATCGGCAGGGCCATCTGCAACCGCCGCGACGCGCAGAGCCGGCAAGTATCGCGCCGGTGGTGGGTTGAGCTCATCGTGAATCCCTTGCCCGCCACTCCGCAACCTCGTCCGCCAGTTTTTTTATGAACGTGCGCGCGCCATCGCGATCGTCGATCTCGGGCGACCAGGGAGCGAACAGCGTGTCGGCGCGATCGAAAGGACCATTAGTGATTTCGTGAAAGATTACCCGATCGGAACGAACCAACAGCATGTGGTATATGGGATCCGCGAGACGATAGTAGAACTTGCGCCCGCTCGCGTAGTCGCCCATCGGCACGACCGCGGTAATCCTGCCCGAATCATCGAATAATACCACGTCGGTGACCCCGCTGATCAGATGAAAGGCTTCGGACTTGCCGCGATGCTTATGCGGCCGGACGTAAGTGTCGCGCGCATGCACTATCAGCATCTCATGCAGCGTGTCGCGCGTGTCGCGATGAGTGCAGAGCCGGATGCGTCCGCGTTCATTCTTCTCGGCGCGCGCAGCCAGCGCCTCGATATCCTCGCGATCGACCTCCACGATCGGGTCGCTCGCGTATAGTACTTCCGGGTTGTGCTCGCGGAACCTGGTCATATCTTCAGCGCGTGCCTGCTGGCGGGAAAGATCGAAGCGAACGCGCCTCCGGACTGTGCGAAGGCCTGGTTGTTGTGAATGACCCTTTCTTCGCTTTCGACCGCAACAGTCATAAGAGCCAATTTTATACCCCGCTCAACCAGCACGGACGAGCCCATGATGGGCAGGCGCGAGCCGGGCATGAACAATCCGCGCTTGCGCGGATGATCGTCGACGACCAGCTCGATGTATTCTTTCAAGCCGAGCAGGTTGATGAAAGTGCATGCGAGGTGACCGGCCCCGAAGACTGCGACAGGTCCGCGCGACCGCGCATAGTCCGCCAGAAAGCGCCGGTAACTCTCTGCCGCGCGCGGCAAGCCGCGGCTGAACCCCTGTCCGCGATTGATCTCGCCGGCTATCGCGGGCGGCGGCGGCGACTCGATCCCTGGTTCGCTTCTGCCGACTCCCATCAGGCAGTTCTCCAGGGTGTAGGGAAAGGAGTCGAAGGATTCGAGCGACAACCCGCACTGGCCGAAGCTTTGCCTGAACGTGACTGGAGTGAAATACAGAATATGTTCTTCCCACAGAGTGCTGTAATCGCAGAGCTCCAGCGCGCGCTCACAGTCGGGCACCTCGAGCACGACGTATCCGCCGGGCTTTGTCAGCTCCTTGAGCGCCGCTGCAAATTGCGCCGGCTGATGCGCGTGCTCGAAGATATGACGCGCGATCAAGACATCGGCCTTGCCGCGCGTTGCCGCGATTCGCTGCGCGGTCGACGGCGTCAAGCGGTCCTGAACAAGTTCGATCCCGGCGCCGGGATCGTCTATCCCGAGGTCGGCCCTGGGATCGAGCCGCCACGTCGAAGCGAAGCCGCGCACGCACATCCGGCGGAGCAGCGTGTCGTCCTTGAAACTGATCCCGCCGAAGATCGCCGCGCGGCCAAGTCCCGGCAGCGCGGCCAGTTTGCCGGCGACCGTGTCGAGATGGCCTTCCGGCTCGTTGTAGCTGATCCACTCAACGCGGGGCGTCAGTTCGGCCGCCGGCACCGGCTCGGTGGTCTGAACGAGGCTGCAGGCCTGGCACTGCTCGAGTCGCATCGGAAACGTCGCTTCGGGCTCATCCGCACGGCTCAAAAAACGATTACAGATCGGTTGGCGGCCGAAGTCGATGAGCGTCTCAACCTGCGGCGCGCTGCAGAGGCGGCAGGTTTTCATCGGAGGCGCTCAGCCTCCAAGGTTCGGCGCATCCCGTCTTCGAGGCTGTGAAACCTGAAATCGGGGAAGAGGCCGGCGAGCCGGTAGTTGTGGAACCCGTGATCGACTTTGGCTTTCGACCGCGGCCGCGACGCGATTGCGGCGCTTCCACAGACCAGCCGCGCCGCAATCTCGGCGGCTCCCCTGAATGTATATTGCCGCCCGCTGGCGACGTTGAGCGGCCCTTCAAAATCGCTGAAAAGAAGGCGTGCTGACAGCTCGGCTACGTCGCCGACATAGATAAACTCGCGCTTCTCCTCGCCGTCACCCCACAATGCAATTGGTTCGCCGTCGAGCGCCGCGCGAAT
>Ga0335085_10008051_pt1 | contig 16169 bp, 15 predicted proteins | sample Lox_Sample_45_FD_206712 | JGI IMG/M metagenome (GOLD analysis project Ga0335085, IMG submission 206712) | Soil microbial communities from Loxahatchee National Wildlife Refuge, Florida, United States - Lox_Sample_4.5 | ecosystem: Environmental > Terrestrial > Soil > Wetlands | place: USA...
AAGACGCCTCAAAATATTTCTTCCACTTCGATAGTTGGCGCATGAACGTGCAGCCGGGAATCTGGCTGCCGGTGGCCGTATACGTTGAAGAAACGCAGCGCACCGAGGCCGAAAAGTCAGTCGGCCTGAAGGCGCAAACGCACTTCTGGGGCTACTCGCTCAAGCTGCCCACGCGCGAGAGCGAGAATGTGAGCGTAAAAGTTGACGAGGCCGTGGACAAGAGCGACGACTCGCAGGACGTAGGGCCGTTGCAGGCTTCGCGCATGTGGATCACGCAGGCCGAAAACAATGTGATCGACCGCCTGGTAGAAGCCGGCCTGGTTGCGCCGCTTGAGCCCGGTGGCTATGAGAACAAGGTTCTTGACCAGATCGTGATCAACCTGGTGGTGCCCAATAACCTGGCCTTCACCGACCAGATTCACACGCGGGTTCTGCTCACGGATACTGTGGAAGCTACCACCGTTGGCAACACCATCCTGCTGAGCAAGGGGCTGATCGACTCGCTGCCCAGTGAAGAAGCCATCGCTTCGGTCATCGCGATGGAACTGGCGCACATCGCCATGGGACACCACATCGACACTCGCTACGCATTCAACGATCGTCTGCTCTTTCCTGACACGGCCACGTTCCAGAAGATCGACATGAACCACTCCGATGTGGACAACGAATCCGCGTCGAAGAGGGCGATGGAGTATCTCGAGAACTCGATGTACAAGGACCGGCTGCCGAACGCCGGCCTCTACTACGAGCAGTTGGCCGATCGAGCCAGGGTCCTGAAGGCGCTGAACACGCCGATGCTGGGCGACTCGCTGCTCAGGCCCGATGGCACGCCGTGGATGGCCGCGCTGGAGCACGACGCCCCCAAGCTGAACTGGGACGACCTGGCGCAGACACCCGCACTGCCGCTCGGCAGCTGGCTCAAGACCGATCCCTGGGACGACACCGTGCACATGTTGAGCGCCAAGCGCTACGCGCCGATGAATGCCCGCGACAAGATGCCGTTCGAGGTAACGCCGATCTTCTACAAGCTGCAGCATTATGAAGAGGCCAGCGCAGAGCCGGCCCCGGCCGCTCCTGCGGCGCCAGCCACCGGCGCACAGCCGGCCAACGATCAACCTGCGGCCGTACCCGACAACGCGCAGCCGGCTCCTCCGGCGCAGCCAGGCGGCAGCGCCGCTGCCCCGCCCGACCAGCAGACCACCGCCGGCGGCGCCCCCGCGACGCCGCCACCCGCGGCGGCGCAGAACCCGCAACCGTAAGCTAGAATGATTGCCGCCGAGACCGAATGCGATGCGCCGATTTCAAGGATGCGCAAGGCCGGTTCGAAGCTTGAACCCGGGCTGTGTTGTTTGCTCGATCGAAGAATCACAGGAAGTGGATGCGCTGTGTTTATGAAGAGATCGACCCTGGCTTTGCTGTTCATCGCATTCTCGTTGGCCGTCGTTTCCGCGCGAGCTCAGGTTGTGCCGGCGGCAACGTCGCACACCCTCAGCATTTCCGCCGGCGCGCTCGGCTCCATGGCTCAACCTGACTACGCCGGGGAGGGCATCGCGCAGACCAGTCCCAACCGGCTGTACGGCATCGGCGCCTACGTCGACATCCACTTCAGCCGCTGGGTGCAGTTGGAGGGTGAAGGCCGCTGGATGCGCTTTAACGAGTACTATCCTCAAGGTTCCGCGACCGGGATCAGTGAGGATACCTACCTGATCGGTCCGCGAATTCCCATTGTCACGTTTCACCGCGTAACGCCCTACGGCAAATTTCTCGTCGGCCTGGGCGGTGGCAGTTTTCTTACCGGGGATACTTTCGTGCTCGCTTACGGTGGCGGAGCGGACGTCCGGCTTACCCACCGGCTCTCATTGCGCGCCATCGACTTTGAGTACCAGCAGTGGCGCGTGAATCCCACACTCTACCCCTACGGCGGAAGCGTGGGCATCAGCTACAAAATCTTCTAAAGACAGTGCACAGTTCACAGTTCGCGGGATCGTCTCAACGACCCGCGATCCACGAACTGCGAACTGCTTTTACGGCGCTACATGCAGCGGCGTGGCCTTCGCCGTCGGCATCTTCACATGCAGAATCCCGGCCACAGTAGGCGCAATCTGCCGCATATCCACCACGCCGAGATCGCGATGGCGCGCAATCCCCGTTCCTACCGCAAAGAACGACGAGTGCATCTCAGGATATTCAGGCGAGAATCCGTGTGAGCCGCGATGGCCCGGAATCGGCGTGACCAGGCTGCCGGTAAACGCATTTCCGGTATAGTAGCCGGGCTTTAGAACCACCAGAAACGTCGCATCGGGAAAACTGCCGCGTTTCTTGATGGCGTCGCGATCCAGGATCTCCGCGATCCCATTCGCCGGATCCGCTGCCAGGCCGTCGAGCATCGTCTTCACCTGCTGCTCCGTCGCTTGATCGTTAGGATCGTGAAGCATAATCGCCGCCATACCCCCGGCCATCCACGGCTCGGCCTTCCACGAATTGACAACCGGTAGTTTAGTGGCCGGATTCACCGACCCCTCAATCAGCCCCGCCTGAATAAACGGAACGGCGAGGTTGACGAAGTTCGAGATGTCCATGAAGCCATGATCGGAGACGACAACCAGCACGGCATTGGGATTGTTCGCGAACAGCTGATGCGCGAGGCGCGCAATCATGCCATCGATCGCTTCGAGATCCGCGCAGGCCTCCGGGCTGAACGGCCCGTGCTCGTGCTGCGATTCGTCCAGCGAGCTCAGGTGAAGCGTCATGAACTCCGGCCTGAATCGCCGCAGAATCTCGAGAGTGTAGCGGGTCTTTGTCTCATCGCCGGCAATCGAAGTATCGTTGCCGTTCATGTAGGGGCCGGCCGCGGGCTTCAGTTGCTGGATCAGCGTGTCCGGCCGCGCCAGTGCCGCCATCACCAGCTGATCGTCGGGATTCTTCGATCCTGACACCTTTCCATTCAGCCAGAACTCCGGAATCAGGTAGTCAACGTCGGTTGCGCCGACGCTGACCGGCCACCCGATGCTCGCCGTGCGCAGCCCGCTCTTGCGCGCTGCGCTCCAGAGCGTCGGCACGCGAATCTCCGCCGCATACCAGTTCCATGCATTCGAGTATTGCTGCTCAGGATCGAACTGAAGGTTGTTGTAGATGCCATGCTCGGCGGGCCACACGCCGGTGATCAGCGTGGTGTGGCTTGGATACGTGACGGTGGGCCAGATGCCCACCACGCCATCCGCGTAAGTTCCGTTAGCCATCAGCGTGCGCAGGTAGGGAACCTTCATGCCGTGCTCATCGGCGTGCGTAATGTACTCGGGCTTGAGGCCATCGATCGAGATCATCAGCACCGGCGCGGCGTGAGCCGCCACGCCGAACAACAGTGCCAAAATGACCAGAACGAGCGGTAAATCCAAAGACCGGCGTGCGACTAGGCGTAGAACGGCGTTCATGCGGAATTCTCCTGTTGGTATTTTGATGGGAAGCGCCGAAGCCGTCCGCACTCTCAGGTTAAATTCGCAAGCGAGCGGCGATCAGGTCTGCGGGGGAAGTATACCGAAAAACAGTGGTCAGTGATCAGTGGTCGGTCGCGACACCAGGTTTTGGTGCGCGAGGTGCCGGGCTCAACCCTTATCCTTTTCGATTTTTGCCTGCAATTCGAGCACCTGTAGTTGAAGCTGCTTGATTTCTTTCAGAGTGGCAACCTGGCTGGCATAGACTGAGCTGCGCACCGAATAAATCAGGCCCACGAAATAAAAGATGCCGGCGCCGAACTGAAAGCTGTGAGTCCCTTGCACACCCAGGGGGCCGGGATAAAAGCTCCACCAGAACAGAGCGGCGCCGATAAAGATGAGCGTGTTTGCGGAGATCTTGTCCCAGCGAAGCGCTCTCGCATGCTTTGCCAGCAACTCGGTGGTCTCCTCACGATAGGCGGCGAGATTCTCAGGCTGCGGCAGCCGCGCCAGCAAACTTTCGCGCATACTCTCAGTTTTCTTTTCCATAACCACCTCCACTCAAGATCTCTTTCATGGCCCGCTTGGCGTAGTGCAAGCGGGATTTGACCGTCCCCTCGGAGCAGCCGACGACCTCAGCAATCTCCGCCAGCGAAAGATCTTCAAGAAAATGCAACACCAGAACCTCGCGATGGAGGAACCCGATCTGATTCAGCGCCGCGTGCACCGCCGCGGCATCTTCTTCGGCGAACGATGGCCCTTCGGCCTCCTCGAAATCTTCGAGGTGCGCCGCTTCCGCCTGCTCGCGCGAATAATTCTTGCGAATTCGATCCACCGCGAGTCCATGCGTGATTGAGTAGAGCCACTGGCGCAAAGCTCCCGGGTCTTTCAGTTTTCCGATACCGCGAAACGCTTTGATCCAAACGTCCTGCAGAACATCGAGCGCACTGTCGGTGCTGCCAGTCAGGCTGGCCGCGTAATAGAGTAACGGCCGCTCCATCAAGGCGATCAGATCCTCGAGGGCGCCCTCTTCGCCGCTTTGGCAACGAAGCGCGAGCCATTCGTACGGCGCTCGATCCTTGCTTTCCATGTGCGTTCAATCATTATGTCGAAGCACCCGCGCCGAAGGTTCAACGGGGCGAGATTTTCGGACGCAAAAAGGCCGCTCTCGCGAGCGGCCCTGTTTAATGTGCCCCGCCGCAACCCTTAAGCACACAAGCGAAGGGGTCTTAGTCGCAGGTGAGGTGTATATGAAGCGCGCTAAGAGAAGATTAGATCCTATCTCCCGGCGAAAATCCTCGCGGCTTCGTTCACATCGATCATCAGCGTCATGGGGTCGGCCGGCGATTGCACAAACCCGTGTTTTTCGTAAAATCTTTTTGCGCTTTCTGAAATCGCATGGACGAGGATAGCGCGAATGCCGGCAATTTCGGCGGCTCGAACGGTGCGGAGAACAGCATCCCTGAGAAGCGCCTTCCCGATTCCATGGCCCTGATACCTTGATGCAATAGCGAGCCTCCCGATGATCATCACCGGCACTGGGTCGGGCATATTCCGCTTGACCCGTCCAACTGCGCCCGCGTGCGCGATGGCGCCGGCCGCGAGAGCATAGTATCCGGCGAGTTGATCTCCCGCCCGCACAACATAGGTCCGCGAAGCGCCGCTCTCTTCGTTCTGAAGCGCGCGGCGCTTCAGCCAGGTGTCGAGAGCGGGATCTCCGCATTCAAACCGTGACAAATCGTGGGAAGGACTCAGTTTTTCCGGGGTAGAGAACCGAAGGGGATTACTTTCTATTTGTCCCACGGCGCCTTGGTCCTCAACAATCTTTCCAGCCGAGGATTGGGGGCAGGCGGCTTATCCAGCATCGAAATAAATCGCTTGAAATCTTCCTCGGGCAGCGCAAAATAACGCCGATCAAGCAACACTGACTCAGCTTCCTGGCAGGCGGCTTCGAGCATGAAATCGGAGCGATTGCGGCCAAGAGCGGAGGCTGCGCGATCGATCAGTGCCTTCTGGCTCCTGGTCGCCCGAAGATTAATATTCTCGGCACGCAGTTTGCGCTCAGCCGTGGCGGATCCCATGAAAGCATCCTCCTTTGTGATCACATTCAGTGTACGGGATTGTGATCACAATGTAAACACAGGACATTGCCAACAAAAAAGGCCGCTCTCGCGAGCGGCCCTTTCTATTCCCTATTGGCTACTGGCTATTGGCTTCTTCTACGCTGGACTCGGCGAGCCTTCAGGCAGGCCGCCGCCCGTGCCGGTTCCGCGGCCTTCCGGCTTCAGCACCTGCTGAGGCTGGCCGCCATCGGAATCGCCGGGGCCCGCGAGCGAAGAACGCATCGGGGGCAGCGTCTTGCCTTCCAGCAGCAGCTTCAGTTCCTCGTTGTCGATCGTCTCGCGTTCCAGCAGTGCGGCGGCAATGCGGTGCATGGCATCCGCGTTCGCTTCCACAATGTTATGAGCCGATTGGTAGGCCTCATCGATCAGGCGGCGCACTTCGAGATCGATCTGCCGCGCCGTCTCCTCGCTGAAGTCGCGGTGCTGCGCAATCTCGCGGCCCAGGAAGATTTGCTCTTCCTTTTTGCCGAAGGTGAGCGGCCCCAGGCGGCTCATGCCGTATTCGCAGACCATCGCGCGCGCCAGTTCCGTGGCACGCTCAATGTCGTTGCCGGCGCCGGTCGACATCTGGTTGAGGAAAACTTCCTCGGCCACACGCCCGCCATACATCATGGCCAGCCGTGTCTCCAGATATTCGCGCGTGTAGTTGTGCCGGTCGTCGGGCAAATGAACCGTGACGCCCAGCGCCATGCCGCGCGGAATGATGGTGACTTTATGCACTGGATCGGAGTGGTCGCGCTTGAGCGAAACCAGCGCGTGACCGGCCTCGTGATACGCGGTAACGCGCTTCTCCTCGTCGGTCAGGATCATGGACTTGCGCTCCGCGCCCATCAGCACCTTGTCCTTGGCCAGCTCAAAATCGTACATCATCACTTGCTTGCGGTTCATGCGCGCAGCGTTCAGCGCTGCCTCATTCACCATGTTGGCGAGATCGGCGCCGCTGAAGCCGGGCGTTCCGCGGGCCAGCACATTAAGATTCGTATCGTCGGAAACAGGAACCTTCTTGATGTGGACCTTGAGAACTTCCTCGCGTCCGCGCACGTCGGGCAATCCCACAACGACGCGCCGGTCAAAGCGGCCGGGCCGCAGCAGCGCGGGATCCAGCACGTCTGGACGGTTGGTGGCCGCCACCAGGATCACGCCATCGTTCGACTCAAAGCCGTCCATCTCGACAAGCAACTGGTTCAGCGTCTGCTCGCGCTCGTCGTGTCCGCCGCCCAGGCCGGCGCCGCGATGGCGTCCTACCGCATCAATCTCATCGATAAAAATGATGCAGGGCGCGTTCTTCTTGCCCTGCTCGAACAGGTCGCGCACGCGGCTTGCGCCCACGCCGACAAACATTTCAACGAAATCCGATCCGGAGATCGAGAAGAAAGGAACGTTGGCCTCGCCCGCCACTGCACGTGCCAACAGCGTCTTGCCGGTTCCCGGAGGCCCGACCAACAGCACACCCTTGGGAATGCGCCCGCCCAGCTTTTGAAACTTCTGCGGCTCGCGCAGGTACTCGATAATCTCCTTCAGCTCTTCCTTGGCCTCGTCCACGCCGGCCACATCTTTGAAAGTGACTTTCTTTTGCTGCATCGAGAGCAGGCGCGCGCGGCTCTTGCCAAACGAAAGCGCCTTGTTCCCGCCAGATTGCATCTGCCGCAGCATGAAGAACCACACCGCAATCAGCAGCACGAACGGGCCCGCATTGATGAGCAGAGGAATCAGGACGTTGTTCTGCGGCTCCTTGATGGAGAAGTTCACCTTGGCGGCGATCATCGCCTTCAAAAGATCTTCGTAGTTGGAGGGCAGGGTCGTGTGGAACTCGTCCTTGGGCGAGACCTTCAGATGGCCTTTCAGCTCGTCGCCCTGAATCGCGGCGTCGAGCACCTGATTGTTGACCACCTTGTCATACAGATCGGAGTAAGCGTACTCCGGCTCTTTGCCCATATTTGTGCTTCTCTCCACCACGCCCCACAACAGCACGAGGCAGATGAGGATGAAGAGCCAGAACATGATGGTTTTTACGCTCGAGTTCACCAACGTCTCCTTTTCGCGGTTAAGGAGAAAGGCCCACCGCGACCTCCACGATCAATCCCTGGCCAAAGGCCACCCTTCCTTAGACGCCCCCGCGCCCGGTAAAGTGGCAAAAATACCCAGCGACCCGCGGAGACACGCAAGCCGTGCCGCCCGGGAAGCAGTAACCCGATTGTACTCCCGAGGCAGCCAATGTTGGAGGGCCAACCATAGTACGAAAGGGGCAGCATATTGAGTGTCAACGGCCGCGCATACTCAATGAGCCGGCCCCGCCGGGGCCCTCAGCGTCTGCGAACCTGGCTTGAATGGTCAGCTCCGGATCGGGTTCCAGCTCCGCACCCCGCATCCAGAGAATCCTGCCGTTGACCTCCAGCACCGGCCAAAGCGCGCGATCTGTCCCCGTAACCCGCATGCGTTCCAGCACTTCCTTCACCTTGCGAGGGCTGCCGGAGTAGCGTAGCCTCACCCGGTCGCCCGGCTTCCAGTTACGCAGGGTGGCCGTTTTTGCGGCCGAGCCGGCGTGGCCATTCGACGGGCCCAACGACGTTGCCGCGCCTCGAAATTCGACTCGGAGCCGAAGCCCAAAAGCCGGCGCGTCAATCTCGCCCGGGATTTCCGTTTCGTAGGTTTCCGCCCTTCCATCTTTTGGAGTTGAATTGTGGGAGGTCGACAGCCGCAACTCTCGCGCCGTTCTCTCTGCGCGCAGCGCGTGCGGCAAAGCCAACTTTTGGCCTGCGCGCCCTTCGAGCGCAAGAGACCGCACGGCCTCTGTGGCAGAAAAATCGAGCGCCGTGCCGAATTTTTCCGCCGCGTAGCGAATCAGCCGCCGCTGCACCGCCGGAGCGAGCGCCGCCAGCCGGACCACCTCTATCGCCAACCCGGAATCGAGCCCGGACCCGGCCGCGCGTCCGCCTCCGCGCACCGGACGCCCCGGCAGCAGCAACTGCGGAGCCAGCCGGGCCAGTTCCGCCTGCCAAAATGCTTCTTCGTCGCCGGCCAGCGCCGCCATCTGCGCCATGTGCTCGCGCAGCCGCGGATTCCAGCCCTCGAGCAGCGGCAGCAGTTCGTGCCGAATGCGATTGCGGGTGAAGGTCAGGTTGCGATTTGACGTGTCCTCGCGCCAATCCTGGCCAATCTCGCGCAGGTAGGCCTCGATTTCAGCGCGCGTCGCCGCTAACAGCGGCCGCACGATCTGGCCCGCGCCCCCTGGGCTCTCAATTTTTGGATGAATGCCCGATAGACCTTCGGTCCACGCCCCGCGCAGAAACTTGGCCAGGACAGTCTCAGCCTGGTCGTCGAGCGTGTGCGCGGTGGCAACGGCGTCAACCTCGCCCGCCGCCATGAGTTGTCCGAACCACGCGTAACGCAGGCGGCGTGCGGCCTCTTCAATGGTCTCGGCCGCTTTGCCCGATTTTGGCTCGGCCGCAGCTTCGTGCGCCGTGTCCACGCGCGCCTCGTGAAAGGGAAGGCCCAGTTTTGCCGCGAGCTCGCGGCAGAATTCAAGATCGCCGTCGGCCTCCGCGCCGCGCAAACCGTGGTTCAAATGAGCGACGTGAAGAACCAGTCCCAACTCCGTGCTGCGCGCCGCCAGAATGCGCAACAGCGCCACCGAATCCGCGCCGCCTGACAGCGCCACGGCCAGCCGTATTCCGGGCCGGAGCAGCGACGTGTCCAGCGAAGGCGTCAATGGCAAAGATGCACGCACGAGAGGATGATAGCGCGAGGCGCCGAACCGCCCAGTTCTCACTATCTCGATGCGCGGTCCTGCTTCAAACCGGAGGGAATTCCATTGTCAAACTGGTAACTTCCGAATCGGCGGTTAAATGCCAACAGTGAAACCGCCTGCCGTATGCTGGACAATCAGTGAATCAATGAATCTTCCTAGACCCACATCAGTGCAATGTAATTGGGTACTTGCATTCGCCGTGATTCTGCTTCTATCGTCCGCTTTTCTATCGGGAACGAAAGACCAGCGGACGTGTATATGGATGGCGATTCTTGCATCGGTGGCTGCGATCTATTTAATTTTAGGGGGCTTTCACCCACGTCTAACCGCGCTGCTGCGAGTTGGTTTAGCGTATCTCGCGGCTTCTTGGTGCGCTTACGGTCTGTGGCACTTTCACATGATGCCGCACTACTACACAACTCTTGGAATTGACCCCGTTGCAGGGCCTCTCAGCATAGTGGCTAGCTTTAATTTCATTCTTGGCTTCACGACCTTCCTTTCTGGTATATGGGTCAAACGCAAAGGGTCCTTTATGGAGCGCTTTATTCACCAGCGCGTGTACTGGACTCTCGGCACCGCCATGGTCGTCACATCGTCATATTTCTTTGAGCATATTGCAGGTTTCATAAGGCAGCACGCACACTAGAACTCGGCTGAAGGCTGAGGGCTGATAGCTTTCCTGCGCGGTGCTATACTCCACGAGTTATGCAAGTCTTTGCTATTGTTCCGGCTGCGGGTTTGGGCACGCGCATGGCCGGGCCGCAACCCAAGCAATTTCTGGCGCTGGATGGCGTTCCCATCCTCATTCATTCGCTGCGCGCCTTTGCCGCTGTGCCCCGCGTGAACGCGATTTACGTGGCCGTCCGCAAGCCCGAGATGGAGCGTGCCGAAGCGCAAGTGGACGAGTATGGATTTGCCGGTCGCGTGCATGTGGTTGAAGGCGGCGAAAAGCGCCAGGAATCTGTCGCCAATGCGCTGGCCGCCCTGCCCGCCGAGCCCGACGATATCGTCCTGGTTCATGACGCAGTTCGCCCGCTCATCGACCCCGCCACCATCGAGCGCACCATCGATGCTGTGGCCGAGTTCGGCGCGGCCATCGTCGGCTTGCCTGCCGTCGATACCATCAAGCAAGTCGAACGCACCGCCCACGGCGCCCTGATCACCGCGACCATCCCGCGCGAGTTTGTGGTGCAGGCGCAAACCCCGCAGGGCTTTCGCTTCGGGCTGCTGCAGCGCGCCTTTGCCGAGGCCAATGCCGACGGCTTTGTGGGCACCGACGAGGCATCGCTCGCCGAGCGCGCCGGAATTCCCGTCGCCGTGGTGCACGGTTCTCAGGTTAATCTGAAGATTACGCAGCCGGGCGACTTGGCGCTGGCCGAATTTTATCTAAGGCAGAGGGCGCACTAGGGAGTATTTCGATCTGCAGATCCCTGTCCGTGATATACGGCGATAGAGGGGTGATTCCAGTTGATCGTCAAGGATCGCGACGGGAAGGTATTGCACGAAGTGGAAGGCGTGAACTTCCTCGGCTGCCTTGACCTAAGACGAGCCGATTTTACGGGTCTAACGCTGGAAGGTATTTGCTTGGACGACTCAGACCTGCGAGAGGCCGATTTCACGGACGCGGACCTCTACTGGGCCTCAGGATTCAGGGCGAACTTTGAGGGCGCGAAACTTAGAAACGCCCAACTTGGCGGGGCGAGCTTGAGAGGAGCGAACTTTAGAGGTGCTGATCTGCGTGGTGCCTACATTTCGCTCGACAATCTTCTTGGATCACCCACGTTGGAAGGCGCTGACCTGACCAGTGCATTGATGGACGGAGCCGTTCTAACTGGTTGCGAGTATGACGAGTTGACTCGATTTCCTTCGGGGTTCAACCCCGAGTCGCATGGCATGATTCGGATAGAGATTAAAGGCAGCAGCCAATTACAGGCGGCGCAATTAAGGCGGGGACGCAAATGATGGATACACGCATCGGATTTGGCTACGACTCGCACGAATTCAAGTCCGGCGTCCCCCTGCGTCTTGGTGGCATGACCATCGACCATCCCCAGGGACTGGCCGGCCACTCCGACGGCGATGTGTTGCTCCACGCCATTACCGACGCGCTGCTCGGTGCCGTGGCGGCGGGCGACATCGGCAGCTTTTTCCCGCCGGGCGATCCTCGCTGGAAAGATGCCGACTCCGCCATCTTTTTGAACCTCGCTCTCGAAGAACTTCAGCACGCCGGCTACACGATCGTGAACGTCGACACGACGCTCGTGCTCGCCGCGCCAAAGATCGCGCCCGTTGCCGCCGAAATGTGCTCGCGGGTCGCCGATCTGCTGGGCGTCAACATCGATCAAGTCAGCATCAAGGCCAAAACACCCGAGGGCCTGAATCTCGATCATGTGGCCCAGTGCCATGCCGTCGCGCTTGTCGAGCGCGTGCAGGAGCCCGAAGAGCTCAAAAGCATGAGCGAAGTGGTCGAGAGCCAGCGCCAGCTTGAAGATGTGGTTGAGGACCTGCTGAGCTCCGTGCATGGCGTGCCCAAGAAGCGGACGATCACGCCGGTCTACGACACCGAGGACATCACCTAACTCTTCAGTTGCCTCGAGCCGGACGGGTTGGTTGGATTTGTCTCACTGACCTCCTAATCGCCCGTGCTACGATTGCGCATCGAAAAACACCAATCTTAGGAGACGAAGTTATGGGTGAATTACTTCAACCTTGGCACCTCCTCGTCCTTGCCTTCATTGGGTTCGTGATGCTCGCAGTCGTCCTCCCACCCTACTGGATGATCTTCAAGAAAGCCGGCTATTCGCCCTGGCTCTCGTTACTCACCTTGTTTCCGCTGGTCAAGTACGTCGTGCTCTGGATCGTCGCTTTTTCCGAATGGAAGTCCGCGGCGGTACAAAAGTCCTAGCACCTCCGATTTCTATTGAAGATTCAGGGCTTTCGCTGTACCTTGGCTGCGAACCCAATTCCACATTGGAGCAATGCTATGTTTACTCTCGCATTCCTGCTGCAACAGGGGCCCAGCGCCGATGACATTCAGCACATGGTTGTGGCCATGATGGCGATCCTGCCGCTCATCATTTTGATTTTTCTGGCCATCGTCATCGTCCCTTTCTGGTTCATCTGCAAGAAGGCTGGCTTCTCGCCCTGGCTTTCGCTGCTGAACATTGTCCCGATGGGCAATCTGATCCTGATCTATGTGCTGGCTTTCGCTCAGTGGAAGGTCATGCCCATTCCGCAGACGCCGTATATTCCGCCTTATCCGCAACCGCCGCTGCCGCCACAGCAATAAGGCCCTGAGATCGGCTCGATGAGGAGCCTTGCGATAGCATCGTGAATAGAAAGTAATCGTCACGATGCCTGATCCGATCTCCTCCCGCGCCACCACTCCGCGCGTTCGCTTTGCGCCCTCGCCCACGGGTTTTCTGCACGTGGGCAGCGCGCGAACCTTTATCTTCAACTGGCTCTATGCCCGTCACAACCACGGGACGATGGTTCTGCGCCTCGACGACACCGACGTCGAGCGCAACACGGACGCGAGCGTGCAGTCGATTTTTGAGGGGCTGCGCTGGCTGGGCCTCGATTGGGACGAAGAATACAAGCAATCCGAGCGGTTAGATCTGCACCGGGCCGCCGCGCTCCGCATCCAGGAAAAAGGCCTCGCCTATCGCGACTTCACTCCGGCGCACGCGGCAGATGAAGAGCATTCTTCCGCGCAGGGCGCATGGCTCTTCAATCCCGGTATGCGCGAAATGTCGCGCGAAGAATCGGACCGCCGCGCGGCCGCTGGCGAGCCGTTCGCACTGCGCTATCGCGTGCCCCGCGACCAGCACCTCGTGCTGCGTTTTACTGACGCAGTGTATGGACAGCAGGAAAAGCCGGCCGACGAGGTGGAAGACTTTGCGCTGCTCCGTTCCGACGGAATGCCGACCTACCATCTGGCCTCGTGCTTTGACGACGCCGATCTCCGCATCTCGCACATCATCCGCGGCCAGGATCACCTCACCAACACCTTTAAGCACCTGCTCATCTTTGAAGGCCTCGGCGCACAGGTGCCGCAGTTCGCGCACCTTCCGCTTCTTGTTGCTCCCGATGGCGCAAAGCTCTCCAAGCGCAAGCACGGCCCTGTCGTGAGCGTCACAACGTATCGCGACGCCGGTTTTTTGCCGCAGGCGTTCGTCAACTTTCTCTGCCTGCTCGGCTGGTCGCCGAAAAACGACCGTGATTTTCTGGTTTTGGATGAGATCCTCGCCGCATTCACCCTGGAAGGCGTCAACCGCGCCAACGCCGTGATTAACTTCACCGACGATGATCCGTTCGATGCCAAGGCTGTCTGGCTCAACGCCGAGCACATCCGCGCGCTGCCGGTCGACGAGCTCAGCCGCCTGCTCGAGCCGTTCTTCCAGGCGGCAGGATTTCATCCAGAACCCGCAAAACTTGCCGCCGTCACGCCGCTCATCCGCGAGCGCATCAAGCTACTGCGCGACGCCGTGCCTGCGGCCGACTTTTTCTTCCTCGACAAACTTCCTCCGTACGATCCCGCTGAGCTGATTCCCGTCAAGAAAGGAGAAACGACGGGAGACGCCGGGCTGGCCCGCCGCGTCCTGCAGACCGCGCTCCAAGTTTTGCCGGCAACCAGTTTTGACCACGACTCCCTCGACAAAGCATTGCGTGAGGCTGCAGCTTCGCTCGGCCTCAAAGCCGGGCCGATGTTCCAGCCCATTCGCGTCGCTGTCTGCGGGCGCAAGAATGCGCCGCCGCTTTTTGAAACCATGGTTGTCCTCGGCCGCGACGTGTGCCTCGAGCGCATCCGCGAGGCTGAAAAGAAGCTCGCGTCGCTTGGAGCAAACGTATGACTCCGGACCCATGTCTTCCCGAGCACTTGGGTCCGCGCCGAAGGCGCAGTGGTCGTTAGCCCTGCGCTTTAGCGTGGGGGTGGATCAGAGAGAATCACCAGCCCCGTAGGGGCGGCGCGAAGTTCGCGTAAAAAGAATAGGAATGATAGGTATGACCGACGCCAATCCGGAAAATCCAGAGCCTCGCACCCCCTCCAACTTTCTCCGCGACCAGATTGCCGAGGACGTGCGCACCAAAAAATACGGCGACGCAATCGTCCAGACGCGCTTTCCGCCCGAGCCCAACGGCTACCTCCACATCGGCCACGCCAAGGCGATCTGCATTGATTTCGGACTCGCCGACGAGTTTGGAGGCAAAACCAATCTCCGCTTTGACGACACGAATCCCGAGAAAGAAGAGACGGAGTACGTCGAAGGCATCAAGGACGACGTGCGCTGGCTCGGCTTCGAGTGGGACAAGCTCTGCTACGCGTCAGACTACTTCGGCCAGCTTTACGATTGGGCGCTGCAACTCATCAAGGCCGGCAAGGCTTATGTCGATGACCTCAGCGCCGACGAAATTCGCCAGCACCGCGGCACGCTGACGGAACCCGGCAAAGACAGCCCTTATCGCAATCGGACCATCGACGAAAATCTCGATCTCTTCACGCGCATGAAGAAGGGTGAATTCCCCGATGGCAGCCGCGTGCTGCGCGCCAAAATCGACATGGCCTCGCCCAACCTGAACATGCGCGACCCGGTCATGTACCGCATCCTCCACGCGACGCACCACCGCACCGGCGACGAGTGGTGCATCTATCCCATGTACGATTTCGCGCACGGGCAGTCGGACTCCATCGAGCGTGTCACGCACTCCATGTGCACGCTCGAATTCACCGACCATCAGCCGCTCTATCAGTGGTACATCGCCCAGCTCGGCATCTTCCCCTCGCAGCAAATCGAGTTCGACCGACTCAACCTCACCTACACGCTCCTCTCCAAGCGCAAGCTCCTGCAGCTGGTGCAGGAGGGGCACGTCAGCGGCTGGGACGATCCGCGCATGCCCACAATTACCGGCATTCGCCGCCGCGGCTTTACGCCGGAAGCTATTCGCGCTTTCTGCGCTGCCATCGGCGCTTCCCGGACCAATGGCAGCACGGATGTTGAAATGCTGGAGCATTTCCAGCGCGACGACCTGAATCACCGCGCTAGCCGCGCAATGGCCGTGCTTCATCCGCTCAAGCTGGTCATCGAAAATTACCCCGAAGGCAAAGAAGAATTTGTGGACGTCGCCAACAATCCTGAAGATCCTTCAGCCGGAACGCGCCAGGTGCCGTTCTCGCGCGAGCTCTACATTGAGCAAGACGATTTCCGTGAGGTTCCTCCGCCCAAGTACTACCGCCTCTCTCCCGGCAAAGAAGTTCGCCTGCGCAATGCCTACTTTGTCACTGCCAGGAGCGTGGTGAAAGACGCGCAGGGCAGCGTGATTGAGGTGCGCTGCACCTACGATCCGGCCAGCCGCGGTGGCAACTCGCCCGATGGTCGCAAGGTCAAGTCCACGATGCACTGGGTCTCGGCCGCGCACGCCATCTCAGCCGAGATTCGCCTCTACGACAAGCTTTTCACCAAGGCCGATCCTGGCGACGTTCCCGAGGGCGGCAGCTTCCTCGACAATCTCAATCCCAACTCGCTCGAAGTTCTCACCGATGCGAAGCTCGAGCCCTCCCTCGCCAGCGCCAGGCTCGAAGACCGCTTCCAATTCGAACGCGTGGGCTACTTCTGTCTCGATCCGGATTCATCCGAAACCAGAAAAATCTTCAATCGGACGCTGCCGCTGAAGGATTCCTGGGCCAAGATCGAGAAGAAAGCTGGCGGATAAGGCCAGCAGCGCGGAAGCCGCTGAGAATGGCGACCCGGAAGGAGCAGGGGCCTTTACAGGCTGCGGAAAAAGTGATGTTTGCTTGCCCAATTGCGTCTGGGTAAAGTCTTTGGCTGCTTCTGGCCTGTCTTGCTGTTGAGTTTTGGTTGTTGGCTT
>Ga0335085_10008053_pt1 | contig 16168 bp, 19 predicted proteins | sample Lox_Sample_45_FD_206712 | JGI IMG/M metagenome (GOLD analysis project Ga0335085, IMG submission 206712) | Soil microbial communities from Loxahatchee National Wildlife Refuge, Florida, United States - Lox_Sample_4.5 | ecosystem: Environmental > Terrestrial > Soil > Wetlands | place: USA...
GCGGGACTTGGGTGACCGTTGCCGCATGATCAGGGACAGCGGGCAGCGGCGTTCCGAACAAAGATCGTGCTCCGGCAAAAAATCCAGGGAGCGCAATCGATTTCAGCTCAAGCACGATTACGCGTTAGCCCGTCGCATGGGCGTATTCCCAATACCGTTCGCGCGCCCGGCGATAGAACGGGCCGGGCTGCAGGTTGCGTTCGTCGATGCGGGTGATCGGCGTCACCTTGGCATAGTTGCCGGCCGAGAAAATCTCGTCCGCCCCTTGAAAGTCCGAATAGCGCAGAGCGGCTTCGACAACGGTGGCGCCGGAATCGCGCAGCAACCCGATCACCCGCGCGCGGGTGATGCCGGCGAGAAACGTCCCGTTGGCGGCCGGCGTGTAGACGACGTCATCCTTCACCATGAAGATATTGGCGGTAGCAAGCTCGGCGACATTGCCGAGCATGTCGCACATCAGACAATTGTCGAAGCCGCGCGAGCGCGCTTCGGTCATGGCGCGAGCGTTGTTGGGATAGAGGCAGCCGGCTTTGGCATCGACGGGAGCCGATTCGCGCGTCGGCCGCCGGTAAGGCGACAACGTGATCGCCGTACCGGTGGGCTTCGGCAACGGCGAGACATAGAGCGTCAGGCACCAGCGCGTCGTTTCCGGATCCGGCCGCACGGCGCCGCTGGCTGCATCCTCGGGCCAATACATCGGCCGGATGTAAAGTTCGGCGCCGCGTTCGAATCGCGTCAGGGCCTCCCGTGCAAGCCCAAGCCAGGTGTCGACCGCAACCAGAGGCTTGAGCTCCATGGTCTTGGCGGATTCGTTGACGCGGGCGAAGTGCAGATCGAGGTCGGGCGTAGTGCCCTCGAACGCCCGCGCGCCGTCGAACACCGAAGTGCAGAGCCAGGCTGCGTGCGTGCGCACGCCCATGATCGCCACGTTGCCTTGGTGCCAATCGTCCTCGAAAAAAGTCACGGTCTTGGACCAGGTGACGGCCCGGCTCATCGAATCATCCTTGCGTTGGCTTAAACAGCCTATTGTCCTCCGGACGCGGACTTTGTCACCATGGCTTCCGCAGGAGATCGGCCATGCTGAACATCTATGCCTTCGACGCTTACGGCACGCTGTTCGACGTCCACGCCGCGATCGCGCGACATCGCGCCGCGGCAGGCCCGGAAGCAGACCGTTGCTCCGAGATTTGGCGGCAAAAACAGCTCGAATACACCTGGACCCTGACGCTAGCCGGCCGCTACGTCGATTTTTGGACGCTGACCCAGCGGGCGCTGGACTACGCGCTTGAGCGCGTACCTTCGGTCGACCCTTCGCTGCGTCCCCAGCTGCTCGACGCCTACCTCAAGCTTGACGCCTTCGCCGAAACCGGTGCCGCCCTTGCCGCCCTCAAGGCCGGCGGGGCGAAGTTGGCCATTCTGTCGAACGGCTCACCGCCCATGCTTTCGGCCGCAGTGGAAGCCGCCGGCATGGCCACGCTGTTCGATGCGGTGCTCTCGGTGCACGCCATGCGGGTCTACAAACCGCGGCCGGAAGTCTACGCGCTGGTGACCGACGCCTTCGCCGTCAAGCCCGGCGAGGTTGCCTTCGTTTCCTCGAACCGCTGGGACATCATGGGTGCGGCTTCATTCGGCTTTCGCCCGCTATGGCTGAACCGCGCGCGCCTGCCGAATGAGTATGGCGATACCCCGCCGCCCCAAGAGATTTCCGACCTCGCGATGGTGGCAGGCCTCGACCTGTAGTGACGGCGCGGATGGGCCGGTCGGCGAGTCGCGGCGTCACGCCGCGTCATGGCGGGATTGCATGGTGTCGGGGTTTTTCAGCGCCGTCACGATCTGCTGTTTGGTCAGCCGGGTGCCGTCGTCGCCTTCGATCAAGAGGGCGACCCGTCCGCTGTCGTTGATGTGCCGCGCCCAACTCATCGCCTCGTCAAGGACGTTGAATTCCTTGTAGAGGTGGCGATCTTTTTCGAGCGGCGAGATGGATTGTGAGCCGCGCGGGCCGGAATAAACGCGATAAGTCATTCTGAGCCTCCTGCTGTGAGCCTCCTGCCGAGGAGCAGCTTCGTCAGAGACTCATATCGGGGCAAAATGCGCCGCTCCCGAGCCGGCGTGCCGCGGCGCGTTGACGCGGGTGGGCATTATTTCTGCGGTGCAAAAAACTGATCGGTATACGGAAGCGTAGCCGGACGCTGGATGACGATGAAGGCGTGATCCAGCGCCTGGTGGCAGCTGTTGCAGCCGGCGCTCAGGCTGTCGAAAGCGCCGGCAAAGGCGGCACGGTCCTTGGCCTCGATGGCCTTCTCGACCGCGGCAAGCGGACCGTCCACCGACTTCTCCACAGTGTCGCCGCCGAGGCGCTCGTTGACCTGGTCAAATCCGTCCTTCAACGCGTCGATCTCGTAATCGGCGAGCGCCCAGTTGCCGCTGCGACCGGCGAACCACAGCTTGATGTGTCGCATCTGCTGCAGCACCATGATCTCGCTGATCTTCGGGGTGTACGGTTCGCTTGGCGGCGGCCCAGCCACCGCTTCTTCCGCGCGCGCCTGCGGTGGCGCCAGCAGCGCCGCGCCGATCAGAGCTGCCGGCAATAATTTCATGCGCGTCCGCCTCCGCGGGGCGCCATCGCACGGCGTGCGACGGCTAATGGATGGATACAAGCGATTCATTGCACATTTTGGGATGACCCGCCCGACACGCCTGATAAAGCGCCGGACACGGCTTGGCCGCGGCGACGGCGGCATCGATCGATCTGAGCCGTTCTCCGGCCGCCCACATTTGTCCGTCATAGATGAGCACGGTATCGACTCGCTCGAGGCCGCGCTCACTCATGAGGAAATGTTCAGCGCCGTCCAGGTACGTAGTCGCGATTTGGATCGCCTCATTAAGCTTCCGGGTGAACTCGGAATTGGCGGTCGGATTGGGCGTGACAACGCGAGCGCGAACTGCGGCGTCTGAATAAAGCGTGTTCAGCTTGAAGTAAATGCCGCCGCACCGAGCAAGCGCAAGCCAATAAGGGCGGCCGCTGAACGCGCCAGCCGCGGTAACGATGCTGTCGCGCGGGTCGACGGACACAACAGGTGCCGCCGGTTCCTTCGCGCGCTGCTCTCGTCTTTGGCGCATGGTCTGCGCCAACACTGCATTCGCGGCAACGCCCAGCGCGAGCGCGGCTATGGCCACCTTGGCGATTATTCCCGGCATGACACGATTATAGCGGAGCCTTGCGGCCAAGCTCAAAAGCGCTCGACCCAGGGCCGCAACTCGATTTCCCATGCCCAGGCGCTGCGATGCTGCCGAAGCAGATCGAGATAGACCTGGGCGACGGCATCGGGATGCAGCAGACTGTCCGGCTTGTCCGGAGGGTCAGGCCGCTGCGCGCTGCGGATACCGCCGTCGATGACGACGTGGGCGACATGGATGCCTTGCGGCGACAATTCGCGGGCCATGCTCTGTGCCAAGCCCCGCAAAGCGAACTTGCCCATGGCGAAGGGCGCCGACTGGGCATAACCCTTGACGCTCGCGGAAGCGCCGGTGAACAGGATCGCACCTTGCTTGCGCGGCAGCATCTGCTTGGCCGCCTCCTGCGCCACCAGGAACCCGCCGAATGCCGAGGCGATGAGCGTTTTCTCGACCTCGGCCGGATCGAGCTCGATGAACGGCCCGCGCGTGCGATAGCCGGCGTTGTACACCACCACGTCGGCGGCGCCGGCGTCCGCTTCGACCGCGGCGAAGAGCTTCGTCACCTCCGCGCGCTTGGTTGCGTCACAGGCAAATGCCTTGCCGCCGATTTCGCCGGCCAGCGGTGCGAGATCGGCGGCGCGGCGCGCGGCGAGCGCGACCCTCATGCCGGCTTTGGTGAAAGTACGCGCCAGCGAGGCGGAGAGCCCGCTCCCAACCCCGACAATCAGCGCCGTTCGATATGGTGTCTCGGCCATGCGTCCCTCCGCTTCGGTTTTCTGAGATTGGCAAAGAAGCGCGTCGAGCGCCACCAGCCGCAGCGGCGTCGAACCGCGCCGGCCCTTGACCGCCCACCGGCTGCTGCCCACCTTTTGCAACGAGGTTGCCCATGGACATGCAGCGGTTTCTGATCGGGCTCGGACTGCTTATCCTGGTTGCCGGGATCGCGTGGCCTTTGCTGTCGCGCATCGGGTTCGGCCGGCTTCCCGGAGACATTCTGGTCCAGCGCGGCGGCACCACGTTCTATTTCCCGCTGGTTACTTGCATCATCGTCAGCGTCGTGCTCAGCGCGTTGCTGTGGCTGTTCAGCCGGTGATGCCTCCCGCCTTGGGCCGCAACGTCACCGCCTAAACCACAACGCTGATGCTGGATGGCGAAGCGCTGCCACGCGCACCGGGCGAGGCTTGCGATGCGCTGGCCGAAACCGAACCACCGGTGCTCGGATCGCTGCCATTGTTGTTGCCGGAGTTGTTGCCGGAGGCCGCGTCGTTCCCGGAATCCGTCGTCTGCAGAGATCCGCCGAACGTTACCGCCGCACCGAAATGTCCGGATGCCGATTTGCCGAGCTGCCGATCGATTTGTTTTTGCAGTTGGTCCGCGGACTGATGCGGATCCTGGCCAAGGCGAGCCTTGTCCACATCGCAGCAGTTCATGCAGAGATAGCCATTGACGATCTGCATCCGGCACGTCCCCGTGTCGACGCTAGGCGGCGCCGGTAAATCAGGTGTAAAGGCTGCCATCACGGTGGCGTGACGTCTCGTCAATCAACGACCGCAACCGCATTGATCTCAACGAGACAACGCGGGTCGGTGGCGAGCCGCACCACCTGCACGGTCGTCGTCGCCGGCTTGGCGGTGCGAAATATTCAGCCCAGGCGCGGTTGAGTGCGTCCTGGTCGGACAGATCGATCACGAAGCGATCGGCCGTAACGACGTCGGCGAAAGTCGCGCCGACGGCTTCGAGCCCCCGCTTGAGATTTTCCAGCGCCGCCCTCGCCTGTCCTGCCATATCGCGCGGCATCGAGTCGAACTCCTCCGGCCGGTGCGGATGGTGATGATAGACCGGCGCGGCAGTAACGCCGGCGAGGTAGACAGTGGTCCCGCCTTTGACCTTGATCGCGGGCGCATACGGCATCCATAAATCCGGCGCATCCGGCCAATGGATGTGCTCGATGGTTTTGGGCATGGTTTGCACGACCTCCACGGTGCGTGAGCCGACTGACGCTACAACGGCCAACCGGTGAAGTCATGCGCGGCGCGGGCACCGCCGGCGTCGGGGCGCCGCAGCGCAGCGGCATCGGTTGCGCGGATAAGCATGGCGCATGCCGGACCCCGGCGGCGATGATCCGAGAAAGAGCTCCCACACCGACTGCGGTCCGGCCGGACGCGCTCACATCCTGAACACCCCGAACTTTGTCTCGGGTATCGGCGCGTTGAGCGATGCCGAAAAGCAAAGCGCCAGAACGCGCCGGGTTTCGGCGGGGGTGATGATGCCATCGTCCCAGAGCCGGGCCGTGGCGTAATAGGGGTTACCCTCCGCTTCGTAGCGATCGCGGATCGGTTGCTTGAATTCCTCTTCCTCGGCTTCGGACCATTTCTTGCCAGCGGCCTCGATGTTGTCGCGGCGCACGGTCGCCAGCACGCTCGCCGCCTGCTCGCCGCCCATCACCGAGATCCGCGCATTCGGCCAGGTGAACAAAAAGCGCGGGCCGTAGGCGCGGCCGCACATGCCGTAATTGCCGGCGCCGTACGAGCCGCCGATGATGACGGTGATCTTCGGCACCTGCGCGCAGGCGACCGCGGTCACCATCTTGGCGCCGTCCTTGGCGATGCCGCCGGCCTCGTAATCGCGCCCGACCATGAAGCCGACGATGTTCTGCAGGAACAGGAGCGGCACCCGGCGCTGGCAGCACAGTTCGATGAAGTGCGCGGCCTTGAGCGCGCTCTCCGAGAACAAAATGCCGTTGTTGCCCAAAATGCCGACCGGAATGCCGTGGATGCGGGCAAAGCCGGTGACCAACGTGATGCCGTACAGCGCCTTGAACTCGTCGAATTCGGAACCGTCGACCAGGCGCGCGATCACCTCGTGCACGTCGTATTGCTTCTTGAGATCGACCGGTACGATGCCGTCAAGCTCCTCGGCGTCGTATTTCGGCTCCACCGGTTTCTCAAGCGCGATGTCGATCCACTTCTTGGTGTTCAAGGTGCCGACGATGCGGCGGCACAGCGACAGCGCGTGACGGTCGTTCTCGGCGTAGTAATCGGCGACGCCGGATTTTTTTGCGTGCACGTCAGCACCGCCCAGCTCCTCCGCCGAGACCACCTCGCCGGTCGCCGCCTTCACCAGCGGCGGCCCGCCGAGGAAAATAGTGCCCTGATTGCGCACGATAATTGTTTCGTCGGACATTGCCGGAACGTAGGCGCCGCCTGCCGTGCACGAGCCCATGACCACGGCGATCTGGGCGATGCCCATCGCCGACATGGTCGCCTGATTGTAGAAAATGCGGCCGAAGTGCTCACGGTCGGGAAACACGTCGGTCCAGTGCGGCAGGTTGGCGCCGCCGGAATCCACCAGGTAGATGCAGGGCAGCCGATTTTCGCAGGCGATCTCCTGAGCGCGCACGTGTTTTTTCACAGTCATGGGATAGTAGGTGCCGCCCTTGATCGTCGAATCGTTGCAGACGATCACGCATTCACGGCCGGCGACGCGACCGATTCCGGTAATGACGCCGGCCGCGTGGATCTGGTCTTCATACATCCCGTTGGCCGCGAGCGGCGACAGTTCGAGGAACGGCGTCCCGGGATCGATGAGCGTCATGACGCGATCCCGCGGCAACAGCTTTCTTCGCGAGAGATGACGTTCGCGGGCGCGCGGCGGCCCGCCTTTGGCAGTTTCCGCACGACGTTCTTGCAGTTCCGCGATCAGCCCGCGCATCGCTGACCGGTTGGCGAGGAACTCCGCCGAGGCTGTATCGATGGTGGACTTGATGACAGTCACGGTGTCCCCCTCGCCTGTCCAATTTCACCGCCCCGCAAGCGCGCGCTGAACAAACGGCCGAAGCGGCGCGCATGAGCACGTTCGTTCATCTGCCGACATCGCCTCACGTCAGGCAGGCGCAAAATAGCATAGGGAACCGAAACCTTCCCGTCCGACGGGTGTCCCGCAGAGTGGACCGCGGCGGAGGCTCCTGATCGGTCTCTAGTGCGATGGAGGAGACCCGAAAGAGGAACCAACGTAACGCCGTGCCGGCCTGCATCGCCGCCCTGGCGACATGGCCGATTTTCGCAGCGGGTCAAGCGTGGGCGGCTTCGGCAGCCGCCGTCGTTGTTTCGTCGCTGGCTTAGTGCATGATCCGGAAAACTGGACAAAGGTTTTCCGAAACCATCATGCTCCAGCAAAAAACCTGTGGAGCACAATCGATCGAACCGGAAGCGATCGCGCGCTAGGCCCGCACTTCCTGGCGCTGGAACGTCACATAGCCGATGACAAAGAGCAGAATGGCGCCTGCTATCATTCCGACCGTCTGCGGCCACGCGATGAGCATGCTCTCGGAAAGCGGCAGCGGCGCACCGAGCACGGCGCCCTGCAGTTGGCTCAGATAGATCGGCCCGAGCGAGCGCGTGGTCGGATCAAGCAGCGCCACCACGGTTTCGGCAAACAACGTCGCTGGGGAGAGCCGCGCCAAGATGTGTTCGGCCTGCGCCGTCGCCGGCGTCGGCAATCCGAGCGCCGTATATCGCGGATCTAACGGCGCAATGATTTGGGCGACAGCGCCGGCGAGCACCGGCCAAATGAAGGTTATGAACAGCCAAATGCCCAGCGTAACCAGGGCGGCGGTGGCCGCCGAACGAAAAACGATCGAAAACAACAGCGCCAGCGCCAGCCAGACACCGGCATAGATGATCGTCACCAGCAGGAACAGGAAGCTGCGGCCGATCTCCTCGGCGCCCGGCGGGATCCCGATCAGGAGCAGGCCCAGGCCGATGACCAAGAGCCACAGGGTAATCAGGCTGATCGCAAGGGTCATGAGCCCGGCCAGGAATTTCCCGAACAGCAGCGCGTCCCGGTAGATCGGCTGGGAGAGAATGCGCGACAGCGTGCGCCGATTGTACTCGCCGTTGACCGCGTCGAAGCCCAACCCGATCGCCATCAGCGGAACCAGAAAAGAGATAAAGGAGACAAAGGACGGCAGCGGATCGCGCGACGTCGTGAACAGGCGCAGAAACAGGAACGGATCCTCGGCCGTCGTCTCCTTGATCTGCTGGATGGCGCCATAGAGCGCGGCGAGCGCGACCAGCACGACGAGCCATTCGAGCACGCGCATGCGGACGCTGGTGAGATGGTCCGACAACTCCTTGAGTACAACCACCCCGAGACCCTGAAAGGCCGAACCTTCACGCCGCATGGCGCGCTCCTGTCTTCGCGGTCATCGCCGCGTCCGGCCGGGCCTCGAAATAGCGGGTGTAGATCGCATCAAGGCTCGGCTCTTGAACGCCGAGATATTTGAGGCGGCCCTGCATCGCCACCACTTCCACCGCCGCCTCCGGCCGCACGTCGCGGTCCGCGTGCAGGCGCAGCTTGCCGATCCCGGTCCGCTCGACGCCGCTGACGCCGGGGATAAGCGTAAGTCGTTCGGCAAGGCCGGCGCCGTCGGCCTCGATGTCGACCACGTAGCCGCCACCGAGAACCTGGCGGCCGAGATCGGCCACCGAGCCCATGAGCGCGATGCGGCCGCCAGAAAACAGCGCGACCCGGTCGCATACGCTCTGCACCCGCTCCAAGAGGTGCGAGGAGAGCAGAACGGAAACGCCCTCCGATTTGAAGCCGCGGATGATCGCCAGCAATTCCGCGGTGGCATGCGGATCGAGCCCGGATGTCGGCTCGTCGAGGATGGCGATCTGTGCGCCTTTCATGAGAATCTCGGCAAGGCCGAGGCGTTGGCGCATGCCGCGTGAGAACGTGCCGACGCGATTGCCGGCAAACTCGGCGAGCCCCACCCGATCGAGCGCATCCGCGATCCGCTTCTCGCGGTCCTGCTTCTTGAAGCCGATCAGCCGCGCCGTGTAGCGCATGTTGTCGGCCGCACTGAGCTGATCGTAGAATCCGACCGTGTCCGGCAAGTAGCCGACGCGGCGCTTGACCGAGAGCGGTTCGCGCGCCGGGTTGAAACCGAGCACGCTGACCGCGCCGCCGGAAATGTCGGTCAACCCGAGCAGCATCAGGATGGTCGTGGTCTTGCCCGCCCCGTTGGGGCCGAGCAATCCGAATATTTCGCCGCGGCCGACGGTGAAAGAGATGTGATCGACGGCGACCGCGTTGCCATACCTTTTGGTGAGGCCCGCGGCCTCGATGACGTTGTCCTCGTTCATCGCCGGCCGAACCTCGCGACCGCGCCAACCATGACCAGGAGCGCGATGCCGATGATGCCGACGCCGGCGATGCCCCACAGCGTCGAGGTCGATACCGTCACACGGAAGGTCGCGGAAGCCGAATCGCCGCGGGCCGAAGCCCGGATCGTGGTCACATAATCGCCCGCGATCGCTTTCTCCGTGGGCGTGATCAAGGCCTGCACTTCCTTATTCTGGTTCGGCGCGATGTGATCGAGGCTCTTCGGATTGAAGGTAATCTTCCAGCCGCTCGGCGCGGAACCGCTGAGTTCGACGTCATCCGCCGGCGCCGTGCCGGTATTGGTGATGACCACAGGCACGGTCGTTTCCTTGCCGGCGGTGGCGCGGGTCGAAACCAATCCCTCGCGGCCGCTGATGTCGAGCTTCGGCTGGCCGGTAATATCGAGCGTGAGGTCGGCGGTTGCCGAGGCGTCCTCGGCGCCGACCCGCGCCACGACCTTGTAGCTGCCGGCGGCCGCCGTGCTCGGCGGCCGCACCTTGAGCTTGATGTCCTTGGTCTGGCCGGGGTCAACCGGAACCGCGTTGAGCTCCTGGCTGCCGTAGTTCTCGGTAAATGAAGCATCGAAATATTGCGGGGCCTGGGCGGAGAGGCTGACAGTGAGCTTTTTGCCGCTGTCATTCTTGATGCTGAGCTGATACTCGAAACTCGACCGCGAAGTGCCGCGCAGTTCCGGGAGTTGCGGCGTCAGCGTGAGCTTGGCCGGCAAATCCTTGGCAAGCGTCACCGCGATCGGCAGCTCCAGCTTCGTCGCGTCGCCGCTAGCCGCAACGGTAAGCGTCTGGGTACCGACGGCGGCGTTCTTCGGCACATCGAGCCGCAATTCCAAGGACACGCTCGAATTGGTAGCCGGCATGGCAGCGGCGATCGGCTGGCCGCCGCCCATCAGCGTTGCCGTCCAACCGGCGGGAACGCCCATGACCGACAAGGCGAGGCGCTCGGGCGCCAAATCGTAGTTGTGCAGCCGCAGGGTGATCGAAGAGGTCTCGCCCGGGCGCACGGTGACCGCCGGATAATCGCTCATCAGATAGATGCCCTTGACGTCCTTGGGGGCGTCGTCGGCCCTGGCAATGGGCGCAGACAGCGCCGCAACAGCCGAAACGGCAAGGGCGGCGACAAATGGATATCGCATTGGCATTGGCTCCCGTGCAGGAAATGGTTGGGCGCTTTTCCCCGGCGCGCTGTGAGGACCAGCTGAGCAGCCGGCATTGTCGGCCTAATCGTGACAAAATCATGCAGACAACGGGACATTTGGCAAGACCTGCGGTAGAGAGCCGCAGTTTTAGGGCAAAATGCGCGCATGCGCCGCAGGGCGGAGATCAGCGCCGGTCTTCTGGCGTTTCGACGAAGGGCCGCGCTGGAGGTCTTGCTCGCGCATCCGGGCGGACCCTTCTGGGCCCGCAAGGACGACGGAGTTTGGACAATCCCAAAGGGTCTCGCCCAATCCGGTGCTGATCTTCTTGCCGCGGCCCAACGCGAATTTACCGAAGAAACAAACCTGGTCGCCCTCGGCAAGTTCGTTCCCCTCACGCCGGTCAGGCAAAAAAGCGGCAAAGTCGTCTACGCCTGGGCCATCGAGGCGGATTTCGACCTTTCAGCGTTCGCCAGCAACACGTTCGAAATGGAGTGGCCGCCGAAGTCGGGGCGGTGTCAAAAATTTCCGGAGATTGACCGAATCGCCTGGCTGCCGCTGCCGACCGCGATGGTGAAAATCCTCGCCTATCAGCGGCCGTTTCTGGTCGAACTGCAGCAAATCGCCGCGGCTCGATAGATTTGAAAAGCGGACCGCGACTTATAGCCTCAACCCATCCTGTTGACTGTTGGCAGCGAGGGTCCGCCGTCGGTGTCCCAACGTACCGCCCTCATATGCGGTGCCGGCATTGCCGGAGCCACGCTTGCCTATTGGCTTGGCAAGGCCGGCATCAACGCGACGCTGGTCGAGCGGGCGCCGCGGCCGCGCACCGGCGGCTACATCATCGACTTTTGGGGCCGCGGCTATGACATCGCGGAAAAGATGGGGCTCCTGCCGGAGCTCAAGGCGGCAGGTTATGACGTCCGCGAATTGCGGATCGTCAACGCCAAGGGTCGGCGGGTCGGCGGTTTCGGCGTCGACGTTTTTCGTGAGCTTACCGGGGGCCGCTACGTCAGCGTCGCGCGCGCCGACTTGGCGCGATTGATCCACAACAAGATCGAGCCCGGCTTTGCGACGCTGTTCGGCGACAGCATCATCCGCATCCAACAGGGCGAAGCTGTCGTGGACGTTGAATTCGAGCATGCGCCCAGGCGCCGGTTCGATTTCGTCGTCGGCGCCGATGGCCTGCACTCCGCTGTCCGCCGACTGGTATTCGGCGCCCAGGACCGGTATGAAAAATATCTGGGCTATTACGTTGCCGCGTTCGCGGTCGACGACTATCGACAGCGCGACGAGCGCGTTTACGTCAGTTATGAAATGCCGGGCAAGCAGATTGCCCGCTTCGCGATGCGCGAGGGACGCACGCTGTTCCTCTTGGTATTTGCTGCTGACCAGCCTCTGCCGATCGATCCTAGAGACGCGGTCTCGCAAAAGGCCCGGCTCCACTGCGAGTTCGATCGCGGCGGCTGGGAATGTCCCGCGATCATGGCCGAACTCGATCGCTGCGACGACCTCTATTTCGATCCCGTAAGCCAGATTCGAATGGATACGTGGTCGAAGGGCCGGGTCGCCCTCGTCGGCGATGCCGCGTTCTGCCCGTCGCTCCTGGCCGGCCAGGGATCCGCGCTTGCCATGACGGCAGCCTATGTGCTGGCGGGAGAACTGGCGGCCGCCGACCGGCCGCAGGCGGCCTTTGTCCGCTACGAGCAATTGCTCCAACCATTCATCCGGGGCAAGCAAGAGGCCGCCGAACGGTTCGCGCGCTCGTTTGCGCCGAAAACACAATTCGGGCTCTTCGTGCGCAACCAAGTGACGAAAGCCTTCGCAGTGCCTTTGGTCGCCAGCTTGACGCTCGGACGGCTTGTCCGCGACGCAATCGATCTGCCGACCTATTCGACCTAGCAGACCGAGACGGGCGCGGCCCTACTCGCGCGGCACTTGCGGCCAATCGATCTCGTCGTCCGGCAGAATCCAGGTTTCACGCCGCGCGTCTTCGCGCCACTCGCGGCTCGCCGGCAGCGCCATGATCGCATGCATATAAGCCCGCGCCGCGTCGCTCACTTCGACCGCATAAGTCTGGAAACGCCAGACGACCGGCGCGTACATGGCGTCGGCGGCGCCGAAGGCGCCGAACAGGAAATCCCCGCGCACCCCGAACCGCGACCGGCATTCGCTCCAGATCGCGTCGATGCGTGCCACGTCGGCGACCGCGTCCGGCTCGAGTACCCGGCGCCGAACCGGCCGACGGATATTCATCGGCAACTGCCGCCGCAGCGGCTCGAACCCGGCGTGTATTTCCGATGCGATGGCGCGCGCATGGGCGCGCGCGGCCGGATCGTCGGGCCACAAGGCTGACCTCGGAAATTTCTCCGCCAGGTACTCGAGGATAGCCAGCGATTCCCACACGCAGGTATCGCCGTCGAGCAACACCGGCACTTTGCCCGCAACGCCGCCGAGAGCCGCAAGTCGAGACTTGAAATCCGGCGCATCGAGCGAAATCAACGTTTCGTCGAATGCGATGCCGGCAACCTTCATGGCCAACCACGGCCGCAGCGACCACGAGGAGTAATTTTTGTTGGCAATGATCAGGCGAAGTCCCATGGTATCGCTCTCTCGCGCTCAGCCGCGAGGCCATGGGCGAAAGCCTTCCTGGGGCCATCAAGCAACGTTCAGAGCAGGTCGGTCACCACTGCAAGCACGGATGCAAAGAGGATGGCGATCACACTGAAGCCCACGGCCAGCGCCGTCTCTATCCATCGACCTTCGGCCGCTTCGGCTTCATCCGCCGTCTCGGCGACCTCGCCCGCGAGGGCGGCCGGCATTTCCGTCGTTGACATGGTGGTCCTTCCCCAAAAGGACATCGGACAGAACGCCCGGCACCATGCGACCGACGTCGGCGCGAATCACCTGCGCCACGCCGCCATAGTAACCGGAGACGATGTCAGTATCCCGTGCCGCGTAAAGGATCGGTGAACTGCGATTGCGTCGGCCGCCGCCGAGCTGAGATCACGGGCGAGGAAACAAATCGGCGGTCTTGCCGGAAAGCCGATAGGCAACAAGACCGATCCATTCGTGCACCGCAGTGTCGGTCCGGCGCAGGCCATCGCTGAGCGAACCAAACGGCCGCCACGCGTCGTTTGGACCGCGCGTGCGCCAATCGACCGGATAGGCTTCGACCGGAAAGCCGACCGCCCTGAATGCCGCAATGGCGCGCGGCATGTGGTAGGCCGAGGTCACGAGAAGCCAGCGGTCGCCCGGTTTCGGGTGAGCGATCAGGTGCGAGAACACGGCATTCTCGATAGTATTGCGCGACTGCTCCTCGGCGGTGATGCGTTCGGGGGCGATGCCGAGGTCCTCCAATTGGCGGGCGGCAAAGGGAGCCTCGACCGCATCGTCGAAAATCAAAGCATTGGTGCCGCCGCAATAGATGACGTGCGCGTTCGGGTAACGCCGTGCCAGTTCGGCGGCGACCGTGATGCGTTCGGCGGCCTCGTCGAGCGCGACTGCGCCGCGCGCGGCCGAAACGTCGGGGGAGATTGCGCCACCGAGAACGACTATGCCGTCGGGCGCTCCACGCGAAGGATCCCATGGCGGGAAGCGCTGCTCGAGCGGCAGCATCAGCGCGTTGCCGAGCGGCGACAGCCCGGCGATGGCGATCAGCAGAAGGCTGGTCGCGATCAGCCAAACAGCGAGCCGCCGCCGGGACGTGCACAGAAGCAGAAGGCCGACCAGGCCGATCGCCATCAGGACGTTGGATGGGACCGCGAAGAAGCCGAGAATCTTCGACAGCGTGAAGAACATCGAAAAATCAGGATGACGCTGACGGGCTCATGACCGCGATTTCCGCCAGGCGGCGTAGCGCGCCTTGGCCTCGTCGTTCGGCGGATAAAGGCCAGGCAGTTTGACGCCATTCTCGACTTCGTTGAACACCCAGCTTTCGTAAAGCTCGTGCTCGGCCCCCTCGTGGGCGACGAAATCGACCAGGGCCTGCGGGACGACCACGGCGCCGTCATCGTCGGCGACGATCAGATCGCCGGGGAAGATTGCGCAGCCGCCGCAGCCAATCGGCTGCTGCCAGCCGACGAACGTCAGCCCGTTCACAGATGCAGGGGCCGCAACACCGGCGCACCAGACCGGCAACGCACTCGCCAAGACGCCGGCACGGTCGCGGACGGCGCCGTCGGTCACCAGCGCCGCAACGTTGCGCTTGCGCATGCGGGCGCAAAGAATGTCGCCGAAGATGCCGGCGGTGAGCACGCCCATTGCGTCCGCGACCGCAATCGCGCCTTCCGGCATCTCTTCGATCGCAGCACGAGTCGATATCGGGTTGCCCCAGCTTTCCGGAGTGGCGACGTCCTCGCGCACCGGGATGAAGCGCAACGTGAACGCCGGCCCGAGGATTCGTTGGCCTTTCGCGGTAAGCGGCTTCGGACCGTTCATCCAACAGCGCCGGATGCCTTTCTTGAGCAGCATTGTCGTTATGGTCGCGGTCGTCACCCGGCCGAGAAGATCGATCGATACCTTGTTCATGGTCCGCCTCGCCCACTTGACTGCACTTCGCCGAGCCAATTGCCGATCCGCTCGACGGCCTCAGCCATCTGCTCGCGGCCGCCGGCGTAGCACAAGCGAACGTAATTGCGGCCGCGCCGCGGATCGAAATCGACGCCGGGGGTGGCGGCGACGCCCGCTTCTTCGAGCATCTGCGCGGTGAAGGCAAAGCTGTCGGCGGAAAATCGCGACACGTCCGCATAGAGATAAAAGGCCCCGTCAGCAGGAAGGAACGCGTCGAGACCCGCGCGCGGCAACCCCGCGAGCAAAATGCGTCGGTTTTCCTCGTAGCCCCGCTTCACGCTCTCGAGTTCGGGACGGCCGTCGAACGCGGCTTCCGCGGCGATTTGCGAGAGCGTCGGTACCGAGATCGCGAGATTCTGCTGCAGTCGCTCGACCGCGCGCACCAGCGGCGCGGGCACCACCATCCAGCCGATCCGCCATCCGGTCATGCAGAAGTATTTCGAAAAGGAATTGATAGTGATCACGTTGGGCGAGACCCGTGCCGCGCATTCTGCCGGGAAGCCATAGTCGAGGCCGTGGTAGATTTCGTCCGAGATGACGACGATGCCGGCGTCTTCGGCGCGGCGGATCAACTCGCCGAGCGCCGAAGCGGTCATCATGGTGCCGGTCGGATTGGCGGGCGAGGCGACGATCACGCCTTTGAGCGCGCTCTTGCGGTGCAGGGCGATCAGGCTTTCGCCGGTCAGCGCCCACCGGGTCGAGGCGCTGGTTTCGATCCCGACCGGCTCGCAGCCAAGCGCCGTAAGAATGTGCCGGTACGGCGGATAACCGGGCAACGCCACCGCCACCCGATCACCGGGTTCGAAGGCCGCGAGGAATGCAAGAATGAACCCGGCCGAAGAGCCGGTGGTGACGACGATGTGGGCGGGATCGATGTCGAGCCCGTGCCACTCGGCATAGGCGCGCGCGATCCGCCGGCGCAATGATCCGAGGCCGAGGCTCTCGGTATAACCCAGCGGGCCGGAGCCGAGCGCGCTGCGCGCTGCGGCGACGGCGCTAGCAGGGGCACCGGCCGCTGGTTGGCCGACCTCCAGATGAATGATGCGGCGGCCTTGCGCTTCCAGACGCGCCGCGGCGGCCACCACGTCCATGACCATAAACGGC
>Ga0335085_10008056_pt1 | contig 16161 bp, 8 predicted proteins | sample Lox_Sample_45_FD_206712 | JGI IMG/M metagenome (GOLD analysis project Ga0335085, IMG submission 206712) | Soil microbial communities from Loxahatchee National Wildlife Refuge, Florida, United States - Lox_Sample_4.5 | ecosystem: Environmental > Terrestrial > Soil > Wetlands | place: USA: Florida...
CTACAGCATCGAGGAGGTGGAGGTGCCCGAACCGCTGATCGGCAAGCCGATCGGCGACAGCCAGATCCGGGCGGGGTTCCGCGTCAACATCATCGCGGTCAAGAAAAAGGTGCAGACGATGATCAAAGGCGTCCTGCAGAGCCGCGAGTTCGTCAATTTTACTCCCGCGCCCACCGATGTGATGGAACGGGGCGACGTGCTGGTTGTCGTGGGCCGTGAGGAGGATTTGGGAAAATTCTGTCTCTTGGGGCAGAAGAAATAGCCCGCCGGGTTTGACCTACCCCCTGGTGCGGGCCGCGCGGCGAAACGCGCCCGCCGCCGCCTCGATCGTCTGATCGATCTCCCGCGTTGTGTGGGCGCTGGAGACAAAGAGCGCTTCAAATTGCGACGGCGCGATGTAGACGCCCGCCTCCAGCATCGCCCAGAAAAAGGCCGCAAATCGTTTCGTGTCGGCCGATTTGGCCGATGCGTAATCGATGACCGGCCGGTCGGCGAAGAAAAACCCGAGCAACGAACCGACGCGCGCCGGCTGAATGGGAACCCCCGCGGCGCGTGCGGCCTCTCGCAGGCCGTCGTACAGCCGAGCGGCGCGCCGGTCCAGCTCGGCGTAGAAGCCGGCGGCGCGGAGCCGTCGCAGCGTGGCGAGTCCCGCGCTCATGGCGAGGGGGTTGCCCGAGAGGGTGCCGGCTTGATAAACCGGACCGGCCGGCGCGATCCATTCCATGATCTCTTTTCGTCCGCCGTAGGCGCCGACGGGCAGGCCGCCGCCGATGATTTTGCCCAGGCAGGTCAGGTCGGGGCGGATGTCATACAATTCCTGCGCGCCGCCGAGGGCGACGCGAAAGCCGGTGAGCACCTCGTCGAAGATCAACAGCGTACCGTGCCGCCGGGTCAGCGCCCGCAGCCCGGCCAGAAACCCGTCCGCGGGCAGCACCACGCCCATGTTGGCCGCGATCGGTTCCACGATCACGGCGGCGATGTTGGGACCGTGTCGTGCGAAGAGGGCCTCAACCTGGTTTAAATCGTTGTAGGAAGCCTGAAGGGTTAATTGCGCCGTGGCGCTCGGGACGCCCGGGCTGTCGGGCACGCCCAGCGTCGTGGCGCCCGAGCCGGCCTTGACCAGCAGGCCGTCGGCGTGACCGTGATAGCAGCCGTCGAACTTGAGGATCAGGTCCCGTTTGGTATAGGCGCGGGCGAGCCGGAGGGCGCTCATGGTCGCCTCCGTGCCGGAGTTGACGAACCGCACCAGTTCCATCGACGGCACGGCGCGCTGGACGAGCGCGGCCAGTTCCAGCTCAACCTCGGTCGGCGCGCCGTAGCTGGTGCCCTTGCGCGCGGCCGCGGTGACGGCGCGCACGACATCCGGGTGGGCATGGCCCAGAATCAGCGGGCCCCACGAGAGTACATAATCGAGATAGCGGTTGCCGTCGGCATCCCAGAGACGGCTGCCCTTGCCGCGCGCGATAAAGAGCGGATGGCCGCCGCCGGGCCGGGCGGGGTCAGGTGATCCGACTGACCGAAAGGCGCGCACGGGGCTGCTGACCCCGCCGGGCAGGTGCCGGCAGGCCTTGGCAAACAGTCGGCGTGATATCGGATAGCCGCGCATCCGTGTGGCTCGAACCGTGGGGCGCTATTCTAATGACGCGACGGAGGCAAGTCAAGGCAAGCCAAGGCAAGGGAAGCGGATTATCGGACGGCTGGGAAAGAAGACCATTCGTTGCAGTGCACTTCCCGGCTGCCCAACCGCCGAGCACTCCGGCCGTCTTCCTCGCCCGCATCGGTTGCAAACCCTTCGTGCATGCCCTATCATGATAGGGCATGGAGCCATCATCACGCGCTTCAAATCATCCGGTTTCGTCTCGAAGTCCCGACGACCGCGTTCTTCCCGCCGCATGGGCGGAACTTTTTCTGTTCGATCTCGACGGCACGCTGGCCGATACGAGGAACGATCTGGCCACGGCGGTTAATCTGTCCTTCGCCGATCTGGGGCTGCCCCCGCTGCCCGAGACGGTCATTGCGGGCTACATCGGAGACGGCGTCAGAAAACTGATCGCCAAGACGTTGGGGGAGAGCGGCGGGCCGCGCTACGCCGAGGCGCTCCACCTCTTTCGAGGCCACTATCTTGCCCACTTGCTTGATACGACCCGATTCTATCCGGGCATGACGGCGTTGCTGCAACGGCTGTCGTCAAAAAAACGCGTGGTTGTGACCAACAAGCCGGTGGAATACACCATGAAGATCCTTGAAGGCTTGGATGCGCGGGGTTATTTCGATCTGGTGATCGGGAGCGATCCGTCGACGCCGCTCAAGCCCGATCCCCACATGATCCGGCGGGCGCTGGACCACTTTGAGATGCCCTCGGAGCAGGCGATCATGGTGGGCGACGGCGTCAACGACATTGTCGCGGCGCGGGCCGTCGCCGTCCGTTCCTGCGCGGTCGGTTATGGATTGGCGCCCGCCGCCATGCTGCAGTCGGCCGGACCAGACTACTTCTGCTCGACCGTGGACGATCTTGCAACCTGCTTGTGCGGGGGGTGATCAGAGGCAAGAAACAGGACACAAGAAGCGGGAGGCAAGAGGAGAAGCCCCAGGATTTACTCCACAAGCGGTAATTGTTCTTCCGTCGATTTGCCTCGAATGCCCAGCTCTTTGATCTTCCGATGCAGGTGGCTGCGCTCGATGCCCAGCACCTCGGCGGTGCGGCTGATATTCCATCGGTGGAGGTCCAGGGCGCGAAGAATATAGTCGCGCTCAAATCGCGCGCGCGCCTGCTTGAGGGGATGGACGGCTCCGTCCGGTGGGACGGCGGACGGGACAACAGGGGCGGCGCCGAACGGCGGCAGACGGGACGCATTCAGCACGTCATCCGGCGCCATGATCACCGTCCGCTCGATGTAATTTTTCAGCTCCCGCACGTTGCCCGGCCAGCCGTAGGCGGTCAGCGCGGTGACGGCGTCGTCGGTCAGTTGCTTGGCCGTGACGCCTTGTTCGTGACTGAACCGGGCTAAAAAATGACGGGCCAGGAGGGGAATGTCCTCCTTTCGCTCCCGCAAGGGCGGCACGGTCAAGGGAATGACATTGAGCCGGTAGAAGAGGTCCTCTCGAAACCGGCCCTGCTTGATCTCTTCAGACAGCGACTTATTGGATGCTGAGATGATCCGCGCATCCATCAGGTGCGTTTTCGTGCCGCCGAGCCGCTGAAATTCCCGCTCTTCCAGCACGCGCAGCATCTTGGCCTGCGTCGACAGGCTCATGTCCCCGATTTCATCCAAGAAGAGCGTGCCGCCGTTGGCCAGTTCCAGCCGTCCTTTCTTTTGCTCAGCCGCGCCGGTAAAGGCCCCTTTTTCATATCCAAAAAGTTCGCTCTCCATCAGGCTTTCTGGAATTGCGGCGCAATTGATTTCGATAAACGGCCGATCACGGCGGGGGCTGTGCTGGTGAATGGCGCGGGCGACCAGCTCCTTCCCCGTGCCGTTTTCACCATCAATCAGCACCCGGCTGAGCGACGGCCCAGCGACCGTGATCTGATCACGCAGCCGTTGAATCGCGGGGCTTGTGCCGAGAATCTCGAACCGTTCATCGATGGCGGCCCGAAGATGTTGGTTTGCCGCCGTCAACTGCTGCTCCGTGATGGCGTGCCCGAGCACCAGCAGCACCTTCTCCGACGAGAGCGGTTTTTCAATGTAGTCGTAGGCGCCGAGCTTGGTGGCGCGCACCGCCGTCTCGATCGATCCGTGGCCGGACATCATCACCACGGTCTGCTGAGGGCGCAGCCGCTTGATGCGTTGCAACGTCTCCAGGCCGTCCAGGCCGGGCATCCAGATGTCGAGCAGGACGACGGCAGGTGATTCGCGTTGCAGCAGGTCGAGCGCCGCCGCGCCCCCGTCGGCGGTGACGATCTGATAGCCTTCATCGCTCAAGACGCCGGAGAGCGTGTCGAGAATCGCCGGCTCGTCGTCCACGATCAGAATCGTGTCGGTCATGGCGCGCTTGGAACCGGAAGGGTGATGGTGACGGTCGTGCCGGTCGGGCGGTTGGGTTGGACGCTGATCTGGCCGTTGTGATCGGTGATGATGCGGTGCACGATGGCCAGCCCCAGGCCCGTGCCGCCGCGTCGCTTGGAAAAGTGGGGAAGAAAGAGCTTGTTCAAATCCTCCGGTGCAACGCCGGTCCCCTCGTCGTCGACGCGAATCTGCACGGCGGGCTGCCCCGGCGCGTAGCGGGTGGAGATCCACAGCCGGCCACGACCATTCATGGCGGCGACGGCGTTTTCAAACAGATTGATGAAGACCTGTTTGATCTGGGCCGGGTCCAGCAGCAGAGGAGGGAGGTCGGCGGCGAATTGCGCCGTAATGTCAAGGTCTTTATGCGCGCTGCGGTACAGAAAGACCACCTCCTGCAGCAGGGTGTGCAGATCACACGAACGCGGGGAGGGGGCGGGCATCCTGGCAAAATTGGAGAATTCATCCACCATGGTTTTGAGCGTGTTCACCTCGTTCATGACGATGCGGGTCGATTCATCGAAGATGCGCGCAAATTCGCCGGGATTCTGCGTGAACTTTTTGCGCAGACGTTCCGTGGCCAGCAGGATCGGCGTCAGGGGGTTTTTGATTTCATGTGCGATGCGACGGGCGACCTCCTGCCAGGCCGCCAGCTTCTGCGCTTTCAGCAGTTCGGACAGATCATCAAAGACGAGGACCGCCCCCATGAGCTGGCGCTCGTGGCCGCGCAGGAGCGCGATGCTGAAACGAAGAGTGATGGCGACGCCGCCGATCTCGGCCGACAGTTCCCGCTCGATTGTGTCGCCGTTCTGCGCGATCAGCCGGCGGAGGTCCTCGGACAGGGATTCGAGGCCGAACTGTTTGAATACGTCGTCGTACGCCCGCCCCTTGACGGTGTCGGCGCTCGACTGCAAGATCATTTCGGCCGACCGGTTGAATGTGGTGATGCGGCCGTCGGGATTGGTGGCGATGACGCCGGCGGCGATGGTCTCCAGCACGGTTTCGATATACGTCCGGCGCTGCTCCAATTCGACGTTGGACCGCCGCAACGATTGATTGACGGCCTCCAGGGAGGTTTTGCTCATTTGCAGATCGTTGGTCATGGTGTTGAAGGAATCGACCAGTTCCCTGAGCTCGTCCGTCGATTCGGCCTCCACGCGGACGGCCAGATTGCCGGCGGCGACGGCCCGGGTGCCGTCCAACAGCTTCTGGATGGGGCCTGTGATGCCCCGGGCGATGTAAAAGCCGAACCAGGTCGCGGAGAAAACGATCAGCAGCGTGACGGCAAGGAAGAGCACGACATAAGCGCTTTTAATCGGCGTTTTGAACGCTTTGAGCTGGTTGTAATCCTCCATGGCCCGGCTGATGTCGTCCAGCTTGCCCGCGACCTGGCCGGGCAGCAGCGAATCCACGATCACGACCGCTGGCGCGTCCAGGCCCGCTCCGCGGATGGGGATTGCGACCCGCAGGAGTTCCCCGCTCTCGTCAGAGAAGGTGGCGTCCGCTTCACGGGCCTGGGTGGCTTCGGACAGCAGCTGGCCGAGCAGCGCGGCGTCGGAACGGCGCGACGGTCCGCCTTTGGCCGGATGGCCGGCGGCGCGCTCTTGTTTGGATGTCGCCTGGGCCACGAGCGCACCGGCGCGGGTGTAGAGGGAGACGCCGGTGACGCCCAGGCCGGCCGGCCCGGTCAGCAACCGGTTCAGCATCCGCTGCTGGGCCGACGGGTCAGGGCTTTCCTCGGCGCTTGCCCGTCCCACCATCCGCCCCACGTTGGCCGCGCGTGTTTTGGCCGCTTCGTAGTACTCTCTGGCGATCTCGAGCGAGCTTTTCAACGATTGTTCGACCTGGATCCCGAACCAATTTTCAATGCTGCTGCTGATGAGGCCGCTGGCGACGATGAAGAGCAGGAACGTGGGAATCAGTGTCAGTCCGACGAAGGCGGCCACCAGTTTGGCGCGGAACCCGGCCCCGAGCAGTTTGTGGCGCCGTTCAAAATAGAGTTTGACCAGATTTCGGGACAAGAGCAGCAGGAGGACGACGACCAGGATCACGTTGACATTGATCAGGGTGAGCAGCCAGATATTGCTGGGAAGAAGCGAGTTTTCCACCGGCCGATAGAAGATGATGGAGGTGACGGTCAGGGACGCCACGAGGCAGACCGCCGTGATCCAGACGGGGCGCATGGGGTGTTTCGTCGATTTGGCGGTCGGGCGGTCCGCCGGCGTGGTGGCGGCGCTCATGGCCGGGCGGCCTCGAGGGGGAGGGGGGGCGAATCGGTCCATGGAGTGGAGATCTGCGCGACGGGGAGAAAGAAAAGAAAATACTCGAGATAGACGGGAAGCTTGGTGGACCGCATTTCCGCTCTGACGCTTACATAATAGTAGGTGTCGCTGTGCTGAGGAGGAGCCGTAAACAATATTGTAACATCATGAATATGGGAGATCAAACGATCGACATCCTCGAGGCGGTCGGCCGTCTGCCGGATTTCGGTGTCTCCCTGACGACGAGCGACAACGAATTGCCGCTTGACCAGGTCGTACCAGATGCGGAACCGCACCGTCGAGGAATCAAGTTCTTCATCCATCCAGAAGGGAACGTGACGTTTGAGGACGACGTAGTAATAGAGGATTTTGCCGATGCCGTGCCGCAACTCGTCGCCGACATCGGCCGGGAGCCCCTGGACGAGGGACGCCGAGACGATGACCTGTGCGCGGCTCGTTTTGACCGTCAGGTCCGTGATGCGGGCGGACTCCGCCGCCAGGGCCTCCGTGCAGCCAAGCGCGATCGCGCACCATGCCGCGACCGCCGCGGCCCGCCGGAGGCGGCACCTGAACGGGACGGCGGGCGCCGGCATGGATCGTCCCGGATGATGGCGCGCCCTCTCCATGGTCAGGACGTCAATGTTGTTTGCCAGAGGCGTTCGAACTCTTGATAGGGGAGGAAAAAGACGGTTTCAAAGGTTTGATCAAACGGCCGGCTGGCCGACAGTTGTTGCAGCAGCTCCTTGACGCGTGGCAGGCCGTATCGATTGATCAGGTACCGCGTCGCGGAAAAGCTCTCGGCGTAGGCGATGGCGGCCTGGTCCGATGATAATTCCAGAAACGATCCCTCTAGCGCCGCAAGCGGGATGAGGGCGCCGGGCGGCAGTCGGGCGAGCGACCGGGTCGACGCCTCCTGGGAGCCGGGACGATTTCCCGATGCCAGTCCTTCGAAGTAGACGGCCAATCCCTCGTTCAGCCACGTCGGCGCGCGGTTGTCCGACAGCTCGTGCACGATCACGTGGGTGTATTCATGATAGAGCACCCTGGCCAGGAGTGCGCGATCGGGAGCGCCGCCGCCGGCGGGCAGCCTGATTTTTCCGTCATAAATGCCGTTGGTCCAGCCCGGTGTTTGTGTGACGTCCCTGAACTGTTCGTTGCTGTACAGGATGACTGTGATCTCCTCGTCCGGGAACACGCCGAAGGCCTGTCCGACGTCCCGATAGGCCAGTTCCAGCAGATCCAGGATTTGGTAGGCGCGATCCCGATTTTCGCCGCCGTCGAATTGGATCAGGAAGTGGCGTGTGCCGGTTTGCAAAAAGCGGTTTTGCAGCGATTGTTCCCGGGTCATTTTAGCCAGCAGCGGAGCCAGGCGGTCGGGCTCGTGAACCCGCTGCATGGCCGACGTCAACAGCGCGATGGCATCCCCCAGCTGGTTGCGTTGGTAGAGCAGATCGGCCAGTTGCTCGTAGAGCTCAATGCGGGTGGGATCGAGCGCCACCGCCGCGCGAAACGCCTCGATCGCATGCGGCGAATCCCGGCGGAGCTGATAGGCGGCGCCCAATCCGGCGTAGAGGCTCGCCTCTCTGCGGTCATACACGATCGCCGCGCGAAATTGCCGGACCGCCTCGTCCGGATCGCGACCGTTGATCGCCTCCCATCCGAGCGCGGCGGTTGCGGCCGCCATGTTGTGGCGGAAGGCGAGGTTGTTCGGTTGTCGGGCCAAGGCCCGTTCAAACGCCAGGACGGCGTCGTGATAATGGCCCGCCTCATAGGCGGCGGTCCCCTCAGCGTTGTCGGCGTCGGGCGGTTGCGCGATGGACGCAACGGGCGCCGGTTGCGTCGCCGGCGGTGGTGCGGCCGGCGCGGGCGATCCGAGGGGTCGGGGCCCCCTGGGCGGTAACGGCTGGAGGATCGTGACGGCGGCATTGGGAAGTGGCGCCGCAGGCGCGGAGGCACCGGCCTGCGCATCGATCGGTGGAGGCGCGGAATCGCTCCTCTGGATGGCGGGAACGGTTGACATGGGCGCGCGGGTCAGCAAGGCGACGGTCAGCGCGCTGAGAAACAGCGTGGCCGCCGTCAGCAGCATCAGGATGCCGGCCGGCACCCGACCGGCGATCGAAATACGGACGGATGTGTGGTGATCCTTAGAATGCATTGCCCAGCGTGAAATGAAATTCATACGGGCTTTCGTGAATGTTGATGTTGGGATAAGTTGCTGGATCGGCGTTTATATATCTCACGTTGATGGGTCTGAGCTTATACCCCCAATCGAGACGCAGCGGCCCCACGGGGGTATTATACCTGATCCCCGCGCCGACCGAAAATTTCATCTCTGTGAGGTTGACGGTGCTGGGTTTGGTCCAGACGTTCCCCCCGTCGAGGAACAATACCAAGCCCAGATGGGCCGGCAGCGCAATGCGGGTTTCGACATTCGTCAGGAGCATAATGTTGCCGCCAATCGGGTCGCCGCTGGCGGAAATGGTGGAATCGGGTGCGATGAGGACATTGCCGGGAGCCGTCGCGGCCTTCACCACATGCAGCACGCCCAACTCGTCCTGCCGGTAGCCTCTGACGGTACTGATACCGCCCAGGTAGAACCGCTCGCCAAGCGGAATCAGTGTGGTGTCCCCAAACTCCTTGGCGATGCCCCCCCGGGCGGAGAGCGCAAGGACAATCACGGGATGGGGGCTGAAAAACCAGCTGCTCGACGCGGTCGCCTTGACGAACTGGACCTGGGACCCCAGGCTCAGCGCCGCATCTTCAAACGTCAGGCTGTGAATTGATCCGCGCGTGGGATTGAACGGGTCGTCGCGCAGATCGAGAATCAACCCCGGTATGATGCTCCCGATGTTGACGCGGTCCAATTCATCCGGAGGCAACGTGGCGCCTGGCTCGATGCTGTAGTGGTCTCTGGTGTAACGGTACAGCAGTGAGAATTTCAACTGTGTGGTGAGGTTTTTGTCAAAGCCAACCGTGCCGCCGTAGCTCTGTCGCTTGAATGTGACCTCCTGCTTGTTTTCGGCGAGTGTGGTCAGCCGAAGATCAATGGGCAGACCGGCCGCCCATGGCTCCACATAGTTGATCACAAAGCGCTGCTGGATGAAATCGGCCTCAACACGCACGCTGATCCGACGGCCCGTGCCGGCCAGGTTCTTGTGCGAGATCTGCAGAAAACCGCGAAGCTTTTCGTATGAGCCGTATCCGGCGCCGAACTCAACCGTGCCGGCCGGCCGTTCCATCACCGACAATTTCAGGTCTCTCAGCAGTTCGGACCGCTGGGGTTCGACCGGCTCGAGTTTGATGTCCTGGAACAGCCCCAGTCTGGCAAGCTGCTGGCGGCTGCGAAGGATCTTTTCATAATCGTAGGGATCACCCGGATGGATCAATAACTCCCGGCGAAGGACGGCGTCTTCCGTGTCCTGATTACCCTCGATCGCAATCGTCCCCGCGAAGGTGGGGCGCCCTTCCGTGATCACAAACGGCAGTGTGACCGCTGTGCGCGCTTCATTGATCTGAGGGTCCAGCATGATGGTGGCGTTCAGATAGCCTTTGCTGGCGTAGAAGGCGAGCAATGCCAGCCGGTCGGCCCGCGCCTGCGCGGGGTCGTACGGCTGGCCGATGCGGGCGCGCATCGATCGTTGGAGCAGCGCGTCGGGGACACGGTCGTTGCCGGTGAACGTGATGCGGTCGACGCGGGTTTGGACCCCCTCCTGGATCTCGAAGGCCAGATCAATTGCGCCCGCGCTGACCTGCAGGGTTTGGCGGCCTTCGACAACGGCCGACAGGAAGCCGTGTTCGCTGTACCATTGGCGCACGCGGGCCAGATCCTCCTCCCACGCGACGGGATCAAAACGGGGATGAACCAGTCCCCCCATTGTTGGGCGCATGTGCAGCGGCTTGCGCCACTGCGACAGGTTCTCCGGTTGCGCGCCGGCAGCACCCCACCGGCCCACAGTGAAGCGCGGCCCCGCGGCGATGTGAAACCTGATGGTCACTCGATGATGAGTGTTTGATTCTTTGCGCGTCACATGGACCGCGGCGGACAGATAACCGTCGTCGCGCAGCATGGTCCGAATCCGTTCGGCGCTCGCCTCCAGCACGTCTTGATCGACGCTCCGTTCGGTCCGGACCAGCAGGCGTTCGCGCAGGGGTGCCTCGCGCCAGTAGGGATTGCCGCGGAAGCGGATGAAGACGCGGGGGCCGGCGTGCACGGTGATGGTGATCGTGACGCGATTGGTGGTCTGCTCATAGTGCGCCGCGGCCGGTTCGACCACAGCCAGCAGAAAGTGCTCTTCGGCATAGAGCCGCTCCAGTTCGGCAACCCGGTCGTTGACCTCGCCGGCCGTGTACGGCGCGCCGGGAGTCAGATCAAGTCGCTTGCGAACGGCCTTTTCGTGCAGCCCCAGTTGTCCCGAAAACATCACTTGACCGATCAGCGCGGGTTGTCCCTCCTGGACCGTGATCACGAGCCGGACGTCGGTGTGATTGGGCAAAACGGTCACGGCCGGGATCACCCTGGCTTGCATGTAGCCCCGCCGGGCATAGAACTGGAGGAGGCGGGCCAGCGCGGCTTGCAGTTGTGCGTGGCTGAACTCGCCGTCAACGGTCAGTTGCAGCGCGTTGAGTAGCTGGGTGGTGGAAAAGGAGAGTGAGCGACCGGTGACGGTCAATGCGTGGATCCGCTGTTTGGCCCACAAATGATAGATGACTTCGACCCCGTCGGCGCGTGATTCGGCTTCCACGGCAATGGCGGCAAACAGGCCGGTTTCATACAGCCGGGTTAGGCTGGCCCGGACGGCCGTGGAGTCAAAACGGCGTCCGACGCCGATACCGGTCAGCTTCAGCAGGTTGATGGCATCGAAATGAGAGGGGGTGTCGATAATAAGCGACGTGATTGGTCGTCCTTCAAAAGCGGAGAGGTCGATCGCCTGGCCGGCAGCGGCTCGGGGTGTCGGATTGGCCGGCCCGGTTTGCGACGTTGCCGGCCGCGCGAGGAAAAACAACGCCAGACCGGCGAGGACGGGCAGCCAGCGCCACGCGCTCCGCGCCGCGGCATGCTGAAACAGTTGTGAACCCTTGCTATCGGAAGTCAAATCGGAACTTGATGTCGCCGCCGACGCTGCCGCTGTCATCCCCTTCGCCGACCAACGACATATGACGGTTAAACTCATACTCCAACCGGTACGACTGCGGTGTGGTTGGATCCATGGGTTGTGAGACCAGGAGGAGCAGGCGGCGGTCAAGCAACTCTTTGCCGATGGTCAGTTGCGGGCCCGTCACGAGGCCCGACCGGTTGACCGCCGAATCAATCTGAAAATGGTCGATGCCGATGATTTGTTGCGCGGGTTCCTCCAGAAATTCGTTGACCAGCAAGGAGGCGGCTTCGCTGGTGGCCACGGTGCTGGCACCCGCCGTGCTGACCTCCTCCGAGGTGCGGCCGACCGTCAGGACCGACAAAATGTCGGACTGGCTGAGAACCGGATCGGACGACAATTCCAGATCTATGCGATCGGCCCGTCCGGTCAATGCCAGATCGATTTCATAGTCCCTCACCCTGGTGCTGGCTTTGAGATCGACCACGGGCCGCGTCTGTTTGGGATCGAGAAAATCGATCGAGCCCTGTGACACTCGGAATGGCGTATGCTGAAAGGTGAACGTCCCGCCGGTGGTGAAGATGCGTCCCACGATGACGGGATGTTCCACGGTGCCCCGGGCTTCGAGGTCGATGTCCAGCGGCAGTGTGGCGATGTTGTTCCTGATCCAGATGGACTGATGGCCCCAGACGCGCACTTGCAGCGTCACGCTGTTCAAAAACGACGGAAGCGAGAGATTGACCGCATTAAACGTGCGCTGCTCCTGGAGAATCGTTTTCAAGTCGATTCGTTTCGAATAGGTGGCCCGGATCAATTGCAGGTCGCCCTTGAGCAGATGACGGTCGGCCCCGGCTGGCTGGTCGCCGCCCCACACGCCCTGCAGCCAGAGGGCGCCGTCGACCATTCCGGACAGCCCCTCGATCGGGGTGATCGACACGCCGCTGACCTCCATGAGGACGCGGTATTCCGTGGGACGGAGGCCGCGCAGGGTGAGACGTCCCGACGCCTGGATGGAGCCCTTGCCAATGCCGCCGCGCAAATCATCCAGAACCAATTGCTGTCCGTCGAAGATCAGGCCGGCGTCGGCGATGGTGAACGGCTGGTCGACCGCTTCCAACCGGATCAAGCCGTTCTGAATGTTGATGCCGCCGGCCATTTTGGGTGCAAGCCAGCGATCTGAAATCTGGAGGGCCAGATATCCTTTGCCCTTGCCGTAGGACACCCCGGAGAAAAAGAGACGGAGAATCGCCAGTTCGGCTTCACCATGCACGAACAGATCGTACCGCTCCACCGGCGTCAGGCTGCCTTCGACGGCCAAGCTGGTGCCTTCTCCCGTGAACCGCGCCCGACGCACGTCGATCCGGCCATTCTGGACCTCGAGTTCGACCGGGCCGTCGTTGCCGATGGGATAATCGGCGAGTCGGACGGCCAGCAGGGAGAAACTGAGCCGACCGTGAAGATTGGCGGGACCGACGAACCGGCCGGCCAGCTCGCCCTCGCCCGAGGCGCTCAGCGTGACCCGCTCGGGCCAGGCGGGGATGAGCGGTCGCAGCAACGCGGCGATTGGCAATTGGGCGGCGCGCCATCGCAGCGTGGCGGGAAAGTCATCATGCAACTGAATCGTGCCCTCCGCGCTCAGTCGCGGATTGTCCAATTCGGCGGTGACGTCAAGCTGCGCGCCGGACAGTCTGGCCGTCATCGTGCCGCGGCCCAGCGCGGAAGCGCCGACGGCCAAACCGCTCAACTCGATCCGACCGTCCCCGGCCGGCTCCTTCCATGTGCCGGAGCCGGAAAAGCTCCCGGAGAGTGTTCCGCTCACGAGGGGCATGATGGCGTGAAGCCGCTGCAGCGACTCCAGCGACAACCGCTCCACGGTGAGGTTCGCCTGATATCCGCCGTCAAAGTCGATCCGCCCGGAACCGCGCAGGACCCCCTTGCCCTCGGTGAAAACCACCCGTGGGAAGGCGATGCCGTCCGACGCCAGGTCGAGGGTCAGGTCGCTGACGGCAATGGGTTGACCATACAGGCGGCCCTCGATGACATGAAGGGGTCCTTGCAGATGAAAGGACTTGGATGAGCCCTCCAGCACGAGCCTGCCGCTCGCCCGGCCGTCGATCGGGACGGCGACGTCAAACAGGCGGAGGATTCGTCCCAACTCCCCGTCGGTGACGGTGATCGACGCGTGAAAACGCGCGGGCGCGCCCGCGGGATGGCCGGGGGAGACGGTCTTGGGCTGCGTCGGGGGAAACGTCACGGCGCCGCTGACGGCGGCGACTCCGCCGCCCTGACGAAGGCGACCGTCATGCCATGCAAGTGTCCCGGAGTCATACGAGAAGGCCGCGTGCCCTTCGTCGATCGATTCGCCGTGGCGGCCGAACGCCTGGACGGTCAACGAACCCGCCAGGCTGGGCTCGTTCCAATTTCCCGTGGCGGTGGCATTGCCCGAGACGGTACCCGCCCAACCCTCCAGGCCTTTGATGCCGGCCGCGTCGGCCCAGTCGCCGATCTCGCTCAGGTCGGCCAGCCGCCAGGAGCCCGACAACTCCAGCGGGCCGCGATAGGCGGCGGTGCCCTGCACCGTCAGTTGGTTGCCATGTCGGCTGATCATCTCGGCATGACGGACGGTGAACTGGGCGGCGCGCCATTGGCCGTCCACCGTGAGCCGGGCGAGCCGGCGCAGCGCCTCGCGCAGCGCGGCCGGCATGGTCGATGCCGCCGAGGATGGACGAGCGGTTTCCATGGCCGTGAAGGTCGCATGCCCTTCGCCGCCCAGTTGGGCGAGCGTCCACCCATTTCCGCGCACGGCCAGATGCCCGCTGACTCGTCCGTCCGGAAGATCGGTCAGGGAAGAAGCGACGCGGCGCAGCGGCGGTCCCACCTGCAGACCGGAGAGATCAACCGCCGCTTCGACGGCAGGAGGCGACGGGGGAAGCGAGACGGCCGCGTGACCGTCGATGGAGCCGCTCAACAGCGCGCCGGTCACGCGCGTCAGGGTGAGACGCCCCTGGCGCCACTGCCAGAGAGCCATTGCGGTGCCGATCGGCAGCGCGTCAATCGTCAGGTGTTTGACGTCCAGGCGGCCGGAGAGGGAGAGGGGCGCCGCCATGCGCCACAGGTCCGGCGCCGGCGTCCAGGGACCGGCGACCTTCGCCTCCAGGCCCAGGGCGCCGTCCCAGGCGCGATCCGCCGGCAGCCACGGCTTGAGTTGGCCGAGCGGCAGGGACGCCGTCACCGCCAGTTGCAGCGACCGCGCGGCGTCGAGCCCCACGGTGCCGTCGAGAACAAGATGGCCTTCGGGGCCGTCCATGCTGAGCCGCTGCAACACCAGGCGGCTCGGGGTCCAGGTGACCCGTCCGCTGGTCGATGTAAAAGCCTGGTGCCAGGCGCCACGTTCCAGACGCACGCGCCCGTTGGTGAGCGTGATCGCGGCCTGCTGGATCAGCAGCCCCAGATCGATGGCACTGCCGAGTTCGTCGACCACTGCATGAACCTGTTGTTCCGGATCGGAATAGCGCACCGTGCCGTCATGGATCGTGATCTGGCGGATCAGGATGGGAGCGGCCGCGCCGTGCGGACGGGCGTGCCGCATGACGCGTTCGATTCGGCCGGGATTCAATTCCAGTTGGGGAGTCTCAACGGCGATGCGGTGGATGACGACGCGGTCGGCCAGCAGCGAGAGCAGGCTGAACCGGACCTCGACCGAACTCGTCGTCAACAATGCAGCCGGCTCGCTGTCGGGGCTGCCGATCCGCAGCTGTTGCAGGGTGACGGCCGCGGGGAACCATCGGAGGCTCAGGCCCTCCATGCTCACGGGCAGGCCCAGCGCTTCTCCCAAGGCGGTCTGGATCGACCGGCTTGCCACCTGGGTGAGCCGGGCCTGGGCGGCAAGGAGGCCGAACAGCACCAGCGCCGCCAGCCCCGTGATGAGAATCACCCATCGGAGGACGCGTCGTCGCCGCGTTGGCGCGGGGGAAGCGGTGCGACCGGGAGGGGACGCCGTCTGTGGCGATGGGGGAGAGGACGGGTCGTCCGGCGTCACCGTACGCCTCCGGGCGGCGAAACGGAGCCGGAACGGCTCTGCTCCACGAACGTCAGACGAAGGGTATAGAGAAGCCGCTGCAACAGTTGTTGCTCATCGGGGGAGAGGTTCCCGGCTGTTTTCTGTTCCAGGACACCCAGAAGATCGATGAGGTGACGGGCGTGGTTCAGATCCGACGGCGGCCGGCCGGCCGCCGCATCGACGGGTGATTGCTCTCCCAGGGCGGGCTGCACGCCCAGCGCGGCGAAGGCGGAAGTTCCGAGGCTGAAGATTAATTCGGCAAAGGTGGCGGGTGACTGAGCGGCGGGCCGGTCTTCCCGTCCATGGTCCGGCGGTCGGGGCGCGGCGGATGAGGGCGCCGAGGATGGAGGCGATGCGGCGGGCTCTTCTTGACTGCGACGACGGTCTCGAACGGTAAACGGGGATTCATCAGCCATGATTGCGTGCGCACACCGCTCTGCCCGGAGATTTCAATCGGGAAAAATACTGAAACAGCCTAGCACAACCCCTTGATCTTTGCAAGCAATTCCGAGATGTTGCGACCGTCATGGAACAGGGTATAATGGGCGCGATGACAGGACGAGCAACAGGACGATATGGGCGGGAGCACGGGGAGGGCGGCTGTCATGTCCACGGCGTTTGAGCGGTTGGTGGAGGTCATGAGACGGTTGCGTGGCGAGGGCGGATGTCCGTGGGATCGGCAGCAGACGCGCGAAAGTTTGACGCCGTTCCTTCTTGAAGAGACGCATGAAGTCCTGGAGGCGATC
>Ga0335085_10008059_pt1 | contig 16160 bp, 11 predicted proteins | sample Lox_Sample_45_FD_206712 | JGI IMG/M metagenome (GOLD analysis project Ga0335085, IMG submission 206712) | Soil microbial communities from Loxahatchee National Wildlife Refuge, Florida, United States - Lox_Sample_4.5 | ecosystem: Environmental > Terrestrial > Soil > Wetlands | place: USA...
TGCGAGCCACACCTGCTGAAGCACGGGTCCGCGTTCGTCCTGTATGCACTGATGGACGCCGTCGTCGACCGCTATTTCCCGGTGCTCAATGCGATCGAAGCCGAACTGGAGCAGATCGAGGAGCGGATCTTCAAGCGCAATACGGCACGCTCGAACATCGAGGCGCTGTATGCGCTGAAGCAGAAACTGATGACGCTCAAGCACGCTGTCGAGCCGCTGATGGAGGCGATGAGCCGCCTCTACGGCAGCCGCGTGCCGCAGCTTTGCATGGGCATGCGCGACTACTTCCGCGATGTCTTCGATCACCTCACGCGGATCCACGCGTCGATCGAGGCGATCCGGGATATGCACGCGACCGCGATCCAGGTCAACCTCGGCATGATCAATCTGAGTGAGACCGAGGTGACCAAGAAACTCGCGGGCTGGGCCGCCATCATCGCGATCCCGACCCTCATCGCCGGCATCTACGGCATGAACTTCAAGAACATTCCCGAATACGACATTCCGTACGGCTACCCGCTGTGTATCGCCGTGATGCTCGGGCTCGATCTCGCTCTCTACTTCTGGTTCCGGCGGATCCGGTGGCTCTGACGACCGCGCCGGCAAGCGGCCGCGACGGTGCGCGGGCCGCGGACTCCAACCACCGCCTGAAGAAGCCGCTCGCCGGCCTGACGCTCGCCGCGCTCGGCGTCGTGTACGGCGACATCGGCACGAGTCCGCTGTACGCGGCCAAGGAGACGTTCAATCCCGATCATGGCATCGCACTGAACACCGCCAACGTTCTCGGCGGGCTGTCCACGATCTTCTGGTCGCTGATGATCGTCGTGTCGCTCAAGTACGTGATCCTCATCATGCGCGCGGACAACAGGGGCGAAGGCGGCATCATGGCCCTGCTCGCGCTCGCCTCGTCGGCAGTGCGGAATCGCCCGCGCTGGCGCGGCCCGATCCTTCTGCTCGGCGTGCTCGGCACGTCGCTGTTCTATGGCGACGCGGTTCTCACGCCCGCCATCTCGGTTCTCTCCGCGGTCGAGGGACTCGAAGTCGGAACGGCCGCGATGAAGCCGTACGTCCTGCCGATCGCGATCGGAGTCGTGATCGGACTGTTCGCGCTGCAACGGCAAGGGACCTCGCTGGTCGGTGCATTGTTCGGTCCGATCGCCGTCGCATGGTTCCTCGCGATCGCGGCGCTCGGAATTCGCGGTATCGCGAGCGCGCCGCAGGTCCTGTGGGCGTTCAATCCGCTGCACGCTCTCGATTTCGTCACGCAGCACGGCTATTCCTCGTTCATCGTGCTGGGAGCGGTGCTGTTGTGCTTTACCGGCGCCGAAGCGCTCTACGCCGACATGGGCCACTTCGGCAAATCACCGATTCGCCTCGCCTGGTTCGCGCTCGTCCTCCCATCGCTGGTTCTGAACTACTTCGGCCAGGGAGCCCTGCTGATCGCCAATCCGCAGGCGCTCAACAACCCGTTCTATCTTCTCGCACCCGACTGGGCGCTCTACCCGCTGATCGGCCTCGCCACGGCGGCGACCGTGATCGCGTCGCAGGCGACGATCTCGGGCACCTACTCACTCACCAAGCAGGCGATCCAGCTCGACTATCTGCCGCGCATGGACGTCACGCAAACCTCGGCGCGCGAGGTGGGACAGATCTACATCCGCGGCGCGAACACGGTGCTGCTGGTCGTGATCCTCGCGGCGGTCGTGGGCTTCGGCTCGTCGACGCGGCTCGCTTCGGCCTACGGCGTCGCGGTGACCGGGACCATGCTGGTCACGACGATCCTCACGTTCTTCGTCATCCGCTTCGTGTGGAACTACAACCTGGCCCTCAGCCTCGCCGCCACGGGATTTTTCATCGTGATCGACGCGGCGTTCTTTTCATCGAGCATCCTGAAGGTCGCCGAGGGCGGCTGGTTTCCGCTCGCGCTCGGGGCAATCGTCTTCACGATCATGACGACGTGGCATCACGGCAGGGAACTCGCCATGGCTCGGCAGCGGCAGACCGGAGTCTCGGTCGAAGAGTTCCTTCGGTCGCTGGCGGAGCGTCCACCGGCGCGCGTGCCGGGGACGGCCATTTTCATGGCCGGCAACTCGGACGCGGTGCCACGCGCCCTGCTGCGCAACCTCGCCTGCAACAACGTGCTGCACGAGCGCGTCGTGCTGCTCACAGTGGTCATCAGCGACGTGCCATGGGTACCGGAGAGCGAGCGGCTCGAGGTCCGTGCGCTGAGTCACGGGGTCTATCGGATGATCATCAACTTCGGCTTCATGGATCGTCCCGACGTGACGCAGGCGCTGCAGCTCTGCAAGGTGCCTGGCCTCGACCTCGATCCCACGCAGACATGGTTCCTGCTGAGCCGCGCGACGGTTATCCCGACACCAGGAGAAGGAATGGCGATGTGGCGCGAGCGGCTGTTCGCCGCGATGGCGCGCAACGCGCGTACCGCCGGCGACTACTTCAACATTCCGCCCGGTCAGGTGATCGAGCTCGGCACCAAGATCGAGATCTGATCGGGTTGCGCCGCCCGGAATCCATCGCGGGAGAATGCAGCGTTCTCGACGGGATTGCGCAGGTGCGCTCGGTGTCGCGTTTTGACCGCCGTCTCGGGCTCGGTGTGGGATTCGGCGCGATCGTCGCTGCCGCCGTCGTCTTCGCGCTCTGGCGACCGCGTGCGGCCGCGGATCTGAACGACGCCAGGCGGATCGAAGCGGGTGCGCTCGTGTACGCGCGCCACTGCGCGTCGTGTCATGGCGACAACCTGCAGGGACAGCCCGATTGGACCAAGCGCCTTGCGAACGGGCGGATGCCCGCCCCGCCCCACGACGACAGCGGCCATACCTGGCATCACCCAGTGCGATCCTCTTCGGGATCACCAAGAAGGGACTCAAGCCGCCCTATGCGCCGCCCGACTATCAAAGCGACATGCCGGCTTTCGGTCCTGTTCTGAGCGACGACGACATCTGGAACGCACTTGCGTTCATCCGCAGCCGCTGGTCGGCCGCGGTGCGCGCGAAACACGACGCGTTGGAACGCCAGTGAGCAGATCGCGCGTTTTCAGGCACTGCTCACCGCAGACATCGAGGCCACGCGCACGCAGTTCCTTCCGTCGCGCTTGGCGCGATAAAGCGCATTGTCCGCAGCGCCCAAGAGCTCGCGCACGACGAGACCGTGCGCGGGAAACGCGGCGACGCCGACCGAGACCGTCGCGGTGAGCGTGGTGTCGCGATAGCGCACCGAACTCGCTTCCACGGCGGCACGCAGGCTATCCGCACGCTCGACCGCATCGTCGATCGACATGGTCGGGAGGACGAGCACGAACTCTTCGCCGCCCCAGCGGCACGCGAGATCATCGGCGCGCACGCTCCGGTGCAGCTCGTTGGCGAGCCCCTTCAACACTTCATCACCCGCCTGGTGGCCGTGCCGGTCGTTCAACTGCTTGAAGTGATCGATGTCGATCAGCAGCACGCTCACCGGATAGCCCTGGCGCCGCGCGCGCTGCAACTCGCGCTCCAGCGCGTCGTCGAGATAGCGGCGGTTGTAAAGCCCCGTCAGCGGGTCGCGGAACGCCAGTTCCTCGAGTTTCCCCTGCAGCGCGCGGATGCTTGCGATGCCCTCTTGCAACTGTTCGTTGGTCTCCCGCAAGCGACGCTCCGCGTCTTCACGGGAGCGCGCTTCGCGCCGAAGGTGGCGGTTCGCGCGCACCTGCCACGCGGCCAGCAGCGCGACGGCCAGTGAAGCGATCACGGCGGCGCCAAGCCACCGGTAGGCAAACGAAAGATCGGCACCGACGCGAGCGTTGCGGTCGAACATGAAGCCATCGAGTGCGAAGTCCCGCGGCAGCATGCCGAGGTCGGCGTACACGCCGGCGATGTGCGCCCAACGGCCCGGGTTCATGTGCCCGATCTCGACCAGATCAGGCTGCATGAGGCGCCGCATCTCGGCTGCCTCGAACAGAAGGTGATCGCGCGGCTTGCGCTTGCTGTAGCGCGCGAGGATCAGGTCTGCGATTTCTTCCGGGTGCGCCATCGCGTATTGCCACCCGCGCAGGCTCGCATCCATGAAGGCGATGACGCGGTCCGGTTCCTTCTGCGCGCGTGCTGCGGTCGTGAACAGTGAATCGCCATAGAAATCGATGCCGGCGGCACGCGGGGAGAACACGCTGTAGGCGAACCCGGCATTGCGCAGCACCCACGGTTCGTCGGTCGAGTAGCCCGACAGCGCGTCCACCTTGCCGTTCATCAGGTCGGTCGGCGAATACGTGTGCGGCAACAACGTGAAGTGATCGAGCGAAAGGCCCTCGCGCGCGAGATAGGCCATCAGCTCCAGCTCGTACGACACGAGCATCAGGCGCTTGCCATCGAGATCGTGCACGGACTGCTCGCCGCCGCCCGCCGCGATCAGCACCAGCGGCGAATGCTGGAGGATCGTCGCCAGCACCACCACCGGCCGGCCGCGTGCGCGATGCAACGCCAGCTCGGAAGCGCCCACGCCGAACTGGGCCTTGTCGGCCAGGACCACGTCGACAGGATCGTCACTTCCGTTCGACTCGGCCAGCGTCACATCGAAGCCGGCGTCGCGGTAATAGCCCTTTTCGATCGCGGCGTAGTAGCCGGCGAATTGAAACTGGTGCTTCCATTTGAGCTGCAAGGTGATGCGCTCGAGCTCGCGTTTCGGCGCCTCCTTCGGCACTGCGTGCAGCGTAGTCGGGGCTATCAGGCAGAGAAGAAAAAGGCAGGCGCTGGCAGCGAACGCAGGTTGGAGGCGGGGCCCGATCGAGCGCTGTGGCATGCCCCGATTCTATGGCCGCGGTGCCTACTTCGAGCGTCGATCAGTGCGCAAACGTGGTGATTACGCGACCAGCGAGGCGCCCGCCGGTACGCAGCCCGTCCGCATCGGCGACCTGCTCCCCGTTCACCCATACGCCGTGCACGCCCCGTGCATCGGTATGCAGCCTGGGCGCTCCGCCGGGAAGGTCGAACACGCGCCGGCTGACGCCGCGGCCGACGGTCACGGGATCAAAGAGCATCAGGTCGGCGGCATTGCCTTCGCGCAACAGGCCGCGATCGGATAAACCGAAGATCTGGGCGCTCTGGTAGGTCAGCCGACGGACCGCTTCCGGAAGGCTCATCGCGCGGCGCTCGCGTACCCAGTGCCCCATGAGGTGCAGACCGAAGCCGGCGTCGTTGAAAAACGTCAGGTGCGCGCCCGCATCGGACAGCGACACGAGGCTATGCGGATGGTTCAGCAGCCGTGCGACGGCTTGTTCGTCGCTGTTGAGCAGTTGCGCGGTGAAAATGGTCATCAGATCCTCGTCGAGCGCCAGGTCGAGCATCACGTCGAGCGGATCCTTTCCCGCCTGGTGCGCGAGCTCCGCGATGCTCTTTTGCTCGAGTTCGCGATGGCGCTCCTGGGCGACCTCGACCACGTGCACCTTCTGCCATTCGCCGTTGAACAGGCGGAAGGTCGAGGGTGCGGCGAGCTCGTCGCGCACGCCCTGCCGGAATTTCGGGTCGGCCAGGACCGCCATGAGCGCTCGCCCCTGCTTGCCCAGCGCGGGCTTCCAACTCGCGAGTCCTTCCACCGGATAGGGCGATGCGAGCGTGTACTCCATCGTCAGCGGACAGCACGACACTTGTCCGATCAGCCGGTGCCCGCGCGCATTGGCGGCACTGATCGCATCGAGGTCGGCGAACACCGCACCGGGGTTGGTGCTGTTGTGCAGGAGCGCGGCGATCATCACGGGCCGGCCCGAGCGCGCGGCCATCTCCTCCAGCAACGCCACCGGCATCTGCGCGCCCTTGGTCACCATGTATACACCGCGTCCACTCGCCCCCATTGCCTCGATGAGCGCGAGGTGTTCGTCATCGCTCGCGAGGCGCGACGGCATCGGCGCGCCACCGTCGCCGTTGTGTGCGGGGCTGGTCGAACTCGCGAGGCCGACGGCGCCCACATCCATCGCTTCCCGCACCAGCGCGGCCATCTCGCCAACTTCGGTTTGGGTCGCTTCGCGCCGGTTCGCATCCGCCCCCATCACCCAGGTGCGCAGCGACGAGTGGCCGATGTATGCAGCGAGGTTGACCGCGCAGCCGCGCTCGCGCAGGTACGCGAGGTATTCCGCGAACGTCTCGAATTTCCAACTGATGCCACGCTTGAGCACCTCGAACGACATGCCCTCGACCTGGGTGAGGTTGCGCATCGTCAGTTCCCGATCCTGCGGATGGCACGGCGCGATGGTGAAGCCGCAGTTGCCGATCGCCGCGGTCGTGATCCCGAGCGCCGGCGAAGGGCGCACGTATGGATCCCAGGTGAGCTGCGCATCGAAATGCGTATGACTGTCGATGATGCCGGGCATCAGCGCGCGGCCGCCCGCGTCGATCACCTCGCGCGCGGCGACGGGCAGCGAGCTGCCGATGGCGCGAATGCGGCCTTCGCGCACCGCGAGGTCGGCGCGGAAGGGATCGGCGCCGCTGCCGTCGTAGAGCGTCGCGCCGCGGATCAGGAGGTCATCCATATGCCATCTCGTCGATTGCGTTCATGAACACGAGGCCGTGCCGGGAGGGTACTGCATGCCGGGGCGCGCCATTGCGCCTTCGGCGCGGACCGCGTCCCGGGAGCGCGCGGGCACGCGGCGCGCTCTTTGCGAATCGCGGGCGCCGGCGCATGCTGCGCATTGAGCGACGCGGGAGGCGTGCACATGGCCGATGGCGTGGAAGACGTTGATGCGGCAGCGAAGCCCAAGCTGGTCTATCCCTTTGCAGCGGCGCCCGCACGCGGGCAGACACTCGAAGTTGCGCCAGGCGTCCAGTGGATCCGCATGCCGCTGCCGTACTCGCTGAATCACATCAACCTCTGGGCCCTCGACGACGGCGACGGTTGGGCGCTGGTCGACACCGGCATGCGTACCGACGAAACGGCGCTCGCATGGCGCGAGTTGTTCGCCAATGCGACGGACAAACGCCCGCTGAAGCGCGTGTTCGCGACGCACATGCACCCCGACCATGTCGGTATGGCCGGCTGGCTTACTCGCAGGTTTGGCGTGCGCCTGTGGATGACGCGCCTCGAATACCTGACCTGTCGCGTGATGGTCTCCGACACGGGGCGCGAAGCTCCGCCGGATGCCATCGATTTCTACCGGCGCGCGGGCTGGGGCGAAGCGCCGATCGAAACGTACAAGGCACGCTTCGGCAATTTCGGCAAGCACATCCACACGCTGCCGGACAGCTACCGGCGCCTGCACGATGGCGAGCAATTGCGCATCGGAAAGAACGACTGGCGCGTCATCGTCGGCACGGGCCACTCGCCCGAGCACGCCTGCCTGTACTGTCCCGCGCTCAAGGTGCTCATCTCCGGCGACCAGGTGCTGCCGAAGATCTCGTCGAACGTGTCGGTCCACCCGACCGAACCAGAAGCCAATCCGCTTGCCGAGTGGAACGCTTCGCTCGCGAAACTCAAGCGCGCGGTGCCCGACGATGTGCTCGTGCTCCCTTCGCACAACGAATGTTTTCGCGGCCTGCATGCACGGATCGATTCGCTCGCGCAAGGCCAGGAACGCGCGCTCGCGCGCCTGCGGCGGACATTGCAGGAGCCACGGCGCGCCATCGATGTGTTCGGCGCGCTGTTCGCGCGCAGCATCAGCGATTCGGACGTGCCTCTGATGGGCATGGCGACGGGCGAAAGCGTGGCGTGCCTGAATTACCTGGTGGAAACGGGCGAAGCGACCTGCGAAGTCGATGCAAGCGGCGTCGCCTGGTATCGCGAAAGCCGTTCACGGCAGCCCGGCCCTGCGTCGCAGCTCTAGGACATCGATGGCAGATACGACGCGGCCGACCACGGGCCACGTGGTCCTGGCAGGTGCCGACAGCGACGGCTACCGCTCGCTGCGTCACCGCTCCGTTTCACGCGCCGAGCGCTTCAAGATCGGCAAGGCCCTGCGCGAGAAAGTTCCGCGTCACACGCTGGCCGAGTGGAAGGCGCCGATAGATCGCCCTGACCCGATCGAACAGATCATTCGCGCGCACGAGGGACGGCTGGAATGGCTGATACCGGTCCGTGTCGCGCGGATGATGGCTTCGCCGCACGCGTTCCTGCGCGGCTCGGCGGGAGTGATGGCCGAGGACGTCGCGCATCTTCCGGCGACAGGCATCACTCCGGTCGTCTGCGGTGACGCACACCTCGGCAACTTCGGCTTCTACGCCTCGCCGGAGCGCGACCTCGTCATCGATCTCAATGATTTCGACGAGGCGCATCCCGGTGCGTGGGAGTGGGACCTGCGCCGCCTCGCGACGAGCATCTGGGTGGCCGGGCGCGAGAACGGTTCGAGCGAACACCAATGCCGCGACGCCGTCGCTTCCTGCGTGGCGGCGTACCGCGGCGAATTGCACGCGCTCGCAACCGAGCCGCTGCTCTGGCGCTCGTATCAGAGGCTCGACGTCGATCGACTGCGCGAGACCGCAAGGCACAGTGGCCTGCTCGAAGAGATCGAGCGCGCGATCAAGCGTGCGCGCGTGCGGACCAGCGACCGCGCGCTGCCGCGCTTCACCACGCAGCACGAGGGAAAGCGGCGCATCGTGGAAGAGCCGCCGCTGATCACCCGTGTCCCGCCCGCCGACGCCGACCGGATCGCCGAAGCCCTGGATCAATACCTGAACACCCTGGCGCCGCACTGGCGGCGGGCGCTGGGCGGCTACACGCTGGTCGACATCGCGCACAAGGTGGTCGGCGTGGGCAGTGTCGGCCTGCGTGCCTACGTCGCATTGCTCGAAGGCAGCAGCCCGGACGACGTGCTCTTCCTGCAGCTGAAGCAGGCCCGGCGTTCCGTGCTCGCGCCGTACGTTCACGGCGATTCGGCGTGGCACGCCCATCAGGGGCAGCGCGTCGTCGAGTATCAACAGGCGTTGCAGACGGTGAGCGACCCGCTGCTCGGCTGGACGACCATCGATGGCCTGCAGTACTACGTCCGCCAGTTCCGCGACATGAAGGGCGGCATCCTGCTCGATGCGATCGATGCGGCGGCGCTGACCGACTACGCGGGGATCGTCGGCCATCTGCTCGCAAAGGGCCACGCCCGAACCAGTGGCGCTTCGATGATCGCGGGCTACATCGGCTCGTCGGACAAATTGAGCAAGGCGCTGTGCCGCTTCGCGCGCGCTTACGCGGATCAGACCGAATCCGACTACAGGGCGCTGCTGAGGGCTGTCGCGAACGGCGTCCTGCCCGCGGACCACGAACCGGACCGCAGGCGCATGGTCGCCAAGGTGAGCCGGTAAAGAAGTGCGCGTTACGCGCGCACGACCGTGAGGCGCAGGGCGCTGAGATCGCCGCCTGGCGCGCGGTGTCGATCGAAGTGCGCGATGCACTTCGCTTGCGAGCGTGCCGTGCGCCCCCCACCCTGCCCTACCCCGCAAGCGGGGGAGGGGAATGTCGCGTTACACGCCACTGGCGAGCTGCTGCAGCTCTGCGATGGTCTTGGCGTTGTAGAACGCCGCACCGTCGTCGAAATGCGCATGCACCAGTCGATGCTGGCGACACCAGACAACGACGCGGCGATCACCCGCGTGCATATAGCGAACGAGGCTTTCGAGCAGCGATGCCTTGATCAGGCTGAACACCGGTTGCAGACGCACTTGGTCGCGCTGTCGTGCGCTCGCCATCGCGATGTCCGCATCCGCCTCGTGCAGCGCGCAGGCGAGCCGCTCGACCAGATCGGTCGGGAAATTCGGTGTGTCGCAGGGCACCGTCACGAGGTAGGCCGTCGAGCAATGCTCGAGTCCGGCGAGCCATCCGCCAAGCGGCCCCGGATAGTCCGCAATGGGGTCGGGCCATACCGGCACGCCCATCGATTCATAGGCTGCGAGATTGCGGTTCGCGCTGATCATCACCTCGCCTACCTGCGGTGCGAGGCGCAACAGGGCACGCAGCGCGAGCGGCACGCCGTGAAACGGCTGCAAGCCTTTGTCGAGGCCGCCCATGCGCGTCGCGCGCCCACCGGCGAGGACCAGGCCGGTGATGTCGCGCCGATCGATCGTCATGCTTCGAGCATATCGAAACCTTGCGTCTCGACCTGTACGAATGAGCGGGTGAGCGCAGCGACGGCGCGATACACATTCGCACGCGGATGGGCAGCGACGGCGTCGCAAAACGATTCGACCCAGGTCTGCACATGCGCGCGAAAGAACAGGCGCTGCCGTTCGAGATTGCAGACCGCAACGTCGTCGCCCGCGATCAGGTAGCGCATCACCTCGAGCACGAATGAGACGTGATCCTCGGTCTCGCCGCGCGTCTCGTCGCGCGCGAGACCGAGCGCCGCCAAGTCGTGGCGCAACCGGACCAGCGGACGCTCGTTGAGAAAGCCGGTGAGGTAGTACGAGCCGTACAGGAACACTTCCGGTTTGCCCACGCCCTGGAACAACGCGTCGTACTCGTCGGCTGCGGCGCTGGCGCTGGTCGCCTTGATCACTTGCACCAGGTTGCGCCACGGCTCGGCCAGTGTCGCTTCGGCGGCGCCAGGCGCGACGGGCGCATCCTGCAATTGCGGCATCGACTCCTCGCCAGGAGGCGCGGCCCACAGTTGCGCCAGCACGCCGTACAGGTCGGCGCGCGCGATCTCCTCGGCGTCTCCGCCGGGCGAGAACTGCAGCGGCGTATCGCTCATTTCAAAGGTCAGAGGTCGGTGATCCGGACTTCGTCCGGATTGCTGTGGATGTCGATCACCCGGCAATCGCTGCACATCTTCAGGCGGTCGGCGGCGGCACCTTGAAATGCCGCATGTCCGGCGAGCTTGAGCAGCATGTTCTCGATCGCGCGCGCGGTGCCGAACGGCTTGCCGCAGCGAATGCATTTGAACGGCTCCATCTCGAAGAGCACGCGCGCGTTGCGCCGCGCCTTGCCGTCCTCGGCGAGCCACAGGCGCGGCTGCAGCGTGATCGCGTCCTCGGGACAGGTGGTCGCACAAAGGCCGCACTGCACGCAATTCTGCTCGATGAACTTCAGCTGGGGACGTTCGGGATTGTCGGCAAGCGCTTTCGCGGGGCAGGCGCCGACGCAACTCATGCACAGCGTGCAGGTCGCCGCGTTGACCTGGATGGTTCCGAACGGCGCGCCGGCTGCGGGCAACGCAATCTCCTCGGCGCGAGCCGGCGCCTGCTCGAGCAGATGTCCGAGTGCGAGCTCGAGCGTGTTGCGCTTGTTTGCCTGCGGCAGGAACGATGCGCTACGCGCCACGCACTGCGCGGGTGGCGCGCGTAGCGCCATGTCGAGGCCGGCGGCGTCACGCGCGTCGATCAGCGCGAAGTGCGTACCGCGATAGCCGAGCCCGGCGAGAATCGCTTCCGCCACCGCCATCTGCTCGCTGAGCGCCTGCCGATACTCCGGCGCTTCCTCCTCGCTGAGCAGGACCCACACCTGGCTTGCGCCTTGCGCGATGGCGGATAACCAGAGCTCCAGTCCGACGCTGGCCGTGTGCCACACGGGCATCGGAATGACGCGGGCCGGCACGCCGCGGATCGATTTGTCGGTGCGCGCCGCGCGCCCAAGCGCGTTGATCTGGCGCGCGCCTGCGCCCTCGCTGTGGATCAGCAGCGCGGCGTCGCGCCCTCCTGCGCTGGCGTAGGTCGCAACCAGCGTGCGCACGCGTCGTCCCTGATCGGCTGCGCCGGGATAGGCAAACGACATCGCACCGGTCGGACACACGGTGCTGCACGCACCGCAGCCGACGCAAAGATGCGCCTCGACCACGACGCCGCCGCCACTCACGGGGATCGTCACCGGACCCGGACCGCGCGCCGGCCGCCCGCGGTTGGCCTTGCCCTTCATCGATGCGTCGCTCCGAATCGCGTGCGTCGAGCACACGTCGATGCAAGCGGTGCAGCCGATCTGCTCGTTGCGGCTGTGCGCGCAGAGGTTCTGCTGGTACGAGAAGAACTTCGGCTTCGAGAATTCGCCGGTGAACTCGCGCAGCGCCAGCACTGCGGTATTCAATGCCGCCGGATCGGTACCGACGTGAAAGTAGCCCTGCGGTGGCTGGTGCATCGGAAATGCCGGCGCCTCGCGCAGATCGAGCACGAGGTCGAGGCTCTCGGTGGTTCTGATCGGCTCGCGCTGGAAGTCGATCGCGTTGGCCGCGCTGCAGACGCGAACGCATTCGCGATGAGCGCGGCAGGCTTCCAGGTCGATCTGGTAGGTGAAGCCGATCGCGCCCTCGGGACACGCTTCGATGCACGCGTTGCAGCGGGTGCAAAGCTCGAGATCGATCGGATTGCTGCTCTCCCATTCGACCTCGAAGGCGCCGAGCCAGCCGGTGAGGCGCACCAACCTGCCGGCGTGCACCGCGCGCTCATGCGCCTGCGGCAAAGCGCCGCCCTGCCGGTCGACGAGCACCAGGACGTCGAGTTTGTCGTCGAGCAATGCCGCCGCGCGTTCCGCGTCCGCGGCGGGCCCGATCACCAGGCAGCGACCACTCGAGCGATACGTGACCGTCGCGACCGGCTGCGCCGGCGGCAACTGCGCAGCGGCGATCAGGGCCGCGATCTTCGGAGTCGCGACTGCCTCGCGGGACCAGCCCGCGGTCTCGCGGATGTTGAAGAAGTGGATCGGTCGCTCCTGCGCGCCCGCCGGCTGCTCGCGAGCTGCGTCGAGATCGTGGAACAAGCGGCTTTCCTGCGTGCAAGCGACGAGCAACGGATCGTTGCGCGCGCTCGTTTCCTTTGCCGCGAGGAGGAATGCGCCAGCCTCGCGCCGACACAGGACGCTGTGAACGGTATCGAGCCCGTCAGTGCTCGCGCCCGGTGCCGTGCCCAGGGCCTGGCGCAGCGCCGGCCCGTCCAGCGTCATCGTGCGGTTGCAGTTGCAGATCAGCGTCTTCATGGTGAGCAATCGATTCTGTGCGAGGCGCGTCCGGAACGGCTCGCGCAGGCGCCTCTTCGCCTGCAGGGCTTGGAGGCGAATCCGCAAGGCGCGCAAGCGATTCCTCGGCCTTGTCCTTCACGAGTCCGAGGAACTTTGCCTGCGCCATCTTCGCGAGCAGGTGCTGCGGCAGGGGACTCGGCACGCTGTAGTCGTCGATGTAGACGTCCAGTCCGTCCATCCGGTTGAAGTGCGGATCCGCAAACAGTTTCTTCAACGCGGCATTCTTCACCTCGGTCGCGACGTCGCCACGCAGAAACGGCGTGAAATCGGATTCGGGATCGAGTCTTGCCACGTCGGCAAGCGTCAGCGGCGCAGGCGCCTCGGCGCTCGTCGCGGTCGATGTCGCAGGTGAACACTCGGATGAGGGAGCGCCGGGGTCAGGCGCAGGCTCGGCTTTGGCAGGTTCCTCTTGCAGCTCGACCGGCGCAACGACCGGTGCCGGCGCCGCAGGGCTCGGCAATTCGTTGCATGAGCGTGCTTGTGCCTTGCGACGCGACCAGCGCGCCAGAAATCCTGCGTCGTGTTCCTTTTCAGCCATCGCATTCAACGCCGATCCGGCGCGATGAACGACGCGGGACGCCGCCGTTGCTTCGGTTCCGGCTTGTAGTTCTCATCCGTGAACACCTGCAGCCAACCGCGCACATTTGCGGGGAGCGGGATGTTGTCCACGCGCTCCTGCGCATCGAGGAAGCGGCCCGCTTCGTTGTAGGAGAGGGTCACGATCTCGGGCCATGCGCGCGCTCGATCGATTTCGTCGGTCCGCCACATGACGAACCAGGCGGGCTGGCCGGAAGTGAGATTGAGGTAATAGCCCTCGCCTTCGTCCTTGAACAGGGTGACCGGCAGCCCGGGGTAAACGATCAGTGCGGTCCGGCCGTCATCGCGCAGGACGCGCGGCGCTGCACCGAACTGGCCCTCGTCGACGACCACATCGGCGATCCGAAAACCCCACTCTTCCCAGCGACTGGGAAACTTGTGCCGCTCGATCACGACAGCGGCGTTCAGAGTGGGGCGAGACTGCATGCACGGCCCAAGGCCAGATCCGATCGAGCTCATTTTACGGCGATGGCGTCCAGTCGCAGATGCAGATTCGAAACTGTGAACATTGCGGTTGCATCGTGGTCAAAAATCGTGCGTTGCTGCGCCGCGCGATGTTTGCGGCCACATGCGCGTCTATTATGTTGTCGCCTTCATAACATCCGAACTATCAGGGCGAATCATCGCGCGGGAGGTACAGCATGAGCAAAGTCTCCACGGCTCCAATCTCGCGACGTCGATTGATGATCGCCGGAGCGGGCACCGCCGGGGCGGTGGCCGCAGTCGCCGCCGTTCCGGTCACCGGGCAAGCGCCCGTCACTGCCCAGAAGCAGGACGCCGCCGAGCCGGGCGGCGGATATCAGGTCACCGAGCATGTCCTGAACTACTACAAGACCGCCCGCGTTTGAACACGTTCATGCGTCCGCGGCGAACCGGTCCACCGGCGCGGCGCACCCAGTACCTCCCGCCACGAGGGAAATCATGTTGCTGACACGTACATCCGACGCCTCCAACGAGTCGCCGTCGAGGCTGGTCGCCAGTCTCACCCGCAGCGTTTTGCGCTCGATTCCAACGATGGACCGGCGTTCCTTCCTGCGCCGCTCCGTAGTCGGCGTGGGTGCGGGCATCGCCGCATCGCAACTCACCATGGTGAAGAAGGCGCAGGCCGCCGACGCACCCAAGACCGGCAGCGATGCGGCCAATGTGGTGGTTCGGCGCACGGTCTGCGGTCACTGCTCGGTAGGTTGCGCCGTCGATGCAGTGGTCGAAAACGGCGTGTGGGTGCGCCAGGAGCCCGTGTTCGATTCGCCCATCAATCTCGGCGCGCACTGCGCGAAGGGCGCGGCGCTGCGCGAGCACGGTCATGGCGAATACCGCCTGAAGTACCCGATGAAGCTCGTGAACGGCAAGTACACGCGCATCAGCTGGGACCAGGCGCTCGAGGAACTGAGCGCGAAGATGCTCGAGCTGCGCAAGGCGAGCGGACCGGACTCCATCTTCATCGTCGGCTCGTCGAAGCACAACAACGAGCAGTCGTACCTGCTGCGCAAGTGGGTAAGCCTGTGGGGCAGCAACAACTGCGACCACCAGGCGCGCATCTGCCACTCCACCACGGTCGCCGGCGTTGCCAACACGTGGGGCTACGGCGCGATGACCAACTCGTACAACGACATGCAGAACTCGAAGGCCGCGATGTACATCGGCAGCAACGCCGCCGAAGCGCATCCGGTCTCGATGCTGCACATGCTGCACGCCAAGGAGACCGGCACCAAGATGATCGTGGTCGACCCGCGCTTCACGCGCACGGCGGCCAAGGCCGATGAGTACGTGCGCATCCGTTCGGGCAGCGACATCGCATTCCTGTTCGGGATGCTGCATCACATCTTCAAGAACGGCTGGGAGGACAAGAAGTACATCCACGACCGTGTCTATGGCATGGACAAGGTGCGCGAGGACGTTCTCGCGAAGTGGACGCCGGACAAGGTACAGGACGTCTGCGGCGTCGACGAGGCCACGGTCTACAAGATCGCCAAGATCATGGCCGACAATCGCCCGAGCACCGTCGTGTGGTGCATGGGACAGACCCAGCACACGATCGGCAACGCGATCGTGCGCGCCTCGTGCATCCTGCAGCTTGCGCTCGGCAACATCGGTGTGAGCGGCGGCGGCGCCAACATCTTCCGTGGCCACGACAACGTGCAGGGCGCCACCGACGTCGGCCCCAATCCGGACTCGCTGCCCGGTTACTACGGGCTCGCCGAAGGCGCATGGAAGCACTACGCGACCGTCTGGGGCCTCGATTTCGAGTGGATCAAGAAGCAGTTCGCGCCCGGGATGATGACCAAGTCCGGCATGACCGTGTCGCGCTGGATCGACGGCGTGCTGGAAAAGAACGAGTTGATCGACCAGGACAGCAACCTGCGTGGGCTGGTCTTCTGGGGGCACGCGCCGAACTCGCAGACGCGCGGCCTCGAAATGAAGAAGGCCATGGACAAGCTCGACCTGCTGGTGGTCATCGATCCGTTCCCATCGGCGAGTGCCGCCATGGCGGCGATGCCCGGCAAACCGGAAGATCTCAACCCGAACCGCGCGGTCTACCTGCTGCCTGCCTGCACGCAGTTCGAGACGTCGGGATCCGTCACGGCGTCGAACCGCTCGATCCAGTGGCGCGAGAAGGTGATCGAGCCGCTGTGGGAGTCGCGCTCGGATCACATGATCAT
>Ga0335085_10008060_pt1 | contig 16159 bp, 15 predicted proteins | sample Lox_Sample_45_FD_206712 | JGI IMG/M metagenome (GOLD analysis project Ga0335085, IMG submission 206712) | Soil microbial communities from Loxahatchee National Wildlife Refuge, Florida, United States - Lox_Sample_4.5 | ecosystem: Environmental > Terrestrial > Soil > Wetlands | place: USA...
GGATGGCGCATGGGGAAAATACCCCAGTTTTCCTGATGGCGGCGCGATATTGCCGGTAACGGAATCAGGGAATCACGGAGCAGGAAAACCCGGGCCGCTGATCGGCGAGGTCGGACCATTGCCGCCCGTGGCCGCGAAGAGAATCAAGGTGGCGACGGTGAAGTGCGGCGGGAAGGCGAAGGGCAGGTGCTGCTTGACCCGCCAGTAGGAGGCTCCGCTGGTGAAACGTCCCGTGCAGGCGCGGAACCGCGAGCCGGAGGTGAAGAAGATGGTGTACGTGCCGCTCTTGATATTGCCCACCGTGGTGCTGGCGTGGGCGCGGACGTACACGCCGATAGCCTTGGAGCGGCCTTGCACGAGCACGATCACGCTGTCGTGGCTGAGGTGGTTCTTGATCGTGAGCCTGCCCTGGCCTCCCCTGATCCGGGAGAGGAGGATCTTGCCGCTGTGCGGGCGGGAGATGCCGCACGCGGCGGCGGCCGCGCTCGCGGCTGAGCCTGCGTGGTGCGGGGCGACCGGGGCTGCCGCAGCGGGCAGGGCCGGGATGGCAAGAGCGCCGGCAACGGCGGCTGCCGCCGCCACGAGCCGCCAAGAACCTAGCCGGGGCCTCATCGTCCCCACCGTCCTTTCGTCCCCCCGAAAACGAATATGGGAAAGCAGAGCCGCCGATGAGTGCAATGTCCCCTGCGCATGTCCCCTGCGCATGCTGGGCCAACCCCGTCGATAGACCCTAATGGCACATTACCCCTCATAAGGCGCATGCTGAAGAGCCCGGCAGGTAAGGGATACCGGAATGTTGCCAAGAAACTGAAAATGGACGGCCGATGACAGAAAGTAAGCTGATCAATGACGAAAGTCCAGCCGGCATGAACGCGGACGTCGTGGTGGCCGGCTACGGGCCGGCCGGGGCGTGCGCCGCGATCGCCGCGCACGACGCGGGGCGTGATGTCGTGGTGGTGGAGTCGGCCGGGCGAGGCGGCGGGAACGCGCGGTACAGCGGCGGGTTCCTGTTCGACGTGCCGGGCCCGGAAGCCGTCGACCACCTGGACGCGCTCTGCTTCGGCCGCACCGATCGCGTGGTGCTCGAGGCCTACGCCGAGGGACTGCACGGGATCGACCAGTGGCTGCGGTCGCTGGGCGGGAACACCGCCCCGTTCGATCCGCCGCCGGGGCGGCTGCCTGCCCCCTTCCCCTCCTGGCCGCACTTCCCGGCGGGCAAGACGATCCGCTACCGCACGGTCGCGGGCGGCGCCGGGCGTCGCGGCGAGGCGCTGTGGGACCTGCTCGACGCCGCGGTCCGCGCCCGGGACATCCCGGTGCGCTTCGGAACGGCCGCGGAGCGGCTTCTCATCGCGGATGACGGCTCGGTTACCGGGCTTGCGGTCAGCGACGGCGGGCGGCCGGTGACCCTCGGCGCGAACCGTGGAGTGGTGCTGGCCTGCGGCGGGTTCGAGGCGGACCCCGGGCTGGCCGACGCTTACCTGCCGCTGGGACCGTCCTGGCCGGTGGGCCATCCGGGCAACACCGGGGCCGGGCTGCTGATGGCGCAGCAGGCGGGCGCGGCGCTGTGGCACATGTACGGCTGCTTCGGCTGGTTCGCGTTCCGCACGCCTGAGTTCCCGGCGCCGTTCGCGCTCGACTTCTTCGGCGCCAGCCACCTGCTGGTGGACGGCGACGGGCACCGGTTCGCCGACGAGACCGGCTACGAGGTCCACGACCGGCTGCGGGCCCTGCTCAGCTACCTGCCGCGCAACCCCAACCGGCCGCGGCTGCCCGGCTGGGCGGTCTTCGACGAGGCGGCGCGGCTCGCGGGGCCGCTGAACGGCCTGCTCGGAACGCCGAACGAGTACGCCTGGAGCCCCGATAACTCCGCCGAGGTGGCTCTCGGCTGGATCGTCAGCGCGGGCGGCCCGGCGGAACTGGCAGCGAAGACCGGCCTCGACCCCGGGACGCTGGCCCGCACCCTGGACCGGTACAACGCCGCCGCCCGGGCCGGGCGGGACGAGGAGTTCGGCCGCTCGGCGGACACCCTGGTGCCGCTCGACACCAGCCGGCTGTTCGCCATCAAGACCTGGCCCGGCGTCGCGGGCACCACCGGCGGGCCCCGGCACGACGAACGGGCCCGGGCGCTGCGGCCTGATGGCCGGCCTGTCCCCGGGCTGTACGCGGCCGGCGCGGTCAGCCTGGTCTGGGGGCACTTGATCGAGCACGGCGGGGGGCTCACCGACGCGATCGTGTTCGGGCGGATAGCTGGAGAGCAGGCGGCGCATGAATGAGCCCAGCCTGAATGAGCAGCGGGTGGCCGTGGTAACTGGCGGTTCGGGAGCAATCGGTGGGGCGATCAAGGCCGCGCTAGCGGCCTCGGGGCATGACACGGTGAGCCTGGACCAGGCCGGGGACCCGCCGGTGGACCTAGGGAACGAATCCACGGTGCGGGCGGCGGCGGGTTCGGTGCTGGCCAGGCACGGGCGGTGCGACGTGCTGGTGCACGCGGTGGCCGCGTTCGACCGGGCCGACCTGGCCAGCGTGGACCTGACGACCTGGCGTCGGACGCGGCGGCGGCGCTGACGGGTCAGGTGCTCTGCACCGACGGCGGGCTCATCCTGCGCTGACGGTGGGCGCGCTGGAGCCGCGCACCTGCAGGGTGGGAGGCAGGAGGTGGAGCTCGGCGGGACGCGCAGGGTCGGTCACGCGGGCGAGCAGGGTGCGGGCGGCCAGCCGGCCGGCCTCGAAGCCGGCGCTGTCCACGCTGGTAAGCCAGATCGACCGGAGCCGGGCCAGGTAGGTGTTGTCGTAGCCGACCAGCGAGAGCCGCCCGGGCACGTCGACGTTCATCTCCGAGGCCGCCGACCGGGCGCCGACGCAGGTCAGGTCGTCGACGGCGAAGATCGCGGTCGGCGGCTCGGCGCTGCTGAGCAGGCGCACGGTGGCGCGGTAGCCGCCGTCCTCGGTGAAGTCCGCATGCTCGACCTTTACGTGCTCGCCCAGGCCGGCGGCCCGCATGGTGTCCTCGTAGCCCTGCTGGCGCAGCTTCGGGACGATGTTCGCGGTCCCGGACACGCGCCCGGAGATGTGCGCGATCCGGCGGTGGCCGAGGTCGATCAGGTGGCGGGTGGCCAGCGTCGCGCCGAGCAGGTCGTCGTTCGCCACCGCGTCCACCCGGGGCAGGTCGATGTCACGCCAGCCGACCGCGACCGTGGGCACGACGCCCGCGATCTCGGCGATGACCGGCGAGTTCGCCTGGGTGCCCGCCAGGATGAAGCCGTCCGCCTCCAGCCCGAGGAAGCCGCGCAGCGCCGACTCGTCCATGCTCCGGTCCAGGCGGCCTCCCCCGCTGAGCACCACGTGCCTGCCGTCCGCCTCCAGGACGGAGAGCAGGCCGTCGAGGAGGTCGACGAACCACGGATGGCGGACGTCGTTGAGCAGCACCCCGATGGCCCGGCTGCGTCCCTCGCGCAGGGTCCTGGCCGCGGCGTTGGGCCGGTAGCCGAGTTCGGCGATGGCCCGGTCCACGGCGGCGCGCCGGTCGGCGCTGACCTTCGGCGAGCCGCGGAGTACCAGCGAGACCAGGGACTTGGAGACACCAGCCCGTTCGGCCACGTCACGGATGGTGGGCCGGGCACCGAGCGCCCCGGAGGACGCTGAAACACCCGGGCCGGGCTGCCCGCCGTTGGCCGCCGCCATACAGACCTCCGTCGCCGCGTTCACCGCCGCGCCCCGTCGGCGTTGGAACGATCTACATGTGACGAGCGTAGCTTATCGGCGACCGGCAGGGCGCCGACCCGCGCAGGCGTCACGTCGCCTCGCATTCAGAACAGGGGTCGGGGGCCCACAGGGTACGCAAGATGGTACCCGGGGGGACACCGAGTCCATGGGAGGTCGGTGCCAGCGGGGACGGCAGGCACGGGGAGGCAGCCGGCTCTTGACATGTGAGCATCAGCGGAGGATGCTGAAATTGTTGGAACGATCTAACGTATTCCAATTCTGTCCAATTGGTGGTGTGTCCATGGAGTACGACCCGTTCAGTCAGAAGTTCCAGGCCGATCCGTTCCCGGTGTACAAGTGGATGCGCGACGAGGCCCCTGTCTTCTACAGCGAGACGTGGAACTGGTGGGCGCTGTCCCGGTTCGAGGACGTGCGGGCGGCCGCGACGGACCCGCAGACGTTCCTGTCGTTCGAGGGCATCGACATCGACGACACCGCCAAGGACCAGAGCGGGCCCGGCTTCCTGCCGGACATCGACAACCCGCGGCACGACCAGATCCGCCGGATGATCCAGCCGCAGCTGCTGCCCAACCGGATCGCCGAGCGCGAGGACGCGGTTCGCGCCGTGGTCCGCGGCCTGATCGACGCGTGGCGGCACCGGGGCACCGTGGACCTGGCCCAGGAACTGGCCTGGCCGACGCCCAACGAGGTGTTCTTCGACCTGCTCGGCCTGCCCGCCGCCCGTGCGCAGGGCCGCGAGCAGCTCAACCGGTGGATCCACGAGCTCAAGGACCGCAAGCCGGACGACTCCCGGCTCACCCCGGTGGCCAAGGCCGCCACCGCGGGCATCCAGAGCTACTTCATCGACCTGCTGCACGAGCGGCGCGACAACCCGCGCGGGGACCTGGTGACCCACATCGTCACCGCCGAGATCGAGGGCGCGCCGTTCGCCGAGGCGGACTTCGGGCCCGCCTCGGAGGTCCTCGGCCTGATGATGGTGCTGTTCCTGGGCGGGGTCGAGAGCACCGCCGGGCTCATCGGGACGCTGTTCAAGCTGCTCGCCGAGAACCCGGACCAGCGCGCCATCCTGCGGGAGAACCCGGCCCTGATCCCGGACGCGGTGGAGGAGGCGATCCGGCTGGCGACGCCATTGCAGCTAGTCGGCCGGACCGCCGCGCGCGACGTCACCCTGCACGGGGTCACGATCCCGGCCGGCGGGCGGGTCGTCCTGGTCTACGGGGCCGCCAACCGCGACGAGCGGCGGTTCAGCGAGCCGGACCGGTTCGACGTTACCCGGGGCCGGTTCCGTCACCTCGGGTTCGGCGAGGGGATGCACGGCTGCCTGGGCGCGCCGCTGGCCCGGCTCGAGGCGAAGGTGGCGCTGGAGGAGGGGCTGCCGGTACTGGGCGACTACACGATCGCCGCGCCGCCGGTGCGCTACCGGACCACGCCGAACATGTACGTCTGGGACAACCTGCACCTGGCCTTTCCGGTCGCCCGCGCACCGGAGCATCTCGCGCACGTGGAGACGGTGCGGCGCGACTCGACCAGCATGACCGTGCTCACCCGGGAGTTCGAGGCCGACGTCCGGGTCGAGGAGAAGACCGAGGCGGCCGACGGCGTGGTGGCGCTGACCCTGCGGCAGATCGCGGACAGCCCGCTGCCCCCGTGGGCGCCGGGCGCGCACGTGGACTTGATCCTGGACGGGGCCCCGACCCGGCAGTACTCGCTGTGCGGGGACCCGGCCGACCATCACGGGTGGCGGCTCGGCATCCTGCGCGACGAGAACGGCGGCGGCGGCTCGCGGTTCGTCCACGACCGGCTGCGGGCCGGGGACACGATCCGGGTCCGCGGGCCGCGGAACAACTTCGAGCTGGTCAGCTCGCCGCGCTACCTGTTCATCGCGGGCGGCATCGGCATCACGCCGATCCTGCCGATGATCGCCGCGGCCACGGCGGCCGGGGCGGACTGGCACCTGCTGTACGGCGGGCGGTACCGGGACTCGATGGCGTTCCTCGGGGAGCTGGCCGCCTACGGCGACCGGGTCACCGTGGCCCCGCAGGACGAGACGGGCCTGCTCGACCTGGACGCCTACCTCGGCACCCCGCGGCCGGACACGCTGGTCTACTGCTGCGGTCCCGAGCCGCTGCTGGCCGCGGTCGAGGAGCGCTGCCGGGCCTGGCCGCCGCGGTCGCTGCACGTGGAGCGGTTCAGCGCCCGGCCGCTGACCGCGCCGGTCCGGGCCGAGGCGTTCGACGTGGAACTGGCCCGCAGCGAGCTGCGGCTGACCGTCCCGCCTGACCGCTCGATCCTGGACGTGGTCGAGGAAGCCGGGATCGGGGTGCTGTCGTCCTGCGCCGAGGGCACCTGCGGCACCTGCGAGACCGGCGTGCTGTCCGGCCTGCCCGACCACCGCGACTCGGTGCTCACCGAGGAAGAGCGCGCGGCCGGGGACTGCATGATGATCTGCGTGTCCCGCTCGTGCACCGCGCGCCTCGTCCTCGATCTCTAGGTCAGGCTCCTGTAGCGTGAGCCATGACCATCGCCCCGTCCCCGGTGTTCCTGCCGACCCTGCCCGGGCGGTACTACACCGACCCCGCCATCTTCGAGCTGGAGAAGCGGAACATCTTCGAACGGCAGTGGCAATACGCGTGCCGGGCCGAGGACGTGCCGGCGCCGGGCCGCTTCGTGCGGACCGTTATCGGCAACGAGAACGTCATCGTGGTCCGCGGCCGCGACGGCGAGCTGCGCGCCTTCCTCAACGTGTGCCGGCACCGCGGCTCGACGCTGTGCCTGACCGACACCGGAGACTTCGGGCGCTCGATCCGCTGCCCGTATCACGCCTGGACCTACCGGCTGGACGGCAGCCTGATGAGCGCGCCCAACTGGACGTCCATGGCCGCCGCCGACAAGGCCGACTTCGGCCTGCACCCGGTGCACCTGGGCGAGTGGCACGGCATGGTCTGGCTGAACCTGGCCGACGACCCCCCTCCGCTTGACGACCTGGTGTGGCCGCAGCTGGATTTCCGGCTCGGCGGGGACCGGGACCGGTTCGCCCGCTACGACCTGGCCGGTCTCGTCGCCGGCCGGCGGATCGACTACACGGTGGCCGCGAACTGGAAGATCATCCAGGAGAACTTCCAGGAGTGCTACCACTGCAGCACCATCCACCCCGAACTGGTGGATACGGTGCCCGCCTTCCGCAACCTGGGCGGCGGGGCGCCGGTCACCTACGACACCGAGGGCTACGTCTTCGCACCGGACAAGGTCTCGTTCTCGGCCAGCGGCAGCGCGGTGCTGCCCCGGCTGCCTGGTCTCGAGGACAGCGACGACCGCAAGTACTACGGCATGGTGATGCGACCCAACTGCTTCCTGTCGCTGCTGCCCGACCACGTCATCGCGCACCGGTTCGAGCCGGTCAGCACGGAGGTCACCAAGGTCGTGTGCGAGTGGCTGTTCCCGCCGTCCACGGTGGCCGGGTACGACCTGAGCGACACCGTCGAGTTCTTCCACCGGGTCAACGAGCAGGACTTCGCCGCGTCGGAGTGGTGCCAGCCGAACATGAAGTCCCGGGCCTACGCGGGAGGCGGGGTCCTGGTGCCGTCCGAGCAGGAGATCATCGGGCACTGGTACTACCAGTGGTACCGGGAATCCATGGAACTCGGGGAATCGCTGGACGGCTCTTAGACGTCCGAGCCACGAGGAAGTCCGAGGGTGGCGAGCAGGTCCTCGTGGAACTGCATCCACACGATGTGGCAGGAGTCGCGGTCGGGGGCGTCCACCCACGCGCGCTGCCCGACCTCGGCCTGGCGCAGCGCCGCCGAGAAGCGCCCGGCGTAGCCGCCGAAGCGTTCCAGGTACCCGGTGAGCTGGCCGCACAGCTGCCCGAAGGACGAGTCCAGGGCCGCGAGGCGGCGCAGCACGCGGTCGTCCCAGCGCCAGTCGGCGTGGTCGTTCAGGGCGATGGGATCGGCCCGCGTCGGCCGGACCTGCCAGTCGGTGCAGGCGGAGCCGAGTTCGCGGTTGAGGGGCACGAACCGCGTGTGGACGTCCGTGACGGCGCCGCGGACGCCGGACCGGTCGAGTTCGGCGGCGAGCCGCCGCTCGTTCTCGGCCCGGCCGCGGTCCGTCACCGACCACCCGGAGGAGCCGGCGAAGCTGTCGCGGCGGACCCAGCCGAAGGCCTCGAAGTCCAGCAGGTACTCCTCGGTCGCGGCGGCGTCGAGGACGAAGCGGTCAGCTACCCGGGCCGCGGTCGCGAAGCCGAGCACCCGGACGCCGTGCAGGGCCAGGTCATCAGGGGCGGACGGGTACGGCATGTCACTGGCCCGCCGGGCGCTGGGCGCGGCCGGAGACCCGGTCGAAGCGCTGCTGGGCCGCCTGGGGCGATCCCAGGCCCATGGCCCGGGAGATCCGCGGCCAGGACAGGCCGCGGGAGCGCGCGGTGAACAGCAGCGCCGCCTCGGACTGGTCCAGTTCGGCGCGCGCCGCGGCGAGGAGGGACAGGGCCGCGAGCACGCCTTCCTCTCCGATGCCGCCGGCGTTCGCGGCGGGGTTACCGGCGTTCGCGGCGGGGCCGCCGGCGTTCGCTCGCCACACGGCGAAGCGGATCAGGTCGGTCGCGGCGGGCGGCTGCTGCTCGTGCGCCCAGGGCGGCCGGGGCAGCCGGGCGGCGCCGGCCCCGAGCAGAAGGCCGCGGGCGTCCGCCTCGCGAGCGGCCTGCACCTGGTCCGTGTCCTGGCCATCCACGTCGGCCACGGTAAGAGATCAACATTCTGTTGTCAACAAGATGTTGGCATTCCGAGGCGGCTGACCAGAATTATCACCATTGACGGGTACTATCAAAATGATATCATATTTATAGGTGATCGGACAGCCGGCACCACAGCCACAAGGAGACATCCTCATGAACGCACCCAACGGCCCCACCGTCGCGGAACGCCTGCGCAGGTGGTGGTCCACTCCCCCGCGAGCCGGCCTGCAGCGCCTGATCAATCCGTGGGAGTACCGTCACATCGGCCCCTTCGGGGTCACCCGTATCGCCGGCGGCAGCCTCGCGGCCGGCGCGGGCCTCATCTGCCTGGCCTACGGCGCCTACGGCTGGGCCGCCTTCTTCCTGCTTCTCGGGGCGCTGAATCTCGCGGGCGGTTACTGGTACCTGACCATCGCCCGCTCCCGGTCCGCCCGGACCTGAGCCGCCCGGACCTGAGCCGGCTTGCCGGCAACGGCCCGTGACCAGCACTTGTGGCTTAACACAAGAATCTATTCGAGAATTTGGGTCTGGACACTGTAACCTGGTCCGTGGAGCCGAGAGGCGCTGCAACGGGTGATGGACCCGCCACGCTCGGTTCCCGCGGACCGCGGAAGCAAGGGCGCCTCCCATGAACGGGAGGTGCGTAGTGTCCGATTTGATACATCTGCTGGACCAGCGGATCGCGATCCTGGACGGCGCCTGGGGCACGATGCTCCAGGGCAGTGGCCTTACTCCGGCCGACTACCAGCTCCCCGGGCACGAACGGGACGCCGTGGGTGACCCGGACCTGGTCAGCCTCACCCGCCCGGACGTCATCCTCGACGTCCACCGCCAGTACCTGGCGGCGGGCGCGGATATCACCACGACGAACACGTTCACCGCGACGAGCTTCGGCCAGTCCGACTACGGGCTCCAGTCCCGTGTCTACGAGATGAACCTGCGCAGCGCGCAACTGGCCCGGCGGGCCGTCGACGAGGCCGACGGCACCAGGTACGTGGCCGGCTCGGTCGGCCCGCTGAACGTCACCCTGTCGCTCAGCCCCAAGGTGGAGGACCCGGCGTACCGGGCCGTCACCTTCGACCAGGTCAAGGACGCCTACGCCGAGCAGATCGCCGCGCTGGCCGAGGGCGGCGTGGACCTGCTGCTGGTCGAGACCATCTTCGACCCGCTCAACGCGAAGGCCGCGATCAAGGCGGCCCACGAGATCGCCCCCGACCTCCCGCTGTGGATCTCGGTCACGATCGTGGACCTGAGCGGCCGCACCCTGACCGGGCAGACGGTCGAGGCATTCTGGAATTCGGTCCGCCACGCCAATCCGATGGTCGTCGGCGTGAACTGCTCGCTCGGCGGCAAGGAGATCAGGCCGCACATCGTCGACCTCGGCCGGTTCGCGGACACCTACACGGCCTGCCACCCCAATGCGGGTCTCCCCAACGCCTTCGGCGGCTACGACGAGACCCCCGAGGAGACGGCCCACTACCTGCACGAGTTCGCGTCCGAGGGCATGGTGAACATCGTCGGGGGCTGCTGCGGCACGACCCCGGCGCACATCGCCACCATCGCGGAGGCCGTGCGGCCGATCCGGCGCCGTTCCTCGCGGGCGCTGGACAGCAAGGTGACGCGGCTGTCCGGTCTCGAGCCGTTCGCGATCACCGCCGACACCGGGTTCGTGATGATCGGCGAGCGGACCAACGTCACCGGCTCGGCGAAGTTCCGCCGGCTCATCGAGGCCGACGACTACCAGGCCGCCGTGAACGTCGCACTGGACCAGGTGCGCAACGGCGCCAACCTGCTCGACGTGAACATGGACGCGGACCTGCTCGACGGGGAGCAGGCCATGACCACGTTCCTGAACCTGATCGCGACCGAGCCCGAGGCCGCCCGCATCCCGGTGATGGTCGACAGCTCGCGGTGGAGCGTGCTCGAGGCCGGGCTGAAGTGCGTGCAGGGCAAGGGCATCGTGAACTCGATCAGCCTCAAGGAGGGCGAGGAGGTCTTCCTCGGGCACGCCAGGACGATCAGGAGCTACGGCGCCGGCGTGGTGGTGATGGCCTTCGACGAGCAGGGGCAGGCCGACACCACCGAGCGGAAGGTGGAGATCTGTGGCCGGGCCTACGACCTGCTCACCCAGCGGGGCGGCTGGGCCCCTGCAGACATCGTCTTCGACCCGAACGTCCTGGCCGTGGCCACCGGCATCGCCGAGCACAACGGCTATGCCAAGGCGTTCATCGACGCTCTCCCGCTGATCAAGCAGCGCTGCCCCGGCGCCAGGACCAGCGGCGGCATCTCGAACCTGTCGTTCGCCTTCCGCGGCAACGAGGTCGTCCGCCGGGCCATGCACGCCGCGTTCCTCTATCACGCCATCCGGGCCGGCCTCGACATGGGCATCGTGAACGCGGGCCAGCTCGAGGTCTACGAGGACATCCCGGCCGAGCTGAAGGAACTGGTGGAGGACGTCCTGTTCGACCGCAGGCCGGACGCCACCGACCGGCTGGTCACGTTCGCGGAGCAGGCCAAGTCGCAGGGCGGGGCCAAGCGCGCCGAAGCGGACCTGTCCTGGCGGGAAGCCCCGGTCGCTGAGCGCCTGTCCCACGCGCTCGTGCACGGCATCGCGGACTTCGTCGAGGACGACACCGAGGAAGCCCGCCAGCAGGCGGACCGGCCGCTTGACGTGATCGAGGGCCCGCTGATGGACGGCATGAAGGTCGTCGGCGACCTGTTCGGCTCGGGGAAGATGTTCCTGCCGCAGGTGGTGAAGTCCGCCCGCGTGATGAAGCGGGCCGTCGGCTACCTCGAGCCGTTCATGGACGCCGAGTCGGCCGCGGACGGCGGGTCGAAGGCAGCCGGGCGGCCTCGCGGTAACGGCAAGGTGGTGCTCGCCACCGTGAAGGGCGACGTGCACGACATCGGCAAGAACATCGTCGGCGTCGTGCTCGGCTGCAACAACTACGAGGTCATCGACCTCGGCGTCATGGTGCCCGGGGCCACCATCCTGGACACCGCGACGGCCGAGGGCGCGGATATTGTCGGTCTTTCCGGCCTCATCACGCCGTCGCTGGACGAGATGGTGAACGTGGCCGGCGAGATGCAGCGCCGCGGCATGACGACCCCGCTGCTGATCGGCGGGGCCACCACCTCGCGCCAGCACACCGCCGTGCGCATCGCGCCCGCCTACGCGGCGTCCACGATGCACGTGCTCGATGCCTCGCGGGTCGCGGGCGTGGTACAGCGCCTCCTCGACCCGGCGCGGGCCGCCGACCTGGACACCGAGAACCGCGCCGAGCAGCAGCGGCTGCGTGAGCAGCACGAGGCCCGCCGCAGCCAGCCGCTGCTGTCCCTGGCGGCGGCCCGCGGGAACCGGGACCGGCTGGACTTCGCCGGCCGCGCCGACCCGGCCTTCACCGGCGTTCGCCTCGTCACTCCCCCGCTGACCGAGCTGCGCGAGCTGATCGACTGGCAGTTCTTCTTCCTGGCCTGGGAACTGAAAGGCAAATACCCGGCCATCCTGGACACCCTCCCCGCGGCCCGTGAGCTGTTCGAGGACGCGAACGCGACGCTGGACGAGATCATCGCTAACGAGTGGCTGACCGCGCGCGGCGGATACGGGTTCTGGGAAGCCTGCGCCGACGGCGACGACATCGTGGTGGCCGGGGCGGCCGACGCCGCTGGCGAGCTGCGGCTGCCCATGCTACGACAGCAGACCGCCAAGCCGGACGGCCGCCCGAACCGGTGCCTGGCCGACTACGTGGCGCCCGACGGGGATCACCTCGGCGGGTTCGCGGTCGCCATCCACGGCGCGGACGAGCTCGCCCGGCGGTACGAGGCAGAGAAGGACGACTACAAGGCGATCATGGTGAAGGCGCTGGCCGACCGGCTGGCCGAGGCGTTCGCCGAGTACGCGCACCTGCGGGCCCGCCGTGACTGGTACGACCCGGACGAGGCGCCGTCCGTGGAAGACCTGCATGCCGAGCGATTCCGCGGCATCCGCCCCGCGTTCGGCTACCCGGCGGCTCCGGACCACAGCCTCAAGCGGGAGCTGTTCGAGATGCTCGGGGCCGGGGACTTCGGCATGGCGCTCACCGAGTCGTTCGCCATGATGCCGGCGTCCAGCGTGTCCGGCATGCTCTTCGCCCACCCCGCGTCCCGTTACTTCACCGTCGGGCGGATCGGGCGCGACCAGGCGGAAGACTACGCCGTTCGGCGCGGGGTGCCGCTCGGGCAGGTGGAGCACTGGCTGGCGCCGAACCTCGCCTACGAGCCCGGCCGCTGAGTGAGGTCCCGGTGGACCTGCGGCTTGCCGAGCCGCCAGAGCCGGGCCAGCACTTCGTTCACGGCCATCGCCACCTCCGGAACGACTTATCGTAGTGCCGTGGTGGTACGCCCGATCGGGGACGAACGGGTGTTCGCCGAGCACCGGGGTCTGCTGCACGCCGTGGCTTACCGAGTGCTCGGCAGCGTCACCGAGGCTGAGGACGTGGTCCAGGACGCTTCACCGGCGCGCCGCGCAAGCCGATACGTAGAATCGTGTACGTGGCTCGCGCCATCGTCGTTCTTTCCAGACGGAGGCCAGCCGGCTCAGACGCCCGCCTTCTTGTCAACGCCGCTTCGGACCTTGGGCCTGGTTCTTCGCCCTAGCCGTAGCGGCCTTCGTGGTGAACCTCGCGTACCACGGACCGTGAGCGACCGTCACGAGCGAACGCGGTAGCGCATGTGCGTGACCCGCTGCGCGGGGTCCTTGACGTCCGGGGTCAGGCAACGTTCCAGGCTGAGCTCGATGTACTCAGCGGGCAGGCGGTCGAACAGCCGCCGCCCCTGGCCCAGCAGGACCGGGACGACGTGGAGCCGCCGGCTCATCGCGGCGATCCAAGCCGGGCCCCAATGCGGCGGCCCAAGACCCTAGGCTTGCGAGGTGGAATTCAGCGAGGTGATCAAGCGCCGCAAGATGGTCCGGGCCTTCACCAGTGAGCCATTGGCCGTGGGGACCGCCGAGCGGCTCTTGCGGGCAGCCAACCGGGCACCGTCGGCGGGCTTCAGCCAGGGTTACTCGTTCCTGGTCCTGGAGGGCGAGGAGGAGTCCGCTCCGCTGTGGGAGATCTTCTACGAAGATGCCCCGCGCGCCGGCACCAGGGAAGCCGATGAACGGGCCGAGATCGCGGCGCTGAGCCGCGCGCCGCTGGTGATCGTGCCACTGGCATCTAAAGATGTGTACCTGGACCGGTACGCACAGCCGGACAAGGGCTGGACGGACCGGGACGAGTCACGCTGGCCGGTGCCGTACTGGTACATCGATACCGGTTTCGCCGCGCTGCTCATCTTGCTCGCCGTCGTGGACGAGGGGCTCGGTGCCGTGTTCTTCGGCATTCAGCCAGCCATCATGGCCGCTTTCCGCACGCGGTTCGGGGTCCCGGAACAGTGGATGCCGATTGGCGCTATCGCTATCGGCTACCCCGATCCCGGCGCGGACCCGGTGTCATCCGCCCGGACGAGAGACCGGAAGAGCCTCGACGAACTGGTGCACCGCGGCCGGTGGTAAGCGGGCCGGGGCTCCTTTTAATTGAGGAGCGCGTCGATGAGTGCCACGCGGGCGGTAAGCCCCCGGCGCTGGCTCACGGCCCGCTGCAAGTCCAACGGGGGTACCCGCAGCTGCCAGCTTTCCCACGTCACGGTCTCGAGCCAGTAAACAGCGGGACATCGCGTGCTAGTCTTCTAGAACACTAGAGGAGAGGAGCCGCAGTGGTGAGCCAGCCGTGGGCGATGGGCGATCCGGGTCCACGCGGCCGGTTCGGGTCATTCGGCGGGCGTTTCGTCCCTGAGGCGCTGGTGCCGGCGTGCGAGCAGCTCGAGGCGGCTTTCCGGGCGGCCTGGGCCGACGCGGGCTTCCGGGCCAGGCTGGCCGGCCTGCAGCGCTCCTACGCCGGGCGGCCGACACCGGTCACCGAGGCGACCCGCCTGTCCGAGGTGCTGGGCGTGCGGGTGCTGCTCAAGCGCGAGGATCTCGCCCACACCGGCAGCCACAAGATCAACAACGCGCTGGGCCAGGGGCTGCTGGCTCAGCGGATCGGCAAGACCGCGCTGATCGCCGAGACGGGCGCGGGCCAGCACGGGGTCGCCACGGCGACGGTGGCCGCGCACCTGGGCCTGGACTGCACGGTGTACATGGGAGCGAAGGACATCGCGCGGCAGGAGCTCAACGTGTTCCGGATGGAACTGCTCGGGGCAGCCGTGGTGCCCGTCACCGCGGGGGCGCGCACGCTCAAGGACGCGACCAGCGAGGCGCTGCGGCAGTGGGTGACCACGGTGGACTCCACGCACTACTGCATCGGATCGGTGCTGGGCCCGCACCCGTACCCCTGGCTGGTGCGGGAGTTCCAGCGGGTCATCGGGGACGAGGCGCGCGCCCAGTGCGCGGAACTGCTCTCCGGGGCCGCGCCGGGCGTCGTCGTCGCGTGCGTGGGCGGCGGGTCGAACGCGGCCGGCACATTCGCCGGCTTCGTCGCCACCCCGGCCCGGCTGGTCGGCGTCGAGGCCGCGGGCGGGGCAGCGGTGGCAGACGGCCGCCCCGGCGTACTGCACGGCACCCTGTCGTCCTTCCTTCAGGACGATGACGGCCAGATCGGCGAGGCGCGCTCCGTTTCCGCCGGGCTCGACTACCCCGGTATCGGACCCGAGCATGCCTGCCTGGCCGAGTCCGGGCGCGCCGAGTACCACACCGCGACCGACGAGGAGGCCGTGGCCGCCGCCGAGTTGTGCGCCAGGACCGAGGGCATCCTGCCCGCGCTCGAGTCAGCCCACGCCGTGGCCTGGGTGCACCGCGCCGCGCGGGCCGGAGACGTGCCCGGCGACGCGACGGTGCTGATCACCATGTCCGGCCGCGGCGACAAGGACGCCGCCAGCCTGAAGGAGCTCGTCCGTGGCCGCCGTTGAGATCGCACTGGGCCAGGCCCGCGCCGCCGGCCGGCCCAGCCTCGTCGCCTACGTCACCGGCGGGATCCGCGCGGACTGGACGGACCTGCTGGCCGCCATGATCGACGCCGGCGCCGACGCGGTCGAGATCGGCCTGCCGTTCTCCGATCCCATGCTGGACGGCCGCACTATCCAGCAAGCCTCGGCCGCCGCCATCAGCCGGGGCGAGAGCATGGCCCGCATCCTCGGCCAGCTCAGCGCGGCCGCAGCCGGCGACGTCCCGCTCATCGCGATGACCTACGCCAATCACGCCTACTCCCGCGGCCTGCCCGCGTTCTGCCGCCAGCTCGCGGACGCGGGGCTCAGCGGGGTGATCATCCCCGACCTGCCCGCGGTCGAGGCCGGCGACTACCTCGGGGCGGCCGGGCAGGCTGGCCTGGATGCCACCCTGATGGTCGCCCCGGCCACCGGGCCGGAGCAGATTGAGGCCATCGCCAGGCGCACGCGCGGTTTCCTGTATGTCATGAGCGTCATGGCCACCACGGGAAACCCGCACGAGAGCGCCGACGCCGGCCGCTGGGCGGTCGCCGCCCGCGCCCGCCGCCACAGCCCCCGGCCGGTACTGATCGGCTTCGGCATCGACACCCCCGACCGGGCCGCGGCCGCGGCCCGGCACGCCGACGGCGTCATCGTCGCCTCCGCGCTGATGCGCCGCGTGCTCGACGGCGCCAGCAGCGCCAGCATCGGCCGCGACGTGGCCGCCCTGCGCACCGCGCTCGACCAGGCCCGCTCATGAGC
>Ga0335085_10008061_pt1 | contig 16159 bp, 12 predicted proteins | sample Lox_Sample_45_FD_206712 | JGI IMG/M metagenome (GOLD analysis project Ga0335085, IMG submission 206712) | Soil microbial communities from Loxahatchee National Wildlife Refuge, Florida, United States - Lox_Sample_4.5 | ecosystem: Environmental > Terrestrial > Soil > Wetlands | place: USA...
TCCTAGACGAAGCCCGAAAGGGAACTAATGTATATTTTAGAAATGGTGACCGGGAAGGGATTGCCCATCATTACGCAAATGGTGATTTTAGTGTGGTTATGGTGGCGCTGGCCAATGACGTGGAGGGTAGAAAGAAACTTAAACAGCTTCAGTACATCCTATTATTCAGTTTTGCAGGGGGGATTTTAATTGCAGTATTGGGCGGTTATATCTTCTCAAAAAGGCTGCTGACGCCGTTGCGGAAAATAGCGGACGAAGTAAATGAAATCTCTGTCCGGAACCTTGCCCGGAGAATCAAGGCGGGCAATGAAAATGATGAATGGAATTACCTGGCCGGAACTTTGAACCAGTTATTGAACCGGCTGAAAGAAAGTTTTGAAATTCATCGCAGGTTTATTGCCAACGCATCCCATGAATTGTCGACCCCCCTTACTTCTATATCGAGTCAACTGGAAATATCGCTTAATCGAGACCGTGAGGCCAATGAGTACAGAAAGGTCATGGAGTCGATTCATCAGGATGTCAGGAAACTCAACAGACTAACCCAAACCCTGCTGGAATTTGCGAGGGCCTCAGGCGACCCGGGAGGGATTGACATAGACCTTGTTCGGGTCGACGAGATACTGCTTGCTCTTCCGGGTGAAATTACAAAATTGAATAAATCCTATTTCGTGGCCCTCGACTTCGAACGGTTGCCCGAACAGGTCGAAAAATTATTGGTATTCGGGAACGAAGAACTGCTTTTCTCTGCTGTTAAAAACATTGTCTTAAACGCATGTAAATATTCCGATAACCATTTGGCAAGGGTAAAATTATTTTATGAAGCAAGTATCATATCAATCGTGGTTGAAGATGATGGAAAAGGAATTGATCAGAAAGAAATTGATAATATATTCCAACCGTTCTATCGTGTTGAAGTAAATCAAAATAATGCGGAAGGATTTGGTCTTGGCCTGGCACTTTCACAGCAAATTGTAAAACTACATAAGGGGCAAATAAGCATAGATTCAAAAGTGAATTTTGGAACGACGCTGGTTATACAATTGCCCTCTGCAGGTAACCAATCCAGATCCTTCACGATCTGATGCCCGGGTTTAATCGGCAGTTCAATTTTCTTCCCTTATCATATACCCCATTCCAATATGGGTTTGGATCAATTTTTTTTCAAAGTTCTTGTCAATTTTATTCCTTATATAACTGATGTATACATCAATCACATTTGTTTTCGTGTCAAAATCGATATCCCATACATTGATCGCCAGTTCTTTCCTTGATACAAGCCTGTTTTTGTTTCTCATAAGGTATTCCAAAAGCCTGAATTCCCTGGCTGTCAAAACGATCATTTTGCCGCCTCTTATCACTTCCCCCGAATCGAGATTTACCCTCAGGTCTGCGACTCTCAAAATATTTTCGGGATTCGCAAGCTCATGTGATCGGTGTTCCAACAAGTCGTTTATTCTGAGTAGTAACGATTCCCACTCGAAAGGCTTTGCAATGAAATCACAAAAAGGTGGATCATGCCCTTCCGGTTTTTTAGTGGCTTTGATGGAAGAAAAGATAATGATGATCGGGATTAAGCCATTTTTTTTCCGGATAGTTGCAAATAGTTCGAAACCCATAGTTCCCGGGAGATCTGCATCAAGAACTATCAGGTCGAAGGCTTTTGTAGTAAAAAACTGGTATCCGATTTTTGTATCGTAAGCAACCTCAGCATAAAAACCGTGTTCAGAAAGACTTGTTTTTAATGCATCAGCTAAACTCTTCTCTTCTTCAATAATTAATATTCTTCTTCCCATAATTTCCCTTTAAAATCAGAAAGACCTATTTCTCATCTTATATGAGCCGCTTCGTTTCACTAATGTCAATATTTGTTTCTTTCAATTTAGTGGATATCAGTAAGAATTATTCACTCAGAAAAAATTTTAATTCCACTTTAATATTTTACTAATGATGGTTATTTATTTTGAGAATCAGGAGTAAGGGCAGTATCCTTTATTAGAATAATGGTGGGTTTGTTCAGGAAAATATTAGTGCCGCTGGATTTTACAATCAATTCTGACATTGCGATTAGTAAGGCAATGGATCTGATCGACAGTGAAGCCGGGGTGATTAGCCTCGTGCATGTTAGAAAACCGGTGTTTGCTTTCAGCAAACTATTAAGTTCCGGAAATATGGAGACCACAGTTGCAGAAATATATACGGAGTCTGAAATTCAGCAAAAACTGGAAGGATATAAATTGCTGATACAAGATAAATTGCCTGGTCTTCTCATTGAAACAGGCAATTATGAAAATATGATCGTTCAAAAAGGGATCATCCGATTTTCCCGGTTATTTGCCCCTGATCTCATTATTATTGGCAGGCGAGGAAATAAGCGGTATTTGCCATTAAGAAGGCAGATTTCTCCCGGACACATCGCAAAAAAAACCAACTGCCCGGTACTGACAATTAAACCCGGTGCCGTAGCAACCAAAATCAAAGACATAGTATTGCCCATAACCAACCGGGTCCCTGAAAGGAAATTAGATCTGGCAATAAGGATTTCGAAAAAGTTTAACGCAAAAGTTCATTTGGTGGCTTTTCCTATCAATCACCGATCTGAAAATAATGGGGACGGAACACTCATTGAGTGCTTTCACAAAATAAAAGAAAAGATCCCTTTGCTTGTCAGGCTTGCTCCGCTCGAAGGTAGTAGCCTGGTCAGGGCAACACTATCCTACGCCGAATTCATCAACGCGGATATGATCCTGGCTAATCCACCGGCAGAAAGCAGTGTGCTGTCAGTTGTTGGGAAGAGGCATTTGAGTGATATGTTGCTCAGTACATCACATATTCAGATTATGGACATTATCCCTTATTCCACCTCCAAAGAAAACTGACCGATCTACTGGATATCCGGGTTTTCTTTTATTCCACAGCGATGATTTAATCCTTTTCAATCAAAAAAATTTAAAATAATTATTCTAACGCCATTCTAATATTTTCTTAATCCTGCTACAATATGTTCGTCAGCGGTATTGATTCACGAATCGAAGCCGATGCATGATCATAGCAATGGCTACAGATGAAGATCCGGAATATTTTATCGCTAAATCATAAATTTTTCATATGTGCAGATTCAAATTTATTCTTATCGGTCTTACAATTAGTTTTTTCATTTTTGCTTGCAACAGCAGCAGTAACACATCCTCCGCAGACACTGTAAAATTACCTATTGCAGACACAAGCGCCAAGCGCCATGCAGATTCTTCCAAAATGATCGCACCATTGCCGGCAGTGCCCAAAGGAGCAAAAGTGTATTTTGAAAACCTGAAGAATGGAAGTGTCGTTCATTCACCTTTTGAAGTCGTGATGGGAATCAAAGACATGAAAGTAGAACCCGGAGGCGCCGTGGTTGCTGGTGCTGGTCACCACCATTTGCTGATCGATGCAGGTGATTCGGTTGCAACAGGCGAGGTCATTCCAAAAGACGATCATCATCTTCATTTCGGTAATGGTCAAACGAAAACAGAAGTAACACTTCTGCCCGGGGAACACAGACTGACATTGCAGTTTGCAGATGGAATTCATCGTTCATACGGAAAAAGGTTGGCTGCGACAATCAAAATTGTAGTCAAGTAGGGATATAATTTCGTTTCCTGGTAAGACAGAGAACTTGGACATCATTTGAAACATTTTTACTGAATCGCATCGTCTGCGTCTTTAAACTCAGTTTATGAGGGTGCAATAGTTAAAATGTCTTACGCTTTGTTTTACACTTTTTGAAATAAGAAAATACCGACCCGGCTTAATATTATTTTTAGTGGTAAATATGCAGCTGGTTGAAATGAATTTTCACGTATTTTCCCATGTGGAAAATATTTTTATAATTTTAGTTCCTGACGAGATAAGACTAACTTTTTTGAAATACCAGCAGTGGTATGCTAGTAGTGAACGATAATTGTTCTGCTTTGCTTGGCAGAAAAAGCTTTTCAAGCAAACTCTTATGTTGATCCGTAAACATGACAATCATTGAAGGGTTTGATTTATTGAATATATTTCGAAGGTTTTTTAGAAGTGACTGATTGAAATCCCTTCGTTCAATTTTCAGTCCGACTTTATAAGAGGGTTTTTCGAGAGACAATTTTTTGAATGCTTCTTTGCCGGGCATGACTTCGCCGGGCCAAGCCAGATGAACAATATCTATTTCGGCTTTGAGCGGTCTTGCAAAGCGCTCCACTTTTTTCAGCTCTACTGCATAGTCCTGGAAATCGCTTGCGTATAATATACGTTTGATCTTCTTTTTCCTATAATGCTTTGGCACTACGATTACCGGGACTTCAGATTTTGTTATGAGATTTCCGGTGTTTGTGCCAAACAGTTTTTTGATTTTTCCGGCCCCGTGAGTGGCGATGCAGATATAGTCAATATTACTATGCTGTTGGCAATAATCTGTAATAGATATGTCGGCAGAAATGCCATGTATTGCAACGCAGGAATATTTTCCGGGCTTGCAATGCATGGTTTTGTATAAACCTGAAACGAAACGCTTCAATTCTCTGGTGGCATTTCGCTCTTCAACTTCGATGTTTGGCTTGTATTCTTTGCCGGGCGGGTTTGCCACATGAACTGCATTGAAAAAAATCAATTCAATTTTTTGTTGCATTGACCATTGAATGGCAAATCGCATACCTTTTTTAGAATTGTCTGAAAAGTCAGTTGGTACAAGTATCCTAAGCATAAGTTTTGCATAAACCTAAAATTATGCTGCCTCATTCATATTGATAATTGTCATTAATTACTATGATTCTAGTAAGTAAGGCTTCGCTCCCGCTTATTTATATTGTAATTTTAAATCAATACTTCACATGCAAGGGTTCAGGGCTAATTTTTTACCTACTTCTTTAAGATACCTGCAATTCATTTTCATATCGCTGGTCTTATTGTATTTTGGAAAAACGCTTTTTGTCCCTCTGTTGTTCGGTCTTCTCGTGGCATTTCTCGCATACCCGGTATGTAAATGGCTTGAGTCAAAACGCTGGAAAAGGCCGTTTGCAATTAGCGTGGTGATTTTTGTTGTGGTGCTGATATTTTTATTTTTATTGTTGCTATTAATTTATGAGCTGAATATATTTTTACATGATCTTCCCCTTATCACGAACAAACTGAAAGCCCATGCACCCGGCATTCAGCAATGGGTGATGAATAATACAGGAATGAATTTTGATACTCAGTTAAACTGGTTTAATACATTGGTCTCAGGGGCACAAAATGGTTTAAGCAGCTATTTGAAGAGTCTATTTAATGCAACCGTCTCTACTATTTTTATACTGATCATGATTCCGGTATATGCAAGTTTATTTTTGTATCACCGGGAAACTTTTGTGAAATATCTTCAGTCGCTTTTCGGGCAGATCTATCACGATGAACTTCAACAAATACTTCGGCGCTCCATTCTCACCTATTTCCATTTTGTAAAGGGTACTTTCTTTGTTTACTTAATAGTAGGAGTATTGAACAGCATCGGTTTGTTGTTACTGGGAATACCTCACGCCATACTGTATGGGATGCTTACTGCATTCATGACGATCATCCCATATATAGGTATCCTTATCAGCGCTTCAATGCCTGTAACTGTTGCGCTCATTACTAAAGATTCGCTTTGGAATCCCGTAGGAGTAGTATTGCTGTTTACTTTCGTTCAATATCTCGAAGCCAATGTAATTTTCCCGAGAGTTGTAGGCGCGCAACTTAACCTGAGCACCTGGTCGACACTTGTAGCAATCATTGCAGGCACCCTTTTATGGGGAGTTGCGGGAATGATACTTTTTATTCCAATGCTTGCTATTCTAAAAATAGTAAGCGATCAGGTCGAAGGATTAAAATCGATAAATATTTTATTAAATAGGAAGGAAGGTTATCAAGGCCGGGCAGCTGCTTCATCCGTGAATTGTTGATTGTAATTTTTTATGCAGGAACAAAAATCTGATACCATAATATTTACAGGACTTAAAAATTCCGATCTGGCCGGCCTGATCAACCAATTCGGAAAAAATATCTTCAGGCGGGAAAAGCAGAATAGGATTTTTCGCATTATCTGGGAAGTTTTGAAAGAGCCTATGTTTTTGTTGTTGTTTGCAGCCTGCTCTCTTTATTTTATCCTGGGTAAATCAGACGAAGGCTTTTTGATGCTTTCCGGAATGTTTTTCGTAGCAGCTATCTCTGTCTTCCAGGAATTGAAAAGCTCGAAAGCACTCGAAGCATTAAAGCAATATACTGAACCGAAGGTTACTGTAATCCGTGATGGGAATGAACAGGTCATACTTTCAGAAAACCTTCTACCCGGAGATATCATGATACTGGAGGAAGGGAACAGGATTCCGGCAGATGCAGTCGTAATTCAGTCAAACGATCTAACTATCAATGAATCGATTCTCACTGGAGAATCAGCCCCTGTTGATAAAAGTATTCTCCCGGAGCAAAACAAAATTTTCCAGGGAACTACTATCAATTCCGGTAAATGTTATGCCAGGGTGACTTCAACAGGAAACAGAACTGTATTGGGAAAGCTGGGCAAAGCTGTCGATGTTATAAGTTCTTCAAAAACTTTGTTGCAAGAAGAGATCAGCCGATTTATAAAGATTATGGCCACATTCGGGTTTACTGCTTTTTTGATGATATGGCTGATTAATTATATTAAAAACGGCGACCTTTTACAAAGCTTGCTTTTGGGGCTTACGCTCGCCATGTCTGCAGTGCCTGAAGAAATACCGGTGGCTTTCTCTTCATTCATGGCATTGGGAGCTGTTAAAATGGCAAGGCTGGGTATTATCACTCGTCAGGCTGAAACCATAGAGAATTTAGGTGCAGTGAGTGTAATCTGCCTGGACAAAACCGGTACCATTACCGAGAACAGGATGCAGGTAAAAAAAATTTATGATTATGAAACAAAGACCATCACGGATTTCGATCAGCAACAAAGGATTCAAAAATTCAGGGTCTTGCGATATGCGAGGCTGGCAAGTGAACGGGCTCCATTTGATGCTATGGAAAAAGCTATAGTGGAAACTTTCCAAAACCATGTTCCAGGAAACAATTACGAGGCTTTCAAAATGGTTCACGAATATCCTTTGGGTGGTCAGCCTCCAATGATGACACATGTATATGCTTATGAAGATATTCAATTAGTTGCTGGGAAGGGCGCTCCTGAGAGAATACTACGTATATGCAAAATGAAAAGACATGAAAAAAATGAAATCGAGAAAATTATTAATGAGATGGCTTCTTCAGGTTACCGGGTACTGGGAGTTTGTAGCTCAATAAATCATTCCGGACTATATCCCGATCAACAAGATGATTTCAATTGGCAATTTGAAGGTCTTGTAGCATTATATGACCCGCCTAAGGCTAATGTCAGTGATGTATTCGCGAAATGGCACCATGCAGGGATCAATATCAAACTGCTCACGGGAGATTTTGCAGAAACTGCAAAGAATATTGCCGGCGTTTCAGGAATTAGTCATCATGAGCAATTCATTTTAGGAGAAGAGGTGATGCAGCAAAGCCCTGCAGTATTGCAGGAAACGGTGAAAAATATTAACATTTATGCACGCATGTTTCCTGAGGCGAAATTGAAAGTAGTGGAGGCTTTAAAGGAGAATAAGGAAATTGTTGCGATGACTGGCGACGGTATAAATGACGGACCAGCACTCAAATCAGCACAGATAGGCATTGCCATGGGGAATAAGGGATCTGAAATAGCAAAGGAAGCTGCTGATCTGATCATTACCGACGACAATCTCGATAAGATTACAGAAGCTATTCGGCACGGAAGAAAAATATACAACAACTTTAAAAAAGCAATTCGTTACATAATATCCATTCATATCCCCATAATTCTTACGGCATCCCTGCCTCTGATTTTAGGATGGAAATTTCCTAATATTTTTACACCAATTCATATCATTTTCCTTGAACTGATTATGGGCCCAACATGCTCCATTTTTTACGAACGTGAGCCAGAGGAACTTAATATTATGCATGAGCCGCCAAGAGCGAGGAGCCAAAATATATTCTCCTGGAAGGAATTACTCATAAGCATCATTCAGGGACTTGTCATTGCATCCGCATTGCTGAGTCTTTACTACTATTTCATGTCACACGGCTATTCTATTGAATATGTACGTACCGTTATTTTTACAACACTTATCTTAAGCAATGTTTTCCTGACTTTTGTCACTCGGTCATTTAAAGAGACTTTTCTTAAAACCATGCATTACAAAAATTCACTTGTGCCCTATATAATTTTAATTTCAGCAGGTTTTCTTGCCTCAATCTACTTTATCAATCCATTGCAATTTCTTTTTCACATGACACATATTTCGGCATTCCATTATCTCATATGTGTAATTGCCAGTCTCATCTGCACGTGGTGGTTTGAACTGTACAAGGCTATATCGCCCTTTAATCAATTGAAATAATTTTTTCGTTTTTCACTCATTGTGGTATTTACGCGAGGATTTTTCAATTTTTATGAACCATTTTTTTTAGAAGACCTGATACTGATAGCGTATTCTAAAAATGCAGCTATTCAAAAATTATTTCGGGCTTGAATCATTCGTTGCGACAAGATTGATATTAATGTAAAAAATTTATCATTTGGCATATAAAACTTCATAATATTCTTTTGCCAGACGTTTACTGTCGAATTGGGGAATGATATCATTCATGCTGTGTTTAATGATCTCCAGCCAGTGATCAGGATAATCATAATACATAGGGAGCACTTCCGATTCCAGCAAATGGTAAAGTGCTTCGGCATCGGCTTCGTCCTGCATATGATCTGGTTTAGTCGTATCGCACATTGGTAATATAAATGAATTTATTTTGTCTTTTGCAAACTCCGGCATCCATCCGTCAGGTGTTGATACATTAACTGCCCCATTCATGGCTGCTGTCATTCCGCTCGTACCTGATGCTTCATGTTTGAGCCGGGGAACATTCAGCCATACATCTGCACCGCGTTTTAAGATTCTAGACAATTTCAGCTCATAACCCACAAGGATTGAGCAATTGAAATATTTTTTGCAGACATCTACAATTTTGTCGAATGTTCCGATGCCGGCATAGTCCATTGGATAAGGTTTCCCAGCCCAAATGATCTGAACGGGTCTTTCTTTATTAGTTACCAGTTGATGAAATCTCTCCATATTATAAAAGAGTAAGTCGGGTCGTTTAAATCCGGTAAATCGTTTTGCAAAAACGATCGTGCAGATCTTTTCATTATAAATTTCGCCACATTGATCCGCTACAATTTCGAACAGATCCTGTTTTCTTGCAGACTTTATTTTCCTGAACCGCATGATATTATTTTCTTTCAAAGCTTCATATAGTTCCTGGTCGTTCCAATACTCAAAATCCTGTGCATTCGTAATGGAGCTTATATTGCAAATGCCTTCCTGTTTACCCCACATATTTTCTAATGTTTTCAAATGCAATTTTGAAACACCATTTGCTTTGGATGAAAGCCGTAAAGAGGCCAGTGTGTGGTCAAGAAACTCATCCTGAGTTCGTGTAATGGTCCGTATTTCTGTAATTGGGATTTCTAAAAAGAAACTCATCTTGTCTAATAATGTGATACTTGTTTTCTGGTTGCCGGATTCTTCAGGTGTGTGGTTTGTAAATACCATTCTTTTTTTTACTTCGTCGGCTTTTTTATACTTATTATATAAATAAAAGGCAAGAGGCAGCCCGTGCGATTCATTCAAATGATAGATCTCCGGTTCCCAGTTTATTAATTCCAATAAACGTGCGCCTCCTGCGCCCAGCAGAATTGCGGCAGCAATTTTTGTTTCCGGGTTTGAGTCATATAACTTATGAGAGATCGTTTTGGCAAGGTAATCGTTTTCAGGGAGGTCAGTGGATAGGAAAAACAGGGGAACAGTTTTGAATATTTCAGGATGGAGATAATAAGCCGTAACCCATACATCGTGCCCCGACACTTTGATGATGAATTTTATGCCGGTTTCTTCCAGGAAGCCATATTGTTTTTCTTCAAACAAAACATCCATTGTCTGGTCCTGCTTACGTACCTGGTCATAATAACCATATTTCCACAGAATGCTGATGCCAACCATATTTTGGTGCAACTGAAACGCACTGCGCATATGCGATCCGGCCAGAAACCCCAGTCCTCCTGCATAGGTTTTCAATGGTTGATGAATTCCGAATTCCATGGAAAAATAAGCTACTTTTTTTTGAAAAGCGGGATCGAATGTATAAGGATGGCTGAATGAAAAACCCATAGCTATATTTCTTATCAGTATACAACTATAGTTGTATCCACATTTTTTGCCGTTTTTTTTGTTTTGGGTACATGTAAACATAAAACTCCTGAGCGGTATTCGGCACTCGCAAAACCGGGATCAGCGTTTTTAGGCAAATGAATTTTCCGGTTGAAACCTTCATATTTAAATTCATTTGACTTCTGCTCTTCCTGCTCAGGAGAATCATAATTTTTTCGTGCAGCAAAAATGGATAGTGCATGCTTACAGGCATGAACCAGAATTTGTTCTCTTGTCATGCCTGGTATCAATAATTCAATCCTAAACTCTTCCGGTAGTTCGGAAATATTTACTACCGGGTGAGAAATATATTTTTTCCCTGCCTGCTTCAATTCTGCTATCATTTGTTCTTCGCTCAGGAGCGGAACATACTCACCCGGATAAATGGTGCAATGTTCATTGTGGATTTTTTGTTTCATATAATTACACACGCAAATTATAGCAGGCCTGCTCTTTGGCCTATGACGAGAATAAGTTTGTTGGCTGATGTTAATCATAGTATAAAGCCTATCAGGATTTGCCAGATCTGCAAGGCAAATAAACTGGGTCAATGAATAATAATTGTGAATGCCGGATGATATCAGGCACATTCATGATCCAATTCAAACAGAAAAATGGTTATAATAATAATTAGAACATGGAGGGAGTCAAGACTTTGGCAATAATAGAGAAATAAGACTCCGGCTTCTAATTTCCTTATTGGAAATAGGATAGATGTAAGTATTTAATAACACCAGATTTACAAAAAAAAGGTTAAATTTAAATCATATAATTACAGATTGCCATGAGTGCACAAAGATGGACTGCATTTGAGTCTTTATTCCTTAATGCAACTGTGGGGATTATTATGGTCGATACTAAGGGGATCATTCATCTTGCAAATCCCTATGCAGAAAATCTTTTCAGATACGGTAAAGAAGAATTGAACGGAAAGCCACTTGGCCAGCTTCTTCCGGAGCACTTGCAGGAAAAGCATACGGATTATCTTACTCGGTTTTTTACAAATCCTCGGGCCCGTTCTATGGGCGCGGGTCTTGAATTATTTGCCTGTAAAAAGGACGGCGAGCTGTTTCCTGTGGAGATCAGCCTGAGTTATTTCCATGATGAAGAAAAAATAATTGCTGTTGCATTTATATCAGATATTACCAAAGAAAGGGAGGCGGGGGAGAAGTTTTTTAAGATTTTTCATGCCAGTCCTGCGGCCATAACATTTTCTGAACTGGAGACCGGAAAGATTATAGATGTTAATGAAAGTTTTTGTCGTATCGTCGGATTTACAACAGAAGAATTAATCGGAAAGACTTCTGCCGAAATGAAATTGTTTGCGGATTCGAAAGAACTGGAAAAGATGGTGCAAATCATTTCTGCCAATAAAAAAATAAGCGCTCATAAAATTGCCTTAAATACGAAAGACCATTTGATCGCCTGGATTTCGCTTTCTGCTGAAACAGTTCAAATCAATGGGAAAAAATTTCTGATAACTACCTATATCGATATTACCGAAAAAAAATTGGTGGAAGAAAACCTGAGGCAGCGTGAAGAAGGGTACAGGCTCATTTTTAATGGAATTGGGGAAGCATTTGTATTGCAGGAAATAATAAGGAATAAGAGAGGAGAAATTATTGATCTTCGTTTCCTGGAAATTAATCCTGCAACTGAAACCTTTTTTGGTAAAACTCGCGATCAGATCGTTGGTCATCTGCGCACTGAATTGCTTGGGCCCCTGTCGAATGAATTGAAGAATATCATTGATCGTGTTGAAACTACCGGGGAAACTGAAACAGGAAGGGACTATATGCCTTTAGTGGACAGATGGTTTGATCGTTCCTTTTATTCACCGGCAAAGGGACAGTTGGTGACAATAAATAAAGATATAACTGAGAATGTGCATGAGGAACAGATGATGGCCTTCCTTGCAAAAGCAGAAGATCGGTTATGGAAGATGGATACGATGAAGGATGGATTGAAAGAAATCCTTTCCACTTCCATAAAGCTAATGGACGCAGACTTTGGAGATATTCAGCTATTCGATCCGAAAACCAAAAAGTTGCACATCGTTGCGGAAAAGGGGTTTGGGAAAGAATTTCTTGATTTTTTTAAAGAAGTATCTGCAGATGATGATTCTGCATGTGGCAGGGCATTCAGAGAGCGTTGTCAAATCGTAATTGAAGATATTCACAATGAACCTTCATTCAAACCTTTTCTGGACATTGCCGAAAAAACGGGATTCCGTTCAGTTCAATCAACTCCTCTTTATGAAAATAATGATGAACCTATCGGAATGATATCAACGCATTTCAGGAACGCCAGGAAATTTAATCCGCTTGGCCTTTCCCATATGGAGCTTTATGCCCGCAAGGCCGAGAGTTTTATTGCGCGGTTAAAGAATTATGAAACTTTGCGGCAAATGAACCTGGAACTGGAAGATAAAATAAAGGAACGTACAAAAGAACTTATTGCATCCTTAGAGCACGAAAAAGAATTGAATGAATCAAAGTCAAAATTTGTTTCTTTTGTTTCTCATGAATTTCGTACTCCTTTAAGTGTTATTCTTTCCAGCATTTATTTTGTCGATAAATACCTGGAACCGCACCAGGAAAGCAAAAGACAAAAACATATAGAACGGATAAAAGATTCTGTAAAAAACCTGACAATACTTTTGGAAGATTTTCTTTCAATTGAAAAATTAGAACTGGGAAAGATTGAAGCGCTAGTCGAGGAGTTTGATCTTAAGGATCTATGCGAGGAACTAACCGATGAGATGATAACTGTGTTGAAAAAAGGTCAGCGGATCCGGCTGCGGTACTACGGAGAACCATTAGTAAAACAGGATAAGAAAATTCTGAGAAATATCCTGCTGAACCTTTTATCGAACGCTGCAAAATATTCTCCGGAAAATAAAGAGTCAAATTTTTCCTGTGATTCAAGGCAGGAAAGAGTTGTGATTAAGGTGGAAGACAAAGGCATTGGTATACCTGAAACTGAGCAAAACAATATTTTCAGCAAATTTTACAGGGCTACTAATACGGCCGGGGTGCAGGGAACAGGCCTGGGTCTGAACATCGTAAAGAAATATGTTGAATTGATCGAAGGGGAAATCGGCTTTACCAGCATTCAAAATGAAGGAACAACTTTCATACTTGAATTTCCTAAAAAATAAATTATACGTATTATTCTCCGGGCTTTGTACTGCAAACGGTCTTTCCGTGACAGAGATATTTGGGCATGCATTTTTCTGAAAGTCGAATCATCACAGATGTACCAGTTTCTGAATATTTTCTTCTTTGTTTTCCATACTTTTTTTACGTTGTTTAATATAACAGGATGGATCTTTCCTGCGACAAGAAAGTGGAATTTACTTACGCTTCTGTTGACAGCTTTTTCATGGTTTGTGTTAGGCATCTGGTATGGATGGGGTTATTGTTTTTGCACGCAATGGCATTGGGAAGTGAGAAAACATTTGGGATACCACGATCAAACATCATCTTATATTCATTTCCTGTTGCTGAAACTTACCGGCATTTATTTTAATCCTGCTCTTGTTGAAAACAGCACATTGATCGCCTTCATTGTGAGTCTTTTTATGAGCCTCTGGCTTAATGCAAAAGACCGCCGGAAAAATAAAAATCATGTTCAAAGCCAAAAATATTCTGGCACCCGAATCAATTAAACTTATTCTTTTCCGCAGCTTTCTTGGTATGCATTAAGCATTTTATAACAGTTTCAATTTTAATAGTCAGTCAGGACGCTGGCAAAAATCCAAATTGACCTCTGTCAGTTTTTTGTTTGATACCTGTCATTTTAAAAAACTTGGAATTTCTTCATATTTATAAAAAATAGGGGGCATATAATATGTTCTTTAGTAAGATTTCCGGAAAAAGAAAATTGCAAGAGGCATTTATCAATATAATTGCAAAAGCTGGATTGCATTTTATCGGAGTACTCAGGAAAGATACATTGGAAATTGTCTTTGTGAATGAACCGGGTGTCGGGTTATTCGGTTATAAAAGTACTTCTGAATTAATTAGCAAATTTGGACCCGAACTAAGAAAAAAAGAAATAAGCGATCTTGAAATCCTGAAAGTAAACGAGATTATTCATGCAAAAGGATATTACTCCGACGAAGCGGAATATGTAAGCAAAGATGGAATTATTTTTTGGGGATCACTTCAGCTTAATCCGTTTTCGGAAAATGGAACCGATTATTTGCTGGCACAACTGGAGAAAATTGACAGGGTTAAGAATGCAGAAAGGACATTATTTGGTGAGAAGGATCGTTTTGGTGTGTTAATGGATTGTGCATCTATAGGAGTTATTATTGTAGACCGGAATGAAGAAATCGTGATCGCGAACCCATCTGCACTGAAAATGTTCGGTTATGAAAACGGAGAACTGGTTTCAAAGAAACTGGGAACACTTATACCCGATAAATTCCAGGGTAAGCATATGGAATATCATCGTGCATTCTTCACGAATCCGGAAAACAGGCCTATGGGAACGGGGGGCGATTTGTTTGCAAAACGAAAAGACGGGACAGAGTTCCCTGTTGAAATAAGCCTTGGAACTTATTCAATCGAAAATGAAATGTTCGCAATTGCGTTTGTGTCTGATATTACTCTCAGGAAAAAAGCACAGGAGCAGATAATCAATTTAAATAAAGAGTTGGAGCAGAAAGTAAAACAAAGAACAGACGAACTTGCTTTAACGATAGAAAAACTTGAAAGCCAGGTAAAGGAAACAGAGGAAACTGAAGCAGCAGCCAGGGAGTCTCTCGATAAGGAAAGACAATTGAATGAATTGAAATCCAGGTTTGTTACTATGGCATCACATGAGTTCAGAACGCCATTAAGCACGGTATTATCGTCTACTTATTTATTGCAAAAGTATATAACCGCCGAAGATCAACCCAAAAGAGAAAAACATATAGCCAGGATTATTTCGTCCGTAAATCTGTTAACGGATATCCTGAATGATTTTCTAAATGTCGGGAAAATTGATGAAGGTAAAATTGAGCCGAAATATTCGTATATTAGAATATTGGGTTGCGTTAATGCATTGATCAATGAAGTTTTGGCTGTCCGAAAAGAAGGGCAACAAATCATTTATAAGCATGAGGGCAGCGACGTGGTTTGGTTTGACGCCGCCTTATTGAAGCACATTTTAATGAATCTCTTGTCGAATGCAATTAAATTTTCAGTAGAAGATTCGGAAATTCTTATTGAAACGACACACCAGGATTCATTATTTACATTACGTGTAAAAGACCATGGCATAGGAATTTCAAAAAAAGACCAGGAACATTTATTCGAACGTTTTTACAGAGCTTCGAATGTAAACAATATTCAAGGCACCGGATTGGGACTGCATATTGTTTTAAAATATACAGAACTATTAAAGGGCCATATTCATTGTAACAGCGATTTAGGAAAAGGCACAGAGTTTATATTAAGTTTTAAACTTGATCACGAACATGAAAAAAATTCTGATCATCGAAGACAATGAAATCCTTCTTGAAAATATTGCTGAAATACTGAAATTATCAGATTATGATGTTGTTCTCGCCAAAAATGGGAGAGAGGGGATTGAAATGGCCACAGCGGAAAAACCAGATATGATTATTTGCGATATTATGATACCAGAGATGGATGGATATGAGGTACTGGCTTTTTTGAATAATAAAATTGATACAAGGGATATTCCTTTTATTTTTCTCACTGCAAAATCAGAAAAAAACGATTTTAAAAAAGGGCTGGAGTTAGGAGCAGATTTTTATCTTACCAAACCTTTTGACGGGGCCACGCTTTTGACTGCGGTAGAAAGCGTTTTAAAAATATAAA
>Ga0335085_10008062_pt1 | contig 16159 bp, 18 predicted proteins | sample Lox_Sample_45_FD_206712 | JGI IMG/M metagenome (GOLD analysis project Ga0335085, IMG submission 206712) | Soil microbial communities from Loxahatchee National Wildlife Refuge, Florida, United States - Lox_Sample_4.5 | ecosystem: Environmental > Terrestrial > Soil > Wetlands | place: USA...
GGCGGGGTGTGAGGCCGGCCGGCCGGCCGGGTGGGTTGGGGCCGAGGCCGACTGGCTGGACTGCGAACTGCCCGGGCGGGGCACCGCTGCGCAGTAGGCGGCGATCTTGGCCGCGCCGCCGGCTGCTGCCGCCAGGTTGCGGAACGCTATCGCCTTGCGGGATGCCGTGCCATGCGCCTTCGCGTGGGCGTAGGCGGTGCACAGCCCGGACGCCGCCGGGCCGGTGGCGTCCGGGCCGACGGCATCCGTGCGAGCCGGGGTGGCCTGCGGGGTGCCAGGACGGTGGCTGGGCTGCGGCGACGGTGCGCCGATCACGCCGTGCGCGAACTGCTGGGCGGGCGCGGGCAGGGTGCTGGTGTAGGCGGCTGCGGCGACGCCGCCCAGGGCAGCGACTGCGGCGGCGGCCGCGACGGCGGCGGCCTTAGCGGTAAGAAGCGAGGTGAGCAAGCGGGGCCTCCGGCGTGCGGATCGACGGGCATGGACTGGCATGCCGCCCCGATGGCGGAATTCGGCCAGGGCTCCCGCGTGCCCGTCCAGTTCGCCGTCCTGCGGCGCCGCGTTGAGCGCGGCGAGAAGCGCGGCTGCCGGCTGCAGCCCGGCACACGCTTCGTCCGTGATCAGGTCACCTGTGATCAGCGCGTCTAGCGCCTCGTCCGGCAGTTCCGGCACGTCGGCTCGCTGTGACCCGGGAATGTTCGGCATGTCAGCATCCGAAACGTCCCAGCCGCTCATCGCGTTACACCCGCCTCGGTCATCATCTGGGCCAGCCGCCGCAGCCCCCGGTGGACAGCCACCCGCACCGCACCCGGGCTCCGTCCCACTAGTTGCGCTACCGCCTCGGTGTCCAGCCCGGCCACCACCCGCAACATGATCACTTCCGCCTGCAGCGGCGGAAGCGACGCAACCGCGGCGATCGCCGCCCGGGTGGCCAGGTTTTCCAGCACCTGGTCGGCCGTGTCCGCCACCTCAGCCCAGTGACCTTCCTCCACCTCGGCGGCCGGCGACTCGGGTCGCCGCGACCGGCGCCTGCCCTCGTCCACCGCCCGCCGCCGGGCGGTGGTGAAAAGCCATGCGCGCCAGGCATTCTCGCCCCCGCGGAAGCGATCTAGGCCCCGGACCACCGTGACCCAGGTCTCCGCCGTGACGTCCTCGGCGGACTCGGGGGCGATCACCTTGAGGTAGCGCAGGAGAGCCGGGTTGCCATCCCGCCAGAGGACCGTAAATGCGCCCTCATCCCCCTGCTGCGCCGCCGTCAGGAAGGCTGGAAAGTCCTCACCGATCACAGCTTGAGATTGGCATCTGAAGCGGGCGCCCGTAGCGGAATCACCGTTTCCACCCCGGACTGACCTGTGCAGGCCGCGTTTCTGAACGGCAGCGACAGCTACGGCGAGTAGCGCGGATGCCTCCCGCAGGGTCCGGGCCGCTGTCCACCATGATCATGTCAGCATGCGCCGCTAGCGCCGGCGCTCGATGCCCTCCGGCCGGTGTGTGGCGCGACAGCGTTAGGAGCCGGCCGAGAACCTCGTGGGCGCCCTCGCGACCCGAACGTCCTCGCCGTCAGCGGCCAGATCGGCAGGGAGGCGCTGGGCCAAGACGCCCTGAAGCTACGTTTCGTAGGCAGCGCCGTTCTGCAGGTGATGGTTGTAGCTGCAGATGGCGCGTGACAGGTGGCGGATCGTGTAACGACACCGGGGGCAGATTGCATTCTGCACTGACGGGGTGGCCCATGACCGTGCGGGGGATCGTCGTGCGGTCGGCTTTGGTGAACGTAACGGCTGCTCGGCCTCTGGCGTTTTTACCCGTGTGGCCAATGTTCCTGCAACACCGGAGGCGCTGCGCGAGCACTGTTCGATGGCGTGCGAGTCTGACCATCCTTGCCGGGGTGGTGCTGGTAGCGGCGGAAGGGAGAGCGTCATGAGAAAGCCTTTGAATTTGCTGCTGGTACTGGGATCAGCGGCTGCCCTGGTGATGGTCGGCGGCCCGCTGGCAGCCCAGGCCGTCGCGGACGGCTCGGTGAACGTCACCCGCGCCAGTCCAACGTTCCCGTTCTCGCAGAACAAGCAGAACGAGCCGGCCGTTTCTATCGACGCCAACAACAACAAAATCGTGGTGGCAGGCTCGAACGACGAGATCGACGAGCAGGCGTGCAGCAGCCAGTTCCCCGCCAGCCCGTGTCCTTTCACCCCGGGCGTCGGTGTCTCGGGCGTGTACTTCTCCTTCGACTCGGGCAAGTCGTGGACCCAGCCGACGTACACGGGCTACACCGCGCGCGGGTGCACGGCTGATTTCACCACCCCGGTGTCCGCATGCGCGCAGACCGAAGGCCCGATCGGCACGCTGCCCTGGTACGAAGAGAGCGGGCTGGTGTCAGACGGCGATCCGGGTGTCGCGTTCGGGCCTGCCCCCGGGCCCCACGGCTTCAGCTGGAGCAACGGCGACCGGCTCTACTACTCCAACCTGGCCTCGAACTTCCCGGCGGGCGGCAGCTTCAAGGGATTCGAGGCCATCGCCGTCTCCCGCATGGACGACCCCACCGCGAGCAGCATCCTCGACAAGAATTCATGGATGAAGCCCGTAGTGATCTCCAGGCAGTCGAACACCACCTTCTCCGACAAATCGCAGGTCTGGGCCGACAACGCCGCCTCCAGTCCGTTCTTCGGCAACGTGTACGTCTGCTGGGCGATGTTCCAGGGCCAGGAGAAGGGCAACGCCGCCCCGGCCGCACTCCAGGTGGCCGTCTCCCGCGACGGCGGCGCCACCTGGACGCAGCACCAGATCTCGGCCGCCGCCAACAACGGCCAGCGCAACCCCCCCGACGGCTGCACCATCCGCACCGACAGCCTGGGCAACGCCTACGTCTTCGGCGTCGGAACCGTGCAATCGGCCGGCGGGCAGTCCTTTGAGCTGATGTCAGTGTCCCACAACGGTGGCGGGACCTGGTCGGCCCAGAAGCCGGTCGTCGGCCCAGTGCATCAGCCGGGGACCTTCGACCCCGTCCAGGGCCGCCCCACGATCGACGGGGTCGCCGGAGCTCGCAGCGACCTGGCCCCGGCACCCAGCGTCGACATCGCCAACGGCGCCCCGACGGGCAACGGCGCGACCAACCATATGGTGATGAGCTTCGTCAGCAGCCAGGCGACCGGCGACGAGAACCCCCACGTCGACTTCACCGAGTCGAGCGATCACGGCGTCAGCTGGGCAACTCCCCAGCCGATCGAGACCACCGGGGACCGCGGCTTTTACACCGCGCCCGCCATCTCACCAGACGGCAGCACCGTCTACGTCGTGTACAACGCCTTCACCACGCCATACCAGACAAATACGAGCAGCCCACGCAACCTAGTGGGCGTGGTCAAGAAGGGAACGGTAACTTCCGGCGTGACGGGATCGTGGTCGACCCTCAACCGAGGCGCCACCGGCGACGCCCGCGGCTCTTCCGCCAACGCCCTGAGTTCCGAGTTCCTGGGTGACTACGTGTACGCAGCCGCCACCAACATCTTCGGCGTCGCGGTGTGGAACGACACCCGCAAGGCCCAGGACTGCCACGCGGTCGACACCTACCGCGAGAACCTAGTGCAAGGGATCACGCCGAACCCGGCGCCAGATCCGCCCACCTCTTGCCCGGCTAACTCCACGTTCGGCAACTCGGACATCTACTCGTTCTCGAACGCGCCCTGACACCTGGTGACCAAGGCAAAGGGCCGCCGTCGGCCGATGGCCGCCGGCGGCCCTTTGCCTTCCCGGCGGCAGATGCGCAGCAGGCCCTTGGCGGCGTGACTGCTGACTGCGCCGGGGCCCGGTGAGGATCCAACGCCGTCCCTGCCCGGCCGCCATGATGTAACTCAACGCAGTCCGTCGCCGCTTTTCTTATCGAGATGGATGATCTGGCCAGCCGCAGCGGCGGGCCGAGGACACTATGTGGCCAACCGGGACGGCCAGGACCACCAACCTTGCATGGGAGGCGGCGTGGACTCCTTTCACATGGAATCCATCACCGCGGGCGGTGACTGCGCCGTGCTGCGGATCGACGGCGACATCGACGCGTACGCCGCCCCGCAACTCCGCGACCGGGTGACCGATCTGGCTAGTCACGGCACTGTACACATCATCGCGGACCTGCGCGGAACCAGTTTCCTGGACTCGGCCGGCCTGGGCGCGCTGGTGGGCAGCCGCAAGGAGCTCCGTACCCGCGGCGGGTCACTCACCCTGGTCGCCGGCAGCGGCCCGATCCTGCAGATTATCCGGATGACCGGGCTCGGTGGCGTCTTCGCGGTGCACTCCTGCATGCCGGAGGCCATCGCCGCCGATCAGCACTGGCAAGCGGCCGTCATAGGTGAGGGCGTCAGCATCGAGGAATGGTGCCGCGCACACCGATTGCTGTGAAGCCGCTATCCCGGCCGGGCATCTCTTCGCCTGACAGGCCTCGGCTGCCCTGCAGCCCGCGGGCCGACCGCACGTGCCGGTTACCGCGGAGTCTTGGACGCCACGCATGAGCAGGATCGCGGACGTGCCGGACGGGGGCTGGCGGGCTGTTCCGCGTGGCGGGAATGGCGGGGCGTGGCGGGCTGCGGAAACGCGGCCCGGCGGGCCGTTTCCTCCTTGTCGCGCCATGTATCAGGGTGTGTCACCGTGGGTCGATGCGCGGCAGTGGTTACGGACATATGTGGCATTTCAGGAGCCGAACAGGTCGCGATCGAGGACGGTGGTGAGCCATTGCTGCCAGTCGGCCGGGCTCCAGCCGAGGTGCCGGGCCAGGAGCTGGTAGCAGTGGCTGTTGACCATTGCGAAGAAGGTGGCTGCCGCGTGGTCGCGGTCGCAGCCTGCCCGCAGTGAGTCCTGGCCGATGATCAGGTCGACCAGGGCCTGCTGGGTGTTGTAGCGGCGCTGGTCGTCTTCTCGCAGCAACTGCCGGACGGTGGGATCGGCGGCCGCGGCGTCGCGCATCACTTCCTTGATCGGGGCGGTGCGCGCTGCCACGTGCGCTGTGTGCTCGATGACCAGGGCGAGTCGTTGCCGCGGGTCGGGGTGCTGGCTGGCCTCCTTGACCCAGTCACGGTCGAGCAGTGCGGCTGACCGGGCGTCACCGGCGATGGCCTGGTCGAGGATCCGGGCGAGGATTGCCTGCTTGGTCCCGAACGCCTGGTAGACAGTCGCGGGCGCGACGGCGGCGTCTCGCGCGATCGCCTCGATGGTGGTCGCGACGTATCCGCGTTCCAGGAACAGGTGCAAGGCGGCGTCCACCACGCGCTGCCGCTTGTGCCGGGCACGTTCCTCCCGGCGGCGTCCGGCGTCGGTCTTGCCCTTGACTGGCTCACCCATAGATGTCAGAGTAGCACTCTATAAAGTTCAGCTCTACAGACGATGACCCGCGGCAGCGCCGCCGGCCAGGAGGGGAGCACCATGGCAGCCGACCCGGTGTGCACCGACCCGGACAAGTACCAGGTCATCTTCGAGAACGACCGCGTGCGGGTGCTCGAATACCGCGACCTGCCCGGCGGCAAGACCCTCCCGCACCAGCATCCCGATAGCGTGATGGTTACGCTGTCGGCTTTCCGGCGCCGGCTGCACGCCCGCCAGGGCGCGCGGGATGTCGTCATGGAACCGGGCCGCGCCCACTGGCTGCCAGCCCAGACCCACTCAGGCGAGAACACCGGCATCACACCCACGCACGTCCTGTTCGTCGAACTCAAGGACGGCCGGACTACCGGGCGGGCTGACCGCGGCGGTACCAGCCCAGCGGAGACGTCCCGCCGGCCCCACCCCGCCATCGGCCCTTCCTAGCAACTCTGCGGCGTTCTTAGGCATCCATCCCGGGGAGGGGACGCGCAGATGGTGGTCTCCCGCGACCACGTGACCGGGCCGTGGCGTCACCACCGGATCGTCGGCGCCGGGCATTGGATCCCGCTTGCCGTGCCCGACGAGCTGGGCAAACTGATGATCGACCACCTGCGGGGGTGCCTGCCATGACCTCCGGCACCCTGCCGCACGCCGACCTGCTCGCCCGGGTCCTCGACCCGGCTGGCCCGGAGATGCTGGCCGCCGCCATGGCGGCTGGCCAGGTTCCATGATCCCGAAGGTTCGGGGTCGGCGCGGACGGTGCCCGCGCGGCTACTCGTCAACGGCCCGGTCGAGTCGCTGACGTTGAGCTTGGCAGGGGCAGCCGCCGCCGGCGGGCCGGCAGGTACCCGGCCCGTTCGGACTCATCGAAGGACTATTTTCCCGAACGGACCGGGTATCACGCAGCGCGCGCCGGCAACCCGCCCTTCCCGGCCGGGGCCCGGCAGCCCTCAGCGCGGGATCGGTGGCAGCTGGACCGCTTCCCGGTGGCGTCAGAGGCGCCGGCATGCGCTACCTCCTAGCGAATCGAATCCGGTCGCGGCTGCACGGGTAATTTACGGGAGCATCGGGTCCGAGGCTGCCGGTATGCCCGTACCAGGAGATCACCGCGGACACGAGCCTTATCCGGATCCGGATCAAGCGCTGGCGATGAGTTCTCGCCTCGTCGCGCGTCCTAACCCTCGTTCCTGCCTCCGCGATAGGGAAAGCGGACCGCTACCTGAGACCTAGGAAAGGACGCTACGATGCCAGAACTCCTCATCGACTTCATCACTTCACTCGATGGGTACGCGGCCGCCGAAGGCTGGCCGGGCTGGTGGGGGCTCGAAGGACCCGAGTACCTCGGGTGGCTGGGAGATCAGCCGGAAGCGGACTACACGGTCCTGATGGGTGCAACCACTTACCGCCTCATGTCGGGTTTCGCCGCCGCAGGCGAGCCAGGCACCGATGCCCTGGCGGGCATGTCGAAGGTCGTCTTCTCGACCACGCTGAGCGAGCCTCTGTCCTGGGCGAACACGCAGCTGGTGGCTCAAGATCCCGTTGCGGCCGTACGGGAGATGAAGGACGAGGCCGCCACGGCGATGCGCACCATAGGCAGCCTCACCTTGTGCCGCTCTCTGCTGAAGGCCGGCCTCGTGGACCGCTTCCGCGTGGTTGTCTTTCCCGTTATCACCGGAAGCAGCGGCCGGGAACGGATCTACGACGGCTATCCCGATGTTGCGCTGGACATGATCAGCAGCCGTACCTTCGATGGTCGCATCCAGCTGCTCGAGTACGCCCCGACGGTTCTGGCCGGGCCGCCGGCGAAGCAGGCGAGTGCGGCCGCTCGCGCGGCGGGCAGTCCGTAGGTACCTGTCCGGCTGGCCGCGACTGTTATCCCGCCGGCCTTGACGTCGTAGACGTGGCCCGGGACCAGGACGTTCGACGGGATCGCGACCAGTTCGACGGGCGTGCCGTCCAGGCCTGGTGCGGCACGAGGCCGGCGACCGGGGTCCCGGCCTCGGAGATCACCACCCGCTCGCCGACTGCCCTGGTCTTCGTGCTGCGCCATGAGATAGCGGTCTTGCGCCGCACCGGCCGACGTCACTTTCACCACGGATAGGCGGCTACGTCCACGTGGGAATTTCCTGGATCGTAGTAGGAGATCAGCAGGCGGCTGCGGGTGCTGAGCTCCGGGTGCCCGATGAGGGCACGGCACAAGCCCTCCGCGCCGGGCTCGGTGCCATCACTGCACGGCACCCGGCCGGTAAGGATCCGCCGCCACGGGCCCGCTGGCGACCTGGCCCGCCAGGCCTGGAAGCCGCCCTCCAGGCTCGTCTGCTCGATCATCACCAGCCCTTTGCCGTCGGCCGCGAAATCGCCGACCCAGATACCGAGCGGCTGGCCGGCCGGTATCAGTGAGCCGGCCGCGGCTGGCCGCGGCGACCACCCGGCACCCGTCCAGTACTGGTAGGTGAACGGATTATTCCAGTAGGCCGGCGCGGCGACGGTCCGGGCCAGGAACACCTGGCCGCGGCCGCATCCCGCTGGCGGGGGATCGGCATGGCAGAAGCCGAACAGATAGAGGTAACCGTCTCGGGCCAGGATGGGCGAGCCGAGCACCTGCTGCTTGAGCAGCGGCAGCCCGGAACCGGTGCTGAACACCGTGGTAACGGGCCCCAGGAGGTTGCTCGCCGGATCGTACTCGGCCAGGCCGAAGCCCTCGGCCGTCGTCACGTCCCCGGTAACGCAGTATTCGTCGTAGGTGATGAGGAGCGTGCCGGCGGCGGCCGGCGGTGCGCGGGTGACCCCGGAGATCCACGCGGCCGGGTAGGCGCCGGGCCCTGTGCAGGGCAGCATGCCGCCGGGCCGCCGAAGGCCGCCCGGCGCGGGCAGGAATGGCTGCGGGGCGGCGGAGCTGGGCAGTGCCGGCCGAGTCGGCGGGGTCGGTATCTCACTCAGCCCTGCGGGCGCTCGGCCCGGCTGGTACGGTCCGTCGGCCGCCGTGCCCGTGCCGAGGATCAGGCGCTCGATCGTCTGGGCATGGGCGCTCATGACCACGGTGTCGCAGAAGAGCCAGATGCTCCGGCCCGGCCTGCCCGGCAGCGGGCTGCTGTAGCCGCAGTCCCGGCGGATCGTATCGCCGGTACTCCGTTCGTAATTCGACAGGACCGGCGACGAACCTGGAGGCGCCGCGCCGCAGGCCTTCACCGCGACGAGGCAGCCGACGATGACGCCGCTGGCTAGTACCAGGCGGCGCAGGCGGACGGCCCGCTGAGGCGATGGCACCGGCCCGGCCGGTCAGCCGGAGCCGTGGTGGTACAGCACCCGCGCCGGCGCCGGCCTGATGATGGTGGCGTTGTGCACCAGGACCACCGCAGCGCCGGTGGCGATGATGGCGCCGATCAGCACGGCGATCACGACACGCATGTCTACGGTCCTTCCTCGGGCAGGCCGCGCAGCGCGGCGGCACCGAACATCGGCTCGAACACCGCCGCATAGTCGGGTCCCCGGCGCAGATGCTGGCCGCCGTCGACGTTGATGACCTCCCCGGTGATCCAGGCCGACTCCGGCCCCGCCAGGAACCGGGCCGCCTCGGCGACGTCGGCCGGGGCGCCGAACCACCGGTGGACGGTGGTGGCGGCGATAGACGAGATCGCCACGAACGACCCTCCGCCCACGCGCGCCATCTCCCGAGCGGCATATTTGAGCGTCAGCATGGTCCGGTCGCGTTGAGGTCGAGGGTGGCCCGCCAGCCGGCGGTATTGAGCCTGGCCACGGGGCCGATCGAGGCGGAGCCTCGCGCACTGGCAATGACGATTCGCAGCGGACCGATGGCGGCGGCAGCGGCGAGAGCATCGGCGACCTCCTCCTCTTCGGTGACATCGGCGATCGCGTAACGCAGCCCGTAGGCACCGGCGCTTTCCTTGAGGCACTGCTCCGCAGTCCCGCAGATGGTCACCACGGCGCCGTCCGCGGCCAGGCGCCGGGCGCACGCCAGCCCGAGCGCGCTGTCGCCGCCGGTGACAAGCGCAGCCGTCTCCGCGAGGGATCCGCATTCGCTGAAAGAGGCCATCTGCTCTCCTCGCTGGCGACGCTTCCTAAGGAACCTTTAACTCCCCCGGAAGCCGGATGTCAAAAGTACAATTATGTTTTTTTGTCGTCCCCCCGGGGCTAGGTGGCGCGCAGCAGTTCGGGCAGCAGGGTCTCCAGCTCCTGGCGAGTCGGCTGCCCGTGGCGCAGCCATCCGCGGCCCATCGTCTCCACCATGGCGATCCATCCGCGCAGCACGGACTTCAGCACCGGGGAGTCGCCCGGCGGGTCCAGGGCGGCCAGGATCAGCCTCAGCACACGGTCGCTGCTGCGGCGCGTCGGTCAACGGCGATACCCAGGCCCGCCAGGATGGCATCGGGGTGGTGTTCTGGCCGATCGGCACCCGGCAGGGCACCTATCAGGTTTACGACACCAATACCGAACGGGCCTGGCCCGCCGCCTACAGCGGCACCGCGTACGTCCAGGGCCTGCTCACCTACCGGTTCACTCAGCGCATCCCGGTCACGGTGGTCCAGCAACTGCCCGGCGTGCCGACGTCGCTGCTCGGGCTGCGCGGTCCCTCCCGCACTGTCGTGGCGAACCGCACGTTCCAGGCCAGCAATACGTTCTGGGTCGACCCGCGGACCGGCGTCCCGGTCAACGCGGAGGAACGCATCCTCTCCGTCCTGCGCGCTCCCGGCGGGCAGGACCGTCTGATGGTGGCGAACGCCGGCCTCACGATGACGCCGGCCAGCCAGCACGCGCTCGCCGCGGTCGCCAGGCAGAACGCCGCCGCCATCACCGCTGTCCGGCAGGAAGGCCCGATCGGCGGCCTTCTCCTCGGCCTTCTCCTCCTCCTGGCGGGCACGGTCCCCTGAGGCGGCCGCGGTGGGGACGCCGGGAGGGCCGCTCCGGCCCCCGCGCAGCGGGGACGTACGCTCAGTGAACCACTCCGAGCGCGGCCCGGCCGGCTAGCCCGAGGCCGACACAAAGAACCAGCGCGGCGGTACCGGTCGGCGCCAGCGCCGCGAGCCGGGCCAGTGTCCGGCGTGGACGCGAAGCCCAGCGATCCCGGATGCGGACCAGCACCAGCCCCGCCGCGGTCAGCATGGCGGCCATCCCGGCTCCGTATGCGAGCACGAGCAGCACGCCGAAGGCGGTGCGCCCGAGACCGACCGCGCCCAGCAGCACGATGAGAGCGGAAGGACTCGGCACCAGCCCGCCGGCGATACCCATCCCGACCAGGCTGAGCCGTCCCGCTTGGCGGGGTGGATGAGGGTGCGGGTGCCCGTGATGGTCATGGGGGTGCTCGTGCGAGTGCCCGTGATGATCGTGCGAGTGCCCGTGGTCGTGGTGGTGCACCGGGGTACGGCGGCGGAGGACCCCGGCGAGCATGGCCACGCCGACGGAAGTGACCAGGATTCCGCTGGCGATGCCGAGCCACGAGAGCACGACCTCGCCGGCGAGGCCCGCGGTAGCGGTCAGCAGCAGGCCCAGGACGAGTACGCCTCCGGTGTGGGTGAGCGTCACGATCGCGCCGACGGTGACCGCGTCGCGCCGGCGCCCGCGGCGGCCAGCGATGTACGCGGCCATCACCGTCTTTCCGTGCCCGGGCAGGGCAGCGTGCGCGGCGCCGAGCGTGAGCGCGAGAAGCACCGCGAGAGCGCCGACGAACGGGGTGAGATGCCCGCCGACCAGGCGCTCCAGCACCCGATCCGCTTGTGCGACCCAGCGGCTCACCGGATCGCCCCCGCTCACGTGGATGGCCGCGCCGGCGCCCGCCCCATCGCCCGGCTCGACCTGCAGCCGGGCCGAACGCTGATCGAGCGGCGAGCCGAGCAGGTCGGCCGGGTACGACCGCAACGAATTGGTGACCGAGTGCACCGGAACCGGCGAGTGCACGATGTGGATCCCATGCCCCGCGGCCGTGATCTCCCGCCAGCCGATCCGGTCGGCCCGGTACCCGTTGACGAGATCCGCCGTGGCCGGCCGGGTCAGGTCTGCGGCCGCCGTGAACGCGCACGATACCCGGCTGGTGTGCAGGCCGGCGCTACCGGGACGGTATGCGAAACCGGCCGGGCGCACCGACCACTGGACCCGGTGGCCGTCCACGCGCAGCGTCACCGCTCCAGCCATCGCGTGACACACCCGGGTGTTGTACGCCGTCGACTCGGGGGCACTGACCGTGCCGTCGCCGTTGGCGTCTACGGCCGGGCGCTCTTGGAGCGTCGGCAGTTCGGCAAGGTCAGCGATCGCGGTGACGGCGACCCGATCCGGGTACAGATCGAGCCCGATCGCCTGGTTCACCGAGAAGTTGCCGAGCGGGTGCGCGGGTTGCGCCGAGGCGGGCCGCGCCGGGAGCGCCAGGACGATGCCGATGACGCCCAGGGCGGCCAGCGCCAGGCTGACGAGCCTGCTCATCGTGGGCCGAGCCGGTGCAGGGCCGCCGCGGCTGCGGGCGCATCGAGCGGCGAGAAGCGGGGGTTCAGGGCCAGGGCCGCGCTCAGGTCGCGGCGCGCGTCGGCGTTCCGGCCGAGTGAGAGTTCGATCATGCCGAGGTGGAACAGGTACCCGGAGTTGTGCGTGCCGAGCGCGTTGGCCTTGCGGGCATAGGAGATCGCCTCGGCGTCGGCGCCGCTCCGGTGCAGCGCCCAGCCCAGCATGTCGGCGACGTCGGCGAAGTGCCGTCGAGACCACTCGCGCTTGGCCGCGAGCACCGCTTGCCCGGCATGGCCCTGGGCGATCGCGAGCTGCGCGGCACCCAGGTCGTCGGTCCCGCCGTTCGCGCTGAACAGCCGCAGCGCCGCCGCGGCGAGAGCGAGCTGCTGGCCGGCCCGGGCCGGCTGGCCGGCGGCGCGGAGCAGCGTCGCGTAGTCCATGAGGTACCCGGGCGACGGATAGCGCGCCGTGAGTTCCGCGTAGTCGGCTAGTGCCGCGGCGGTGCGTCCGCGGGCCGCGGCGACCCTGGCGTGACCGGCGAGCAGGGGGAGATAGGCCGGGTCGGCGGCTTGCCCGGCGGTGTACTCGGTCTCGGCATCGTCGAGCCGGCCGGCGCGCCAGGCGAGCTCACCGAGCTGGTAACGGCAGAACGCGATGTCCGCCGGGTCTACCGCGTCGACGAGCGCACGGCGCATGAGGGCCACCGCGTCGCCCACGCGGCCCTGCTGCTCGAGGTCGTAGGAGGCGCGGGCGTAGGCGGCGAGGCCAGGGCGGAGGTCGAGCATGTGCTGGATGGCCTCCGTCGCTGCCGCGGGGTGGCCGAGCTGGGTTTGCGCGTCGGCGAGGACACCGTACGCGTCGGCCGAGTAGGGGTCCATGCGAAGGGCACGGTCGGCCAGATCCCGGGCGGTGGCGAACCCGTGGCGGGCGTTGGCGAGCGCGCCGAGCCCGACCAGGGCGGCCGGATTTCCCGTTGGCCGCAGCTGTAGTGAGCGTCGCAGCGCCCCCTCGGCCTTCGGATAATACGAGGGATCGGCGGTAACGCGGGCACGCTCGGTATATGCGGAGCCGAGCGCGGCCCAGGCGGGGTAGTCCCCCGGGACCGCGCTGAGGTGCTTCTGCGCCCGGGCGATGCTCGCCGCGAGCTGGTCGGCGGGGGCCTGCCCGGCGGGGAGACTGCTCGACGCCTGGGCGCCGCCGGGGTCCGGTGAGTCGCCATGGTGCAGCCCGAACACTGCGCCCACGCCGGTGAGCAGGATTGCTGTCAGTCCGATGATCAGGATCCGGAGCCGCATCGTGATGACCTCCCTTGACGGCCAGCCCGGGGGGCCACGGGCACCAAGGCCGGCGTGGCCCCCCGGGATCTTGCACTAGAGCTAGGCCGGCGACTTGTCCGGGCCGCTGGCGGCGGACGGTGGCAGCGGGCCCTGCGGCGGGCCCGCCGCGGCCGGCCGGCGCCGGCGCATCAGCCACCCGGCGATCAGCAGGGATGCCAGGGCGACGGCGACCGCTCCCAAGGTGGCGGTGATGACCGTATTCGTGGTGTCGTCGGGCGCGGAGTACGCGACCGGCGCGGTGCGGACGCTCCGCTCGGCCGGCGGGGCCGAACGCGGCGGCGCGGCGGCGGCGGCGGACGACTGGGAGAGGGTGCCAGCGCTCGTGCCGTTGTTCACCGCGCCCACGTTGGGCAGGGCGACGTACGGGAACGACGTGCCGAAGGCGTGGTCGTTCGCGTTGACGCCGTCCCCGGCGGCCAGCGCGCTGACCAGCTTGCCGGTCTGCGCCGCGCCCTCCAGCGCCTGCAGTTCGATATCGACCACGTCGTCGGTGAGCCGGCGGCCGTTCGGGAAGCCCTGCAGGTCACCGCCGAGCACGCCGAGCCGGTTTGGCTTCGCGGTGGGCTTGACCGACAGGTTCAGCCGCAGCATCTCCGACGGCCGGAAGGAACCCGGGTTGACGTCGGCGTTGTTGAGCTGGGAATTGAGGTCGGCCTTGATCGGTCCGCCGGCCTTGGTGGTGATGCCGGTCAGGAAGATCTCGACCAGGTCGTTGCGCGGGGTGGCCGGAGCCTTGACGCCGTAGATGCCCTGAATCAGCTTGGGCACCTCGGGATCCTTGACCCGGGCGACGACCGGGGCGACCGAGGCATCCTTGTCGGGTGGAAGAGCGTTGAAGGCGTCCTTCAAGCCGGACGGAACGACGACCTCGTTGACCAGCGGGTTGCCGAGGCGGGAAACCTGGACCCAGTCCTTGCTGGATGTGGTCGTCTGGCCGGTGATGCGAACCCGGGGCCGCTCGGCGGTGGACCAGATGCCGACGACCGGGTTGCGCTTCGCGTCCTCGTTCAGCGCCACGTCCTTGAACGGCACCTGGATCGCGATCGTGTTCACGTTGTAGCCGCCCAGCGTGTCCTGCCCGACCTCCTTTAGGTTGCCGCCGTACAGCAGGTCGAAGACGCGCAGGTCGAGGAAGAACGGATCGTCGGCCTGGCCAGCGAAGATCTTCCAGCCGCCCGGCAGCGTGGTGACGGCCTGGTCGCGCAGCTTCGCGTAGTCCGGCATGGATGCCGGCCCCACCCGGGACGGGGCGACCGGGGCGTTGCTCACCCGGGTCACGAACGGTCCGCCGTTGAAAGATGCCTGCAGGGTATAGGTCTGGCGGAACAGCAGGTTCTCGTCGTCGATCGAGGTGACCGGGCCGTTGTTGTACAGGAATGTGCTGCCACCGCGCTTGTCGACGTTATGGAACGTCCAGCGGTACACGACGTCCGGCCGGGCGTCCCCGTTGTTGTCGATGTTGATGTTGTAGACCGCGTCCGTCGCGAACGGATAGAAGTTCGGTCCGCCGTTCGGCTCCTCGAACGGGATGAAGTTCGCCACGAACGTGGCGTAGCCCGGGCGATCCGGGCTGGCGAACGCGTACACGTCCGTGTTGTCGACCGCGGGGTCGGCCGCGATGAGTGGCGCCTCGCGGTGGCTGGACGCACCCGCGCCGCTGGGCCCCAGGCCCGCCACCCCTGCGGCCAGGGCGAGCCCGAGCGCGGCGAGTGCCGTGCCCCGGCGCCGTGTTCTCGATGAGCGCATTGTTCCTCCGTCAGTGGGACTGTGCTGGCATGGGTTCGGCCTTGCTCCGCCGGCGGATGGGTGGCTGTGAGATTCCGCTCATTGACCCATCCGTGACGCCGATTGCTCCGAATGTCCCTGTTAATGACGGTTGCTTTTCGTGATCACCTGAGGTCAGGTGGCCGCGGCGGATGCTGACTCGCCGCGCGCAAAGCGGAGGTAACAGCCTGATACAGCCGCTACCCTTCATCCCGCCAGCCCCGCCTGTCTCATTGCCACCGCGCCCCCCCGGCCCACCACGCGGCGCTTCCTGGTGACCATGGAGACGCTCGGCTACGTAGGCAGGGACGGGCGGAACTACTTCCTGCGGCCGAAGGTTCTCGACCTGGGCTATGCCTACCTGTCCTCGATGTCCTTGTGGGATGTCGCCAAAGAGCAGATGGAGTTCGTGGTGCGGCAGGTGCGGGAGTCGAGTTCCGCCTCGGTCCTCGACGGGACCGACATCATCATCACCGCTCGCGTCCAGACCCAGCGGATCATGACCGTCCTGGTGGAGATCGGCACCCGGCTCCCCGCCCACGCCACGTCCATGGGCCGTGTCCTGCTGGCTGACCTGCCGCACGCCGCCCTTGACGACTACTTCGGCAAGGTGGTCCCCGAGCCGCTCACCCGGCGGAGCATTACCTCGGAGCAGGAATTGCGCGTCGTCCTCAAGACGGTCGCCAGCCAGGGCTGGTGCCTGCTGGACGAGGAACTGGAGGAAGGGGTGCGCTCACTGGCCGTGCCGCTGCACGACAAGCAGGGCGCCGTGATCGCGGCGATGAATGTGTGCGCACACGCCAGCCGCGTGTCTGCCGAGCGCATGCAGGAGGAGTTCCTCCCGCCCCTGCTGCAGGCCGCCGCCATGGTGGACCAGCACACCGTGAGCAAGGCCTGATCGTCCGCCGCGACGGCACATCCCTCAGCGGCCACGGAGTGCAAGCTCAGAGCAGCATCTCGATGAGCACGTGCATGCCTCGCAGCGAGGACGGGTCCCCGTTTCCGGCTGGCCGGCATTATAATGCGGCAACCCAGTCCTCGGCGCGCGGGGAGGTCATGGTGGCGGAGCTCGGGCTGGCCGATACCAACGGCATCCTGAATCAGTCATGGATCAAGCCGGCACGGACGAGCGCCGGCCTCGGCTGGGAACGGCTCTACGTATCCACGCAGGCGGAACGCCCGTACCGGGCGAGCTTCTGCTCGGCCAGGACGCATCAGCTGATCCTGCACCTGGACGGCCCGGTCACGGTGCGCCGGGGGCATGGCGGGCT
>Ga0335085_10008064_pt1 | contig 16155 bp, 10 predicted proteins | sample Lox_Sample_45_FD_206712 | JGI IMG/M metagenome (GOLD analysis project Ga0335085, IMG submission 206712) | Soil microbial communities from Loxahatchee National Wildlife Refuge, Florida, United States - Lox_Sample_4.5 | ecosystem: Environmental > Terrestrial > Soil > Wetlands | place: USA...
CAGAACAACCAACCCTGCCAAAAGCGCAGAGACCAGGCCGGCAGAAAGATGAACGCCGCCAACGCCATCAGAAACTGCGCCAGTCCTTCGAATGCTCTCCGGCTCAGGGAAGAGGGCCGCCCCATACTGTCATCATAATCCGGAGCAGGGATCGTCTAGAGGGGCCTTAGGAATGAAGGCAAAGCGGAAAGTGGCAGGACGCACACCAACATCGGCGCGTCGCGAAGGGCGATTCAGCAGAACGAATTCCAACAAATGCGGGGGACGGAGCGAAGCCCTAGGGGCGCTGGTGCGCGCCGCGCGCCAGACCCCGAACCACTTCCGACACTCGATCCATCGGGCGGCGAGGCGGTAACTCCTCCATCTCTACCGGCGGACGGCGCTCCACGGTTCCGAGGATCGGAGCTTCCTCCAGCCCGGGCACAGAGATGAAGTGCTGCTCCGCGCATAGAGAATCAATCAATCTCTTTTGCCGCTGACTCAGCACCTGTAGAGGCAGAATCTCGAAGTGGCGGAAAATCCAGATCAAGTACACCCGCTGCCTGAAAGATGGCCGAATGTAGCGCGGACCCAGTGGAGTCAGTACGCGCAACACCCCCCCCGATAACTTTTCGATCAACATGATTCCAACTATCCCGGTTGCAAAGTCTTGCTGCTTTCCCCGAACCAGAGCAATTCAGGGGCCAGCATTATGCACTATTTTCGATGCACATGTACAAAAAATTTTCAAGTCCATCTATAGGTTACAGCCGACGGCCCCAGACTGCGGCCGATTCGACCCGGCTTGCAGCCTTTTGCACACCAGAAAGGCCGCAACCCCTTATTCAACCCAGAATTTCCGGCAGCACCTGCATGTTCCGGATGTTCGCCGCCAGGCCGAAGCTCTTCCCCGCTTCCGGCTGCCCCACGCGCACGACGGTCGCCTGGCAACAAACCCACCGCTTCTCGCCTTCCGTCAGCTCTGGAGGCAGAATCAGCACAAATTCCAGTTCGCTCCCCAGTTCGATCTTCGAATCGGCGTACAGAAAAATTCCGCTGGTGCTCACGTCGCGGGTGTACCCGGTCAAGGCGCTCTCCTGCGGCGAGCGAATGGAGACCGGGACACGCGCGGTAATCCGGCGGCCGGAGCGGCGTTCAGGCTTGGGGGTGTTCATCCCAAGGCGAGAGTACCACGCCGGGAAATTGGCCAACGACACAAAAGTGCTATCCCTGTTGGAAGGTTCCACCCAAGCTTTCCCCCGATGGGTGCAAAGGGAAGAGCTTTCCCATCGGCGGACAAAATCGGCGCAGTTTGCCCATTTTCGTTCCCCGCATGGCGCTCCCCACCGGACCCGCCCCGCCAAAAGAAAAGGGCCGCTTCCAGGAGGAAGCAGCCCGCTTCGATTCGCTCCAGACGGCTAGAAGCTGATTTTGGCCGCGAATTGCACTCCGCGCGGCCCTCCGCCGCCCAGGTAAGGATTGCCAATGGCCACATCGCCGGTGGCCGTGACCTGGTAATAGTTGGGCACGCCGTTAAACACATATCCCCCGGTAAGGTAGTTGGGAGCTCCGATGTCGGCGATGAAATTCGGCATGGAAGGATTGGCAAAGTTGGGATGGTTGAACAGGTTGAAGAACTCCGCCCGCAGATTCAGCGTCACCCGCTCCGACAAGGCGGTGTTCTTGAAGATCGAGAAGTTGATCTCCTTGAAACTGGGCCCGATCAGCGAGTTGCGTCCGAGATTGCCGAAGTGGCGTGTACCGGCCACGCAGTTGTCTTCGGTGCTATCGGTGGGGTCATTCAGAGTCGCCCAGGTGCAGGGTGCGGCGAATGCCGCCAGATTCAGATACTGCGCCGGATTGCCGGAGTACTGAGGCGTGCCGATCAGGTCCGGGCGATCGAACCCTTCGCCGGCCCCGGAATAGTCGCCTTCAAACTCGTAGTTGAGCTGCCAGGGCTGGCCATCCTGCAAGCTGGCCGTGCCATCAATGCCCCAGCCGTTGCGCAGCTTGGCCATGTTTCCGCTCCACTGAGGCAGCGCGTAGGTAAAGTTCCAGGTAAAGCGGCGGCGGATGTCAAAGCTGGAATTTCCCCGGTCTCCCGCCGGGTTTGTGCTGTTCTGCGGCTGCGCCTGGTTGGGCAGGAAGTCCTCGAGATCGCTCGCGGTATCGATCGAGTGCGACCACACAAAGTTGGCTTGCGAGGTCAAACCGTGCCAGGAATTGACGTGCAATGTTGTCTGCAGGGAATGGTAGGCCGAGCTGGCGGAAGATTTCTCCTGGTTCAAGTAGAAGAAATTCGGATAATTGCGCGGCACCCCGTAGTCGGTGACTCCGTTGGCCAAATCCGCCGCCGTGATCTGCGCCTGGCTGGGCTGGTTGATATCGAGGAACTGGAACAACTTCGTTCCTCTCGATCCGGCATAACCGATCTGGAAGACTGCCCGGGCGCCCAGTTGTTGCTGAAGGTTGAGATTGAAATTTTGCACGTAGGGCGTGCGAATGCCAGGATCGATGGCGAAAAAGTCTCCCTCCGCGCCATAGCCGGAATAGACGGGCGTGCCCGCCTGCAAAGCGGCTCCGCTGACGCTTCCGGAAACCAGCGCGTTCGGCCCCAGCCCTGGATACGCCGGCCCGGGACAGAAAATGCAGTTCCAGGGCAGATGCCCAAGGAACATATCCTGCGAGAAGGCGTCGTAAAACAGGCCCCATCCCCCGCGGAGCACGGTTTTGCCCTTGCCCGTCAAGTCATAGGCGAAAGCCAGGCGGGGCGCGAAGTTGTTGAGGTCTTTGTCGTACAGCTGACTTGTCGGAACGTTGCTGCCGCCGTTCGCCGGGTCAAAGGTGTAGAACAGTCCGTTCTTCTCACCCACCACGCCGAAGTAATCCCAGCGCACGCCCAGATTGAGCGTCAGGCGCGGCGTCCAGCGATAGCTGTCCTGCAGGTAAAGCCCATGGCTGTTCTGCGACGTATGCCGCAGTGTATTTCCCTGAATCTGGTCTCCGGAGTCGGGCAAACCTTCCAGAAAAGCCTCCAACGACGTCAGTTCTCCGCTCGTGTTCAGCGGATTGGAATCCTTGAGCGGGTCGAAGCCCAGGGTGCCGCGGAAGTTATGGTCGATGACCTGCATAATGGTGGTGCGGCGGAACTCGTATCCGAACTTGACGTCATGCTTTCCGGATTTCCAGGAATAGTTGTCGATAAAATGCCAGTTCGCGTCGACCCGGTTCCGCGGCACAGAAGAGGTGGCGCCGATCTGCGAAAAGCCGCTGACCCCGATGGCCGGAAGCCCGGAATCGTAGGCTCCCACGCCGGTATCGAGCCCGATCGAATTCGGATCGAAGCCTTTGTCTTCCGGAAAGAAACCCTCCGCGAAACGGTTCCATCCCAGACGCGCTTCGTTTACCTGGCTGGCGTTCACGACTTTGACCCAGGAGAGCGAAATCAACTGCACGCGGGTCGGGGTCACTGTGTTGAAGCCCGGCAGCAATCCTCCGGAAAGCTGCGCGAACGGGAAACTCTGGCTGCTGTCGCCGAAATAATAGCGGCCGGTCAGCATGTTGCTGGCGTTGAAATTATGATCAATCTTGGCGATAAAACTGTCGATGCGGTTGCTGAAGTTGGTGGAAGTGGAGAGATTATTCGTAGCGCATCCGGTTCCGTCGCTGCTGGCGCCGGGCACATTGGGCGCGGGCCACGGATTGCGCGCCAGAAGGGCTGTGGCCACAGGGTTGACGCTTTCGTGCCAGGAAGTGATATCCGCCTCCGACTGCGCAATCACTGCCGGATCCGGCACGCAGGTCGTGCCCGCCTGCGCTCCGGTCTCTCGCTGGCCTTCGTAATCGGCGTAGAAGAAGGTCCGGTCTTTAACAATCGGCCCGCCCAGCGACGCGCCGAACTGGTTGTTGTGAAATGGATTCTTGCCGCCTTCGTTGTTGAAGTAGTTGCGCGCTCCCAGTTGCCCGGTGCGCAGATATTCGAGTCCCGAGCCGTGCCAGGTATTGGTGCCGCTCTTGGTCACGATGTTGACCACGGCGCCGCTGTTGCGCCCGTATTCGGCCTCGTAATTGGAGAGCACCCGCAACTCCGCCACCGCATCAATCGGCAGAATGGTTGCCGGATCGCCAAACACGCCGGCTTCATTGATTGCCGGGTCGTTGCGGTACCCATCGTTCATATCCGTACCGTCGAGTAAATAATTGTTGGAACGCCCGCGCGACCCGTTCATGGAGAACTCGCCGTACGATCCCGGCGAATCGCTGATTTCATCGGGCGATCCCGCCACGCCCGGATTCAGATAGATCAGCTTGGTGTAATCCCGCCCGTTGACTGGCAGATTCTCGATGGTCTGCGCCGTCAACGTGCCGCCAAGCTCCGCCGACGTCGTATCCACCTGGGGCAGTTCCTCCCCGGAAACTTCCACTCGCTGCGACACCTGCCCGGTCTTGAGGGACGCGTCAACCCGCCGGTCGGTCGCCACATCCACCACGACGCCCTTGGTGACCGAGGTCTCAAAGCCGGCCAGCGAAACCGTGACCGAATAAGTCCCGATAGGCAACTCGGGCACGGAGTAGCTTCCATCGGCGCTGGTCTGCGTCGTGCGTTCCAGTCCGGTAGCCGCGTTATGCACAACCACGCGGGCGCCAGCGACCACCGCGCCCGTCGGATCCGTGACGGTCCCTAAAATCGTGCCGCGGAAGGTCTGCGCCGCCAGCGGGCCCGCCAAAGTCAAAAGAACCACAAGCATCCAGAATTTAGAGGGAGGCTGTCTATGAAATCTCATAAGCTTTTCGTTCTCCTAGAATCCGACGTCAACGCGTGAGGCATCCTTTGTTCACAGTGCCTTACCGATCATGTGGCCCAGCGCAGACTCGTCGCGGAGGCACCTGGGATAGGCTTGGTACGAGCAACCCGGTTGCCGGAGTACTGGTATGTGCAGCTTTCGACCGGGCAAGAGAGATTCGATCGCAGGAAGATCGGTCCGATTAGAAGGTAAACGCCACGCCGCCGCGAATGGCGCGGGCGGATTGCACCAGGTACACCGTGCGGCCGTCCTGACCCACCACCGGGACGTAACCCTGGGCGAGAAGATTGCGGATGTCGATCAGCACATCCATGTGGCAGGGCAGAAAGCTTGTCCCGGGAATCGGCTGGCGAAGGAAGAAGCTCAGATAGGGGTCGGTTTGGCCCGGCGAAGCGTTGAACATGTCCACAGGGGTGAGAGCGCCTCCGCCCACCCAGCGGTACGAGGCAATCCAGCGCGTCTTCGAGCCCGGCACGGTGCCGGTCACTTTACCGGCCAGGGATTGCCGGTTGCGCAATTCGCTCTGCTGCCGCGCATCCTCGAGACTTACATCCTGTTTTTCCAGGTCGAGCACCCCACCGTAGCCGTAGTCCAGCGTGGCAGTGAGATCGGAGGTCATTTTGCGCTGCAGAACAACCCGCATGCCATGAGCGTCCAGATCCCTTCCCTGATAGCTGAACGTTCCGGAATAGGGATCGGGCAGTGCGTCGCCGCCATCCGCCGCCACCATGCCCACGCCCGTGAGCCCGGGATCGGTGATCTGGTCGGAATATGCGGCCACCTGGAAGCTGGTATTTCCCATGCGGTGAGAAACGGAAATCTCCTGATGACGAGCCCGCTCCAGCGCGGGCGTAAAGCCGGCCATCGTCATGCGCGGGCCGGACTCACTCAAGTCCGGTGGGGCGGAATCAAAGCCCTTTTCGGTCCGCTCGTCCGGCTCCGACGTGGAGTAGGCATATGCGAAGACGGTATCGGGAGAAAGATGGAGGCCCACCGAGCCAAAAGGACGGAACGCATTCACCCGCCCCATGAATTGGATCGTCTGCAGTTCGCTGCCGAACTTCAGTTCCACCACGTCACCCAGCGTCACATCGTCCGACGTGGTGAGCGAGAGAGCCTGCAGCGAAGCGTTGCGCTGGTTGATTTCGAGGCCGGGGAGGGTGCGAAGCGTAAGCGCCACTTCGGGCTCCGATCCGTTGCTCATGCGGTGGCTGAACGAGGCGCGCAGCACCGCCGTTGGCGATCCCTCGCCGTATCCCAGCTTGCCGCGAAAAGCCATCGTGCCGGCGGAAAAGATCGATTTCTGCAGCGCAAAAACCGTGCTCATGTCCGAGGCGCTGCCGAATCCCTGGGAGGGAGATCCCGCGAGGAACGACAATGTGCCTCTGAGCGGCGGTGCATCCGCGATTTTCGCCGAGGCGGGCGATTGCGGCGGTCCGGTTTGCAGCACCCGCAGGATCGGGCGGTCGGAAATCGAGCGCAGCACCCAGTTCCAGTCATCGTCATCGCCCGAAGTACGCAGCGGCGCAAGCCGCACGGCGTCGAACAGAGTGCTCAGGGTTACATCCACCACCGCGTTGCCGCCGGCGCGCAAGCCGATCCGTTCCCGTAATACCGGCAGAAATGAAGGCGCGAACACGCGGACGCTGTACGTTCCGGGTATCAATCCAGCGGCGGTGTAAAACCCCTTTTCGTCCGTGAACACCCGTAGGGCGCGCGCCGCCGAACCCAGCACTTCCACCACCGCTCCCATCTGGGGAACGCCGTCCGAGCTGCGCACATAGCCGGAAATGGACCCCGGCGCACCGCCCGCCCACACGGGGAGCGCCAAGCCCACCACCACTGCAAAGCAGCCAAGCTTATTGAGCATGACCACAACCCCTGTGGGGAACCAAGTTCCGTGGCCTATTCAACGGCGAACGTTGCCGAAGGATCCACAGTCTGCTTGGAAACGTTGTCGTTCACCTTGATTTGAATGCGGTAGATTCCGGGAGCCAACAGCGCCGCCGACATACTCTTCTGCAGGGTCACCTGGTCGCCCACGTTTCCCATCTTCGCGGTGGACTCCACGGTATGGACCACCGGCTTGTTCGTCGCGGCATTCACGACATCGTACTCGAAGGTTGCGTTTGCCTTGTGCGTTTTGTCATCCACGCCAAGGTTGTACACCTGCATCCAGAAGCTCACCTTCTGGTTGCGTTTGAATACCGGTTGACCGTTGGCGCTGCCCACCCGCGGCCGCACCTTGGTCTGGCCGATCACGAACATACCGGTGCCGACGTTCTGGGCCGCGACCGGCTCCATATCGTCCGCCACGATCAGCGACGAGGAAGCCAGCCGGTCATCCGAATACTCCGGCACAATGATTCCCTTGCTCCAGGTGCCCGTGCGGTCCCCGGAGACGTCTTTCACCACCACATCCAGGCGGTAGCGCCCCGGCCGCAGCGGCAAAGCCTTCCAGTAGACTTGCGCGCCCTCGGCACTGCGGGGCAGCAGCTCCGCGGGAATATCCGCCTGCACCGTATCTTCGAAGGTCTGTGCGACGTGGCCGCTCAAGGTGGTCACGCGCCCGAAGATGTTCACCGTGCCGTGATCCACGCCCTCCTTGTTCACGAAGGTGATGTCGCGGTTCTTGATCTGCACCGTAACCGGCACCAGGACCGTGTCATCGGTAACCTTCACGAAGTCCGCCTCCACATCGAAGGGCATGAGGTTGACGCTGATCTTGTGGCTGACAATTTCTTCCAGGTCGCGGAATTTCACCGGCGGCGGTTGAAACAGCTTGGAGTACTGCTCCAGACGATCGAATTCCTTGGTCTGCAGGCTGGCACTGTCCGGCCCGGCGCCCAGGGTCTCCAGTCCTCCTCCGGTAAACCGGTCCGCTTTGTTCGCCATGCCCATCTGCTCATACAGGGTCAAACCGGCGTTCGGGGTGTGCAGCAGCGCATCTTTCTCGCCGCGGTCGATGGTCATGTGATATTCGCCGCACATGCAGGTATCGACGAACTCGATGATCACTTCCTGGCCAATTCCCTCAATGTAGCGATAACGCCAGTCCTCGAACGGATAGGTGGAAGTCTCGCCTCCACCCTCTTCCATGGGACGCTCATAGGAGCCGCCGGAGGGATGCGCGTCAATTTCATCGGGCGGTCCGAAGGTGATGTAGATGCGGCCGCGGTCGGTCTTCCATCCCGGAATGCCCGCCGCGAAATGCTCGTTGGCGTAGGCGATTCGCCGGTAGTGCTCTTCTTTGTACTCGTTCTCTTCCGTATCCGGCGTAGGATCGCGGCGCTGCCAGAAGGCTTCGATGAACTGATCGCGCTCCTCGTCGTTCGAGAGCTGCAGGAACGCCTGCCGTTCTTCCGGCGTGATGATGTACACCACGTCTTCATCCAGCCACTTCTTGTACGTCTTGCTGAGCTCCTTCTTCAGGGCCCGCGCATTCTCTTTCTTGCGCTTTTCTGATAGCGGGCGATTCAGCGGATCCACGTTCTTCTGCGACGGCTGAGCCTGCGCCGTATCGGACGCTTTGGAATTATTCGAACTGGATTTGTCGTCCTGGGCCGCAGCCAGAGAAGCTGAACCGAAGAACCAAACCAGGAGAACAACAACAAGCAGGCGGCGGTGGAAACCTACCCGGGACATGATCGAGGCGCTCCTTACCCATACAGCTTACTTAAGTTCGTACATTTTAAGTCTTTAACCAGGCCAAAGCAAGGTCGACACCAAACTAGGCAATTTCTGTCACTATCGCGATAAACGCCTTAACATGAATGGCTTACCAGCCACCCTGGGTCCGGTGGCGATGCCGGCGCAATCGAGGCGGCGAATATGGTCGGTAATCGGGGGAAAAACGGTCCCGATCGGCCGGTCGCACGGCGGGGAGGTTATAATTTGCCGTTACCGGTTCCGGCAGCGCTGGTGTCCGCGTCCGGGGAACTTTCCTCGCCCCGCTCCCGTATTTGAACACGTGCGGCGGGATACGCAAATGCGCCGGAAAACCGACTTTCCGCAGAAGATCAGGACAGCTCCGAGTTGCGCGTCACGGCTCGGCGTCCTTATCCGCAAGCCGGATTCAGCAGCCATCTCAATCGCGTATCAAGGGCGCAATGAGTACTTGGAAAAAAATCCTCATCGGTGGCGGTGTCGCTGTCGTGTTGGCGGCGATCGTCGCCTTTACCGTTTATCAGAGCCGAAAAAATGTGGTCACGGTGCAGACGGGGAAGGTGCAGCGCATGGACCTGGCCTCCATCGTCAGCGCCTCGGGTGAGATCAAGCCGAAGAATTATGTGAACGTGGGCGCCAACGCTTTCGGAAAAATTACCCGGCTGTATGTGAAGGAAGGCGACCACGTGAAGAAGGGGCAATTGCTGGCGCAAATTGAAAACGTGCAGCCCACGGCAGACATGGATGCCTCCCGCGCCTCGCTGCAAGCCGCGCAGACCGACGATCTCGCCTCGGAAGCGGCCCTCAAGACGGCCATGGCGAGTCTTACCAAAGCCAGGGCGGACCGCGAGAAGGCAAGACTCGACTGGACCCGGACGCAGGGTCTGTACAAAGATGCGCTGATTGCGAAGTCCGACTACGACACGCAGAAAGCCGCGTGGCAGACGGCCGTGGCCGGGCTGGCCCAGGCCCAGGCGCAGGTGGCGCAGGCGCAGGCGCAGAAGGATTCCGCCGATCAGCACATTTCGCAGGCCCAGGCCAACCTGGTGCACGCGCGTGACGTTCTGCAGAAAACCACCTACGCCGCGCCCTTCAGCGGAATGATCACCAATCTGCCGGTTCGGGAAGGCGAAACCGTGGTCATCGGGATTCAGAATTCGCCCGGCAGCACGCTCATGACCCTGGCCGATATGTCGGTAATCACGGCGGAAGTGATGGTGGACGAGACCGACATCATCAATGTGCGACTGGGGCAGCCCGCCGAAGTCTCCATTGACGCTCTGCCCAACCGAAACTTCAAGGCGATCGTCAGCGAGATCGGCGACAACGCCATCGTGCGGTCCACCGGCGTTTCCACTTCGCAGCAGACGACCGCCAGCGAAGAAGCCAAGGATTTCAAAGTGGTGGTGACCCTGCAAAATCCGCCGGATGATCTGCGGCCCGGTCTTTCCGCCACCGCCAAGATCACCACTGCCTCGCGCAAGGATGCGCTGGCCATCCCGATTCAGGCGCTCACGATTCGCCGCCAGGCTGACCTGCTGCCGGCAAGAGGAAGCAAGGGAGCCGTCGAGGCGGCGATGCCTCAGGATCAGGCATCCAACAACAAGGAAATCCAGGGAGTGTTTGTCATCCGGGACCGGCGTGCGCAATTCGTTCCCGTCACCACCGGGATATCCGGCACTACCAATATCGAAGTGCTTTCCGGACTGAAGGCGGGTGACGAGGTAATCACGGGCAGTTACAAAGTCTTGCGGACGCTGCGGCCGGGCGCCAGCGTCAAGATCGATAATTCGGTGCCGGCCAAAGCGGAAGAAACGTCGTAGCCGAAGATCACAATCGTTGTCGTGACATTCTTCGGTGTGGTTCGTCCAACTAGACAGCCAGCAGAACTGGAGCGGGCGAGTGTCCCAAGAGGAGCTGCGGAAAACGATGGCTACTGCAGATGTGATTCAGATGACCCAACCCGCCGTCTCCGGAGCTCCGGATGGCTGCATGATCGCCACCGAAGACCTGTGGAAGACCTACGACATGGGCTCGGAGCAGCAGGTGCATGCCCTGCGGGGCGTAAACCTGCGCATCCGGCGCAACGAATACGTCGCCATCATGGGACCCTCGGGTTCCGGCAAATCCACGCTGATGAATCTGATCGGCTGCCTGGATACGCCCAGCAAGGGACAGTACTGGCTGAACAATAATCTGGTGAGCGAACTGGATGACGACGAACTGGCGCGCATCCGCAACCGCGAAATCGGATTCGTCTTTCAGACCTTCAATCTTCTGGCCCGCGCCACCTCGCTGCACAATGTGGAACTGCCGCTGATTTATGCCGGGGTGCCCGCCGAGGAGCGCGCTGAGCGCGCCCGGGAATCCCTGCGGGCGGTGGGCATGGAATCGCGCATGACCCACAAACCGAATGAACTTTCCGGCGGCCAGCGCCAGCGTGTGGCGATTGCGCGCGCGCTGGTGAATCGCCCCTCCATCATTCTGGCCGATGAACCCACCGGCAACCTCGACTCACAGACGGGAAGCGAGATCATGGCGCTGTTCGACCGCCTGCACCGCGAAGGCAACACGATCGTGCTGGTCACCCACGAACACGATATCGCCGAGTACGCGCATCGCGTCATTCACATCAAGGACGGCGTCATCGAACGGGACGAGCGCAATCCGAGAAAATCCTGAAAATTTTTCCGTGGACTAATAGGCTTTCGCGGCGGGGACATTCGCTTCGCGGACGGAGATATGGTACGACGCGCCCGGCGTCGCAGACCCGCTGAACGCGCTCACCCGCAGATACAGCTCGGTGGGACGATTGCCGCTTCCCGGCACCTGGATTTCCAGCCCGGCATTCGTATCCACTTCCGGCTGCACGTCGTCGTTCATGCAGATGTCGTCGAAGGCCTCAGGCGTCAGATCGGCCAGTCCCGGCGGCTTGATCCGGTCATCGCCGGGATTGCGGCAGGTTTGCAGCAGCGCGCCATCTTCCTGCTGCAGAGAAACCATGGGATCGAGATGCTGCGAGGTGACGCTCACCGCCAGCGTGGCTCCAGCGTGGGTGCGGATTCGATAGTAACGGCGGGCGCCCGTCGGGCCTTGCGCCGGCACCGAGAGCGGTTCTCCAATTGTCAGGCTTGGCCCATCCGCATCCGTTGCGGAAACAGACGCGGAGCCCACCCAGGCTGAACCTGATTGCTCCAGCACGTCTTCCATCTGAGACAGGAGCTGGGCAGTGATCTTCTGGCCTTCCGCGGTGCGGATCAGGTTGCTGGATTCCTCCGGGTCCTGCTTCCAGTCGTAGAGCTGAAGTCCGAACTTTTTGTGCAGAATCAACTGATAGCGGTCCGTGAGCATCGACTTCATGGGCCCATCCGCGGCGAGCGGAATGACTTGTTGCAGGGTTTTCTCCTCGTCCCCGCCGAAGTATGGCTCGCTGGCAAGCTCCGAGAGCACTCCGCCTGATTCGGCCGGAGGCGGATTCTGCCACAACGCCTCCAGCGAGGCCGTCGGAAAAGCCGGGTCTGCGGGTTCCCCAATCAGATCCATGACGGTCTTGGCAATGCGCACGTTGCTGACCGGCACGCTGACCTTCACGTCCGCCGGCACGTGCCCGGGATACCAGAAGATCAGCGGGACTTGCACCAGCTCGCGGTAGAGGGCGTGGCCATGGTAATGCAGTCCGTGCTCGCCCAGCGATTCGCCATGATCCGAGGTCAGGACAATGAGAGTGTTGCGGCTCAAGCCCCGGCGGCCGAGTGCCTGCAGAAGATCGCCGAATTCGGAATCCACGTAGGAAACGCCGGCGTCATAACGATCGATGACGCTCTTCTCGCCCCACGCGGGGGCGGGATACGAAGGTGGGCCTCCATACGGATTGTGGACATCGAAGTAATTCAAGAAGGCGAAAAACGGACGCGGACCGCCTTTGTCATCGTCAACCCAGCGGAGAAGCTCGCGGTTCACATCGTCGGCGCGTTTCCGCAGATGAGCAGCGCCGTAGCCCCGGCCTTCCGGATCGCCATCCAGTAAGGCCTGCATGCCCAGCCTCCGCAACAACCGTTTGGGAATCGAATTGCTCGGTCCGTTCAGAAACAGACGGGCGAACTCGCGGCCGAACAGCGTACGCGTGAAATCGTCGGCGGGCGAATTGAAATAGTCTTCAAAGTGACTGAAGCCCCGGCCGAAGCCCAGGTCCTTCGAAAAGTAGACGCGATTCGCGGAGAACGCCGCGGTGCGATAGCCCTTCCCTTCCAGTTCTGCGCCCAGGGTCGGGAAGCCGCCGAGGCTCGGCACCCGCGAACCGAACAGCGGCATGGGCGGAATGTCGCCGATTCCATGCTCGAACAGGTAGCGGCCTGTAACCAGGGAGACATGCGAAGGCAAACTCCAGGAGGAGGTTGCCACCGCGTTTTGAAAAAGCACGCCCTGCCGTGCCAGCCGATCGATGTTGGGTGTGGTTTCCCGCGGATAGCCGTCCGCGGACACGTGGTCAGCGCGCAAGGTATCGACCACGATCACCAGCACATTGGGCAGGTTGGCCGCCGCCGCGGGAAGGCGACGTAATTCCTGGCGTTCCCGCCACCATGCCTTTACCGGAACTCCTGCGCCCACAAGGAATGCGATGGCCAGAAGGAGAGGAAGAGTCCGGCGGCTGAGGCGCAGAATGGCCGCGCTTCGGCGCGAGAACCAGCGGGCAAAGGCCACGCCGACGCCGATCGCCAGAATCAGGCAACTGCGATAACGAAGATGATCGGGCACCACCAGCCAGTCGTATGCGGTAAGCCCGGCGAGGAGGCCTGCAGCCATTGCCAGGCCATTCCATTTCGGATGAAGTCTTAAGGCTAAGCCCACCGCAAGCGCGGCCAGCGCAAAAAGAACCACGTCCAGCAGAGGCGAGATCCACAACAGTTGGCTGGAAACGTGGACGGCGGGTCCCCAGTTTTTCCAGTTGATGCGCTGGAAGGCAAGCAGCCCGACCGCTTCGACGAGGCCGGCCACGATGCCGAACCAACCGGCAAGCAGGAGAAGATTGCCGATGCTGGCATTCTCGAATCGATCCTGCCGGCCCTGATCTGACATCGCGGACATTTTATGCCTAATCGGTTGCAGGCTGACCGCCGGAATGCCTTCGTCGGCCGGCGGCGCCAGGAGCTAGTTCGGGTTTTTGCCGGGAACGGGCATGCCCAGCTCTTTCATCACGCGCTGCAGGTCTTTCCAGGCTTCGCCTTTCTGGCGGGGATCGCGCAGAAGAAACGCCGGATGGTAGGTCACCGCCAGCTTGGTGCCGCGAAAATCGAACCAACGTCCGCGCAACTCCGACATGGGAGCATTCATGGCAAGCAGAGTCTTCGCCGCCACCGCGCCCAGCGCCACGATGACCTTCGGGTGCACCACCGCGATCTGACGCATGAGGAAGGGCGAGCAGGTCTCGCATTCATCGCGTTCCGGCGTGCGATTCCCCGGCGGACGGCACTTGATGATGTTGGCGATATACACCTGTTCGCGCTGCACTCCCATGGCCTTGATCATGTTGTTCAACAGCTGCCCGGCGCGGCCGACAAAGGGTTCGCCCTGCTGGTCTTCATCGGCGCCGGGAGCCTCTCCGATAAACATCAGGTCGGCGCGAGGATTGCCGACACCGAACACGATCTGCTTGCGCCCCTGCTGGTGCAGGCGGCAGCGGGTGCAATCTCCCAGGTCCTCGCGAATGATGCGCAAGGCACGAACGGGATCGGAAACGCCGGCCTCCGGTCTGGGGACGGCAAAAAGGTCCGCGCCTTCCTTCACGGAGAGAGCGGCCACAGCTTTCGGTTTGGGCATAGGCTCCTGGGGGTCCAGATCCGCTGCGGGGGATTCCAGCGGGGTTGCGGTTTGCCGCCGGTAGAAATCGTAGATGCCAAGTTCGCGGTAATAACGGATTCGCTCGGCGAGGGCGCGGCGCAATTGAGGATCGAGTGCGGTCGGCATCAGGGGTGCTGGCTTTCACTTTATCCCGAGCCATCACACCCGGGCCAGCGGAATTATGCAAATGGTCTAGTGCAGGGTCTTTTCGGCCGGGGTCTCGGGCGGATGCGCGGAGGCGCGAATGCGGCTGAGCATTTGATACACGGTGTTGCGCCCCACCCCCAGAATCTCCGCGGCGCGCGCTTTGTTGCCCCGCACCCGGCTCAGAACCCGCAGCAGATGGCGCTGCTGCAGTTGCTCCAGGGGCAAAAGTTCTTCGTCTGTGGGTTGCGCGCCTTCGGCGGGAGTACGAAACACATCGGGAAGATCGGGCAGATCGATGATTTTGCCCGCGGCCATGATGCACGCCCCGCTGATCACATTCTCCAGCTCGCGGACATTGCCCGGCCAGCTGTGCGCGGTCAGCCGGGTCTGGGTGCGCCGCGTGATGCCGGTAATTTCCTTGCGATACAACGCGGAATATTTTTTCAGGAAGTGCCGCTGCAGCAAAGGCAGGTCTTCCTTGCGCTGGCTCAGGCTGGGGATGGAAATCTCGACCACGGAGAGACGGTAGAAAAGATCCTCTCGAAATTGCCCGTTGGCCACCATCTTCCGGAGGTCGCGGTGCGTAGCGGCCACGACGCGCACATCCACGTGATGGCGCAGAGGAGATCCCACGCGCTGCACTTCGTGGTTTTGCAGCACGCGGAGAAGTTTCGCCTGGGCGGATAACGGCAGCTCGCCCACTTCATCCAGAAACACCGTACCGCCGCTCGCATACTCGAACACGCCGGGTTTGTCGTGGGTGGCGCCGGTGAAGGCGCCCTTCACGTAGCCAAACAACTCGCTTTCCAGAAGGGTCTCCACCAGAGCGGCACAGTTACAGACCGCGAATGGAGCGTTCCCCGCGGAGCTCAAGTCATGCAGGGCATGGGCGACGAGTTCCTTGCCGGTGCCAGTGGCGCCGGCCACAAGCACGGTGCGGAAGTGCGGGGCCACGCGGCGAATTTTGGCGAACACATCCAGCATCAGGGGGCTGCGGCCGATCATGCCGCCGAACTGGTAGGCATCGAGCAGTTCATGGTCAAGCTGAAGCGCCTTTTCCCGCGTGGTCGCCTGCGCCAGCAGATTACGGACGCACCCGCGCAGTTTTTCCGGATCCAGCGGCTTGGGCAGATAATCGCAGGCGCCGCGGCGAATCGCATCTACCGCCGAATCGGTGGAGTAGTCCTTGGACATGAGGACAAAATCCGCTCCCGGATCTTGCCGCAGGATGCCCTCGAGCAGTTCGAGACCGCTCATGCCGGAAAGAAACATGCTGGAGAGAACCACGCGGGGGCGCACTTCCGGAAAGCGCTCGAGCGCAGCCTCGGCGGTGGGCACGAAAAATGCCTTGATGTTTTCCTGGGCAAGGATCTGAGCAATCAGATGAAGGCTTTTGGAGTCGTCATCGACCACAAGCATGGCCAGCTGCGTACGGTCTTCCACGAACTTTCCCGATCTAGACGGAACATCCCCACAGGTGAGGGAGCGCGTTTGCCGTGACCGAAAAAATTCAATGCAGTCCTCTACCAAGCTAGAGGATCGCAACGTCATGGTCCCCCTCGAACCATGTCGAGCCGCCTTGTACTTATTTCTGCACGCCAGGCTTGCGCGAGCAGCTTGTTGATTGAAGGGTAAGACCTGGATCGCAGCCGCTGCAGTTAATTCTTCGGCGTTACGAATTCAGGAACGAAAGGAGTCACGGCGGCAGATTTCCAAACAC